>Ga0193716_1000535_pt1 | contig 22918 bp, 23 predicted proteins | sample U2c1metaG_FD_145901 | JGI IMG/M metagenome (GOLD analysis project Ga0193716, IMG submission 145901) | Soil microbial communities from a riparian zone of the East river system, Colorado, United States - U2c1 | ecosystem: Environmental > Terrestrial > Soil > Riparian zone | place: USA: East River...
TGGCCATCGTGGGCCGGCACATGTGGTCATTGCCCCGATGGCTGGACCGGATCCTGCCGGACCTCGACATCGAAGGGCAAGCTCTCACCCGCCATCTCGACGAACCGGCCGTTCCGAAGAAGGTCGACAGCCTGCTGTGAGCTGAGAAACCGACGTGGTCCCTCGCGCCGCCGAGCACTTGCTCGCTTGGCGGCGCGAGGACTTTCATCACACCGACAGCGAAGCGTGGTGGGCGGCCGCCCCGGGAGCCCTTCGCGCGCGGCGAGCGATCTGATCGCACTTCTATCGCGGGCACGAGGCAGACGAGGCCGAAATCGTCGTGTCGGTCGTTGACGTCACTACTACGATCCGTAGCGGTGTGAATAGACATGGCTGAACAGTTCCCTTGAGTCAAGTCACCGCGTGGTCGGGGCGTTGCTGATACGCAGGGAATAGATCATTCGGTCCACATCGGTAGATCACCGTCGCCGTGGTTGACGGTTCGGTTGCCAATTGTTGGAGATCGTGCGACAGATGGAACGCACGGCCAAGCCGGTGCGAAGTCCGTTCCGCGCGGCGTGAGCGACTGCGGACATGGGCTGCGTTGGGTTGGACCCGCAACCAAGAACAACAACAGAGAGGAGTCAAGGATGGCCTACGGCCAAAGGGACCGTGGTGGTGTGTGGCGTGCGCGCTACAAACTTCCCGACGACACGTGGACGAGCCGGACGGGGTTCACATCGAAGACGGCAGCCAAGGACTGGGGCGACGAGCAAGAGGCCTTGATCCGTCGGAACATGTGGATCAACCCCCGCGATGCCGAGACTCGCTTTGGAGAGTTCGTGGAGAAATGGTTTGAGGCGGTGAGCCCGCGACTGGAGCCGGGGACGGCCGCCAAGTACCGAACCGTGATCAACACACATCTGAAGCCGCAGTGGGAGACGTGGCCGATGATCGGCATCTTCAACAGCTACGTCGAGATCGAGAAGTGGGTCTCGGAATTGCACGAGGACTACGCCGACTCCACCGTCGCGACGATCTTCGCCACCTTTCCACGGTCTTCAACGCCGCCGTGCGGGCCCATCTCATCCCCGCCAGTCCCTGCTCCGGTATCCGGGTCACGTCCGGCGAGTTCACCATCGAACGGTTGGTCGCCACGCCTGTGCAGGTGCTGCGTGCGGCGATGCGGCTCTACGAACGTGGGCTGGGCATCCGTGGATTCATGCTGTGCTTGATGGACGCCTATACCGGCGCTCGGTGGAGCGAACTGGTCGGACAGCAGCGCCACGAGTACGACAGCGAACGGCGCGACATCAAGATCCAGCAACCGCTGAAGGAAGTCGCCGGCAAGGTGTCCAAGGGCGGTCTGCGCGCCGACTATGGCGACGAGCAGACCGCACCTGTCGCGGGATCGAAGCGGCCCAGGGCCAGGAAGGGGCGGACCAAGACCCCGGCGGGTACGCGCCAGGTGGAGCTACCATCAGGCATCGCGGTCCTCTATGAGGAGTTGCTGGACAGCCATCAGCACCCCTTTGTGATGTGTACGCCGGAGGGCATGCCGTGGCGCCGGTCGAACTTTCGGCAGCGGTTCCGGCGCCCGGTGTGGGACGGCCAGAATCTGGAAGATCCGTGTGCTGATGATCACATTCCGCCAGTCCTGCCGTGGTTCACCTTCCACGAGGGTCGACACACCCACGCGACATGGCTTGTCGAGGACGGAGTCCCTGAGGTGGCCCGCCGAGCACGGCTGGGGCAGAAGATGAAGGGCATGGCTCGCGTCTACGACCACGTCACGCCAGCCATGCGCAAACATATCCTCGACGCGCTCGAGATCCGCTGGCTCGGGTCACTCGCGGCGCTGACCGGGGCCGAACGGGCGCAGCTGGCGGAATGGTTCCCGCACCTGCGGGCGACGCGCGTTGATCTTCAGATCGGACCGGGGATCCGGGCGATCGCCGGAATATCGCCGGATGATCACTGAGGCCCTGCCCCTCACGAGGAGGAACAGGGCCTCTGACCAGCAATTTCGGGTGGTGGGCGATACTGGGATTGAACCAGTGACCCCTACCGTGTCAAGGTAGTGCTCTCCCACTGAGCTAATCGCCCGAGGCGGCGGCGGGAATCGAACCCGCGTACAGGGCTTTGCAGGCCCTTGCCTAAGCCACTCGGCCACGCCGCCGTGGCCATTGCGCTGGAAATGGGGTTTGGGATCCCCTTCCGAGCGGACGACGAGATTCGAACTCGCGACCCTCACCTTGGCAAGGTGATGCGCTACCAGCTGCGCCACGTCCGCGCATCCACTTGCTTTGGGGCTGTGGAACGTAGTTCCCCGCCGCTGTGGTGCTTGCGGAACTCTATCCGACCCCCGATCGACCTTCGAAACGGGGGGTCCCGTTATGTCAGGTCTGTCGAGATGAGGTGCGTGAGCGCCTCGTCGACGTCCACCCAGAGGTGCTCGTTGCCTGGCACCACGACGTCGTACGTGCGGTCCAGAAAGTCAGCCAGCTCCTGCGCCGACGCCTCGAACACCGCGTGTCCGGACGGCGAGCTGAGCTCGATCACGACGACCTCGGGGTCGTCGACCGCGGGACGGATGCGGACATCGCCGTTACCCGCCTCGGCGATGAGGCCGTCGGCGAGCAGGTCGCGGGCGAACACCCACTCGACCCAGCCGGCCCGGCCGGTGCGGAAGGCCGCGACGACGGCGTAAGGGTCACGCGTGTCGTAGCGCAGTTCGACCTTGACCGGGACCGCTGGGGTCCTGGGTGCCAGCAGGTCGAACACCGCTGTTGAGCGAAGCGTCACGTGATCGTTGCGCATGGTCGCTACCCCTTCTCTCCCTTCCCAGTCTTGAACGACTGAGCCCCATCCCTGTGACGGTTGGAGAACCCCTTTCGGTCGCGAATTCCTCGCAGTTCACCCATCTGGGCCAGCAGTTCAGCGCAGCGCACCCGGTCAACGACACACCGTGAGAAGTTCGCTCCCGCTGCCATCCTGGCAAGGTTGGTCGCATCCCAGTAGCGTCGTGGCCCGACTGTTGCTCGTGCCATCCGGCAACTTACCTCAGGGTAGGGCTATACCACCCGAAGCGAACCAGAATTTCCCCCAACCGGACACCAACTTGAGTCGGGAAAGAAGACTGGGCGTGATCAGGGTTAACGCCAGCGACGAAACCGCTGGTCCAGACGGGTGATCGATAGTCCATGAAGGACCGTCCGGCGGCCGGGCGCTTCTCGCGGAGATCGACATCGGTCTGGCGTCGCACCCCAGAAAAGCCGAAGGCCGACCCGGCTCGCGCATACTGCGAGCACAGGTCGGCCATCGGTCGGTGGGCGATACTGGGATCGAACCAGTGACCTTTCCGGTGTGAGCGGAACGCTCTCCCGCTGAGCTAATCGCCCCTCAGCGACGTGGGAACACTACCGGACGCGTTCTCGGGGCACGTACGGAGGGTTACCCATAGGATCGCGCGGTGCCGGTACCCGCGCGTAAGCGAACGAAGATCGTCATTGCCGTGGTGGCCACGCTGGTCCTCGGCGGTTGCGGAGGCGGCGGGGACGCCACCCGGGACGACCCGACCCAGGCCGATGTCGGCCTGATGGCGGCGCTCGGCAAGGTGCGGGCGACGGCGGAAACCCGCGTGTACGTCGACTACGGGTCGCCGGCCCGGGTCCGTGCGCTCATGGACCAGGACAAGGACCGGTTCCAGCAGTTGCAGGGTTACGGGTACGGCGCGATCGCGAACTACTCGAGGGTGATCGCCGACAAGTTGGACTTCGACCCGGCCGCGCTGGACGAGGCCGTGGCGGCGGGGCAGCCGCCCCGGTGGGCCGGGGCGCTCTGGGGCGACTACGACGTCGCCGCGGTGGACGGCAGGCTCGGTGGCCTCGGCATCGACAAGCAGGACGACGGCGACGCGACCCGCTGGAACAGCGCCGACGACTTCGAGATCGACCTGGCGAACGGCCCTTTTTCGGGCATCGGGACGACCAGTGAGCTCAACAACATCCGCACGGCGGACGGCTCGTTCGCCTACTCGTCGGCGCGTGCTGGCATCGACTGGGTCACGGCGCCCGGCGACGAGACCCTCGCGGACGACGACGCCGTCGCGCCGCTCGCGAAGTGTCTCGGCGACGTGGTGGTTGCCACGATCGCCGACGGACAGGCCGCGGGCGTGCGGGCGACCGAGTCCGAGGTCACCGAAGTGATCTGCCTCAAGGGCGACAAGAGCCGCGTGGCGCGGGAGCTGGCCGACGGCAGCGCGCCGTCCACCGGGCAGCCGTGGTCGGACCTGTTGCCTGCGGCGAAGGTGGCCGACGTGGGGGACGGGCTGGTGCGGATCACGGCGACGCCGAAGGACACCGCGGGCCGGTCGCTGCGGCTCATCGCCACCCGTGACCTCGCCGCGTTCGAATAGCGAAACGGGCCCCACCAAAGGAAAGGCGGGGCCCGCTCCACAAAGGACGACTCAGTGCCCGAAGCGGCCCTGGGTCTGCACGTTCAGCTCGTCCATCCGCACGTACTTGGCGGGGTTCGTGCGCGGGTCGTCGATGCTGAGCACATCGAGGCCCTTGCCGAGGTCGGACGAGTAGATGTAACCGTTGTAGTAGTACGCCGACCAGGTGCCGCCGCCGGTCGCCGAGTCCGCGGCCGGGCCGCGCTCCCAGAAACCGATCTTCTTCGGGTGGGCCGAGTCGGTGAAGTCCCACACCTGGATGCCGCCCATGTACCAGGACTGGACCATGATGTCCTTGCCCCGCACGGGAAGCAGCGAACCGTTGTGCGCGACGCAGTTCTCGTCGTCGGTCTGGTACCGGTCGATCTTGAAGTAGCTCTTGAACACGAGCTTGCGGTGGTCGCCGCGGCCGACGATGTCGTAGATGCCGTCGGCGCCGCGCTCCTGGCCGATCTCCGCGTTGCACGTCGCCGCGCCGCCGCCGCCGAGCTCATCGGTGAAGATGACCTTGGTGCCGGCGTTGTTGAACGTCGCCGAGTGCCAGAACGCGAAGTTCTCGTCGTCCTGCACGCGGTTGATGGTGCGCGGGTTGAGCCGGTCGGAGATGTCGAACAGCACGCCGTCACCCATGCAGGCGCCGGCCGCGAGGTCGAGCGCCGGATAGACGGTGATGTCGTGGCAGCCGGTCGTGGGGGAAGTCCGGTCCGGGTACTCCAGCTCCGGCTCGCCAGGGTTGCCGCCGTCCGGGAACAGCACCGGGGTGGCCGCGACCTTCGCCGCCGTCGGGTTGCGCAGCGGCACCTCGACGATGGAGATCTTGTCGTGCGGCGGCTTGCAGTCCTTGATGTTGTCGGCCGGGCTGTAGGACGACACGTACAGGAACGCCGACTTGCCTCTCTTGTCCGGCACCAGCGTGTGGGTGTGCGAGCCGCACGCGGTCTCGACCGACTTCAGGTACCTCGGCGCCCGCTTGTCGCTGATGTCGAAGATCTTGATGCCCTCCCAGTACTCCAGGGTCCCGTCGTTCTGGGCCGTGGAGGCACACGAGTCGTCGCTGCGGCGCGAGTCGGTGGAGAGGAACAGCAGGTTGCCGGTGACCGAGACGTCGTTCTGTGAGCCGGGGCACAGCACCTGGCTGACGACCTTCGTCTTCTTCGGGTTCTTGATGTCGTAGATCGTGAAGCCGAGGTAGTTGCCGACGAACGCGTAGCGGCCCTGGAACGCGAGGTCGGTGCCCGTGGAGCCGGAGCCGGCCAGCGGCGCGCTCTTCGGGATGTTGATCTCATGCTTCATGTTCGGACTGCTGACGATCTCGTCAGGGCCGGGGAAGTCTTGCGCAGCGGCCGTTGGTGCGGTGGCCAGGCCGAGCGCCAGTGTTGTCGCGCCGAGGGCCGCGACCGCCATTCTTCGCCGCCAGCCTCGCAGGGTGGAGCTCACGACAGGACCCCTCTCGTGCCGTTGGATGCCACATTATGAGCAGGTGCGTCGTGAATAAACTAGCTCCGTTCGACGGTGTGCCGACAGTTGGGAAACCGTTTTCCTGTGAACATGGCAACTAGCGGGACAAAAGGGATGGTTCGTCGCTTCGCGGCAGGAATCGGAGTCCTGCTCACGTTCGGTGTCCTCGCCGCCTGCACCAGTGAGCCGCCGCCCCCGCCGACCAACTCTGCGCCGGTCATCGTCCCCGGCAAGCCGGGGGAGGAGGCCAGCACGATCCCGCCCGGTCAGGCCGGCACGATCGAGCAGCCGCCGCCCAACGACGCCGACCTCACGTTCATGCGGGATATGATCGTCCACCACGCGCAGGCCGTGGACATGGCGAAGCTTGCGCCCAACCGGGCCAAGTCGGCCGATCTCAAGGAACTGGCCGACCGCATCGCCGACGTCCAGGGCCCCGAGATCGACATGCTCAACCGTTGGCTCGCCGAACACGGCGAGCTGAAGGTCGACCCGAGCGCGCCGGGCGGCCACGGACACGGCGGGATGGTCGACGGCGACATGCCGGGCATGGCGACGCCGGAGCAGCTGACCGCGCTGAAGAACGCCAAGGGCGCGGCCTTCGACACGCTCTTCCTGCAGCTGATGATCGCCCACCACGAGGGTGCGCTCACCATGGCGAGCACGGTGCGCCAGCGCGGCGTGGACGTCCGGGTGCAGGAGATCGCCGACGACATCGTGGTCACGCAGTCCGACGAGATCACCAGGATGCGGGGCTGGCTCGGCGGGTGAGGGAAACCCGCAGGCCAGATCGTGGGGTGGCTCGATAGCATCTACGCCATATCATGCGAGACCCGCGATCCTGAGGAGCTTCTGTGTCCGAGCCGCGCCCGTCAGCCGCCGAACCCACCCCGCTCGTGGTGGTGCCGGCCGGCACTACGGCGGGCGCCGCCGTGCGCGAGGCCGGCCTGCCCGGTAAGGGGCCGGACGCCGTGGTCGTCGTCCGCGACGTCGACGGTCTTCTGCGTGACCTGTCCTGGACTCCGTCAGCCGACGCGCGGGTCGAGCCGGTCGCCGCGAACACCGACGCCGGCCGCAGTGTCATCCGGCACTCGGCCGCGCATGTGTTGGCCCAGGCCGTGCAGCAACAGTTCCCCGAGGCGAAGCTTGGCATCGGCCCGCCGGTGCGGGACGGCTTCTACTACGACTTCGACGTCGAGCGCCCGTTCACCCCGGAGGACCTGCAGGCGCTCGAGAAGCGCATGAAGCAGATCGTCAAGTCCTCGCAGCGGTTCTCCCGCCGGGTGCTGGAGTCGGTGGACGCGGCCAAGCAGGAGCTTGCTGCGGAGCCGTTCAAGCTCGAGTTGGTGGATATCAAGTCCGATGTGGACACCAGCGAGGTCATGGAGGTCGGTGGCGGCGAGCTGACCGTCTACGACAACCTCGACCCGCGCAGTGGCGAGCAGGTGTGGGGCGACCTGTGCCGCGGCCCGCATGTGCCGACCACCAAACACATCCCGGCGTTTAAGCTGACCCGCGTCGCCGCCGCGTACTGGCGCGGCAGCGAGAAGAACCCGCAGCTGCAACGGATCTACGGCACCGCGTGGGAGTCGCAGGAGGCGCAGGACGCGCACCTGGCGCTGCTCGCGGAGGCCGAGCGCCGCGACCACCGCAAGCTGGGCACCGAGCTGGACCTGTTCTCGTTCCCGGACGAGATCGGCTCCGGCCTCCCGGTGTTCCACCCCAAGGGCGGGATCATCCGCCGCGAGATGGAGAACTACTCCCGCGCGCGGCACGAGGAGTCCGGCTACGAGTTCGTGAACACCCCGCACATCTCCAAGGAGGGGCTCTTCCTCACCTCGGGGCACCTGCCGTACTACGCGGACACCATGTTCCCGCCGGTGCAGTTCGACGAGGAGGACTACTACCTCAAGGCCATGAACTGCCCGATGCACCACCTGATCTTCCGTTCGCGCGGGCGGTCCTACCGGGAGCTGCCGCTGCGGCTGTTCGAGTTCGGCACCGTCTACCGGTACGAGAAGTCCGGCGTGGTGCACGGGCTGACCCGTGTGCGTGGGCTGACCATGGACGACTCGCATATCTACTGCACCCAGGACCAGGTCCCCGGTGAGCTGCGGTCGCTGCTGCGGTTCGTGCTCGACCTGCTCGCCGACTACGGACTGTCGGACTTCTACCTGGAGCTGTCGACCAAGGGTGACACCGGCAAGTTCATCGGGTCGGACGAGGAGTGGGAGGAGGCCACCGAGACCCTGCGGCAGGCCGCGCTCGACTCCGGCCTCGAGCTCGTGCCCGACCCGGGTGGCGCCGCCTACTACGGGCCGAAGATCTCGGTGCAGGCCAAGGACGCGATCGGCCGTTCGTGGCAGATGTCGACCATTCAGGTGGACTTCAACCACCCGAAGCGGTTCGAGCTGACCTACACCGCGGCCGACGGGTCGCGTCAGCAGCCGGTGGTGCTGCACCGCGCGCTGTTCGGGTCGATCGAGCGGTTCTTCGGCGTGCTGACCGAGCACTACGCCGGCGCGTTCCCCGCATGGCTCGCCCCGGTGCAGGTCGTCGGCATCCCGATCGCCGACGAGCACGCGCCGCACCTGGTCGAGGTCGCCGACAAGCTGCGCGCGCACAAGATCCGCGTGGACGTGGACGTCTCGGACGACCGGATGCAGAAGAAGATCCGCAACCACACCACCCAGAAGGTGCCGTTCATGCTGCTGGCCGGCGGTCAGGACGTCGAGGCGGGCGCGGTGTCGTTCCGCTTCCGCGACGGCAGCCAGATCAACGGGGTGCCGGTGGCGGACGCCGTGGCGACGATCGTCGAGTGGGTCGAGCGGCGGGAGAACGCGTCGCCGTCGGCCGAGTCGGTGAAGGTCGAACACTAGGATCGGTGCCATGACCGATGCGGAGTTCGTCGAACAGGATGGCGTCGGTGTGCCCGACGCCTTGCAGCGCCTGTGGACTCCGCATCGGATGGCCTACATCAAGGGCGAGAACAAGCCGGTCGGCGCGGACATGGACGGGTGTCCGTTCTGCCGCCTGCCCGAGCTGGACGACGCCGACGCGCTGATCATCGCGCGCGGGACGTTGGTGTACGGGGTGCTCAACCTGTACCCGTACAACCCGGGGCACCTGATGGTGGTGCCGTACCGGCACGTCGCCGACTACACGGAGCTGTCGGTCGAGGAGACCCGCGAGCTGGCGGAGTTCACCCAGCGTGCGATGACCGTCGCCCGATCGGTGTCGGCGCCGCACGGGTTCAACGTTGGCATGAACCAGGGCGTGATCGCCGGCGCCGGCATCGCCGCGCACCTGCACCAGCACGTCGTGCCGAGGTGGGGCGGCGACTCGAACTTCATGCCGGTGATCGGCCATACGAAGGTGCTGCCGCAACTGCTCGGCGAGACGCGAGCACTGCTGGCAAAGGCGTGGCCAACCCAGTAGCCCCGGGCCCCCAACCCGTACCCCCGTACGCAGAAACCCCGCGAGTCCAACGTTCAGAACAGGTGAGTCGCACATTCGCGCCTATCGCCGATAGACGCGAGTGTTCAACTCACCGGCCCTGAGTGTTGGACACGCGGGTTCTGAGTGTTGGACACGCGAGCGGGGGGTCAGGCCTCGGTGGTCTCCGGTGCGCGGAGCACGGCCTCGATCTCGATGTGGATGTCGATCTTGTCGCCGACCACGGCGAGCCCGTTCTGCACACCCTCGAAGTTGACGTTGAAGTCCTTGCGGTTGATCTGCGCGGTGGCGGAGAAACCGGCGCGCGTGCCACCCCACGGGTCAGCGGAGAAGCCGTTGAGCTCGAAGGACAGCGGCACGGTCCTGGTGGTGCCCTTGAGCGTGAGCTCGCCGTCCAGCACGAAGTTCTCGCCGTCCTGCCGCGCGCCGGAGGCCTTGTAGGTCATCTCCGGGTGTGCCTCGACCTCGAAGAAGTCGGCGGAGCGCAGGTGGTCGTCGCGCTGCTGGGCGTTCGTGGTGATCGAGTTGACGTCGACGGCGATGTCGACACCGGAGTCGAGGGGGTTCTCCGCGGTGACGATGGAGCCCTTGAACTCGGCGAACCGCCCACGGACCTTGGTCACCACCAGGTGGCGGACGACGAAGCCGACCTCGCTGTGCGAGGGGTCGATGTCCCAGGTGCCGGCGACGTAGCCGGGAATGTTCAGGGCGGTGGCACTGCTCATCGAAAGGTCCTCCGTGGAACGAGTGGTTGAGCGATCAACTGTGACAGTACACCCGCATGATTGAGAGTTCAACAAGTACACTGGTGGTTATGTCCGAGACCCGATGGCTGACCGAGCGCGAGCAGGAGATCTGGCGCTCGTACATGGCCGCGTCCCTTGGGCTGACCGACCAGCTGGTCCGCCAGCTCCAGCGGGACGCCGGGATGCCACACGCCTACTACGAGATCCTCGTCGCACTGTCCGAAGCGCCCGACCGCACGCTACGCATGAGTGAGCTGGCCGGCATCCGGAACTCGTCGCGCAGCCGCCTCTCGCACGCGGTCGCGCGTCTCGAGGAGACCGGCTGGGTGCGCAGACGCGGGTGTCCGACCGACAAGCGCGGCTCGTTCGCCGAGCTCACCGACGAGGGCTTCGCCGCGCTGGCGGAGGCGGCGCCCGGCCACGTGACCGAGGTCCGGGAGAAGCTGTTCGACCAGCTCACACCGGAGCAGGTGGAGCAGCTCGGCGAGATCAGCGCCGCCATCTTGCGTGGTCTCGGGTCGCCACCACTGCCGTACTGCCCGAGCCTTACCGCTGAAGGTCGCCGCTGACCGTTAGGCTGCCTTGGCACCCATAGCCGCCCGCGCCCGTGAGGCTCGTCCTAACCCATGCTGAACATCTTCGCTCGAGCCTCCGTCTCGCGCGTCACCGATCCCATCGGGGTCGTGCTGGTGCGCATGGGACTGACGCCGAACGCGATGACGCTCCTCGGCACCGCGGGCGCCGTCGGGTTCTCGCTGTGGCTGTTCCCGGCGGGCCAACTGTTGGTCGGCACGTTCGTCGTGTGGGGTTTCGCGATGTTCGACGTGCTCGACGGCGCCATGGCCAGGGCACGGGGCGGCGGCACGCCCTTCGGCGCGGTGCTGGACGCGAGCTGTGACCGGATCGCGGACGGCGCGCTGCTCGCGGGCGTCGCCTGGTACGCCTTTCAGGTCGCCGACAACCCGCCGCTGGCCGCGGCCGCGCTGGTGTGTCTCGTCCTCGGCCAGGTCATCTCCTACATCAAGGCGCGGGCCGAGGCGTCCGGGCTGAGCGCGAACGTCGGGCTGGTCGAACGCGCGGAGCGGTTGATCATCACGCTGGTCGGCACCGGCCTGCACGGCTTGGGGGTGCCGCACGCGGTCGACGTCGCACTGTGGCTGCTCGCGGTCGGCTCGGTGATCACCGTGGTGCAGCGGCTGGTCGCGGTGCACCGGTCGGCGGCGGAGAAGGCGGCGGAGAAGGGGGAGTCATGAGTGGGGTCGGGCAACGGTTATCGGACCTCGCGTACGCGTCGGGTTGGGGAGTCGTGCGTGGGCTGCCGGAGCCGATGGCGCGCGGCGCGTTCCGGCTCGGGGCCGACCTCGCCGCGCGGCGCGAGGGGGAGCGCGCCCGCCAGCTACGGCGCAACCTCCAGCGGGTCGTGCCCAAGGCCGGGCCCGCCGAGCTGGACCAGCTCGTCCGCGACGGCCTGCGGTCCTACGCCAGGTACTGGATGGAGACGTTCCGCCTGCCGAGCATGGACCACAAGGAGATCTACGAGCGCGTCAACGAGGTGGTCGTCGGCAGCCAGCTGATCGACGCCGCGCTCGAACGCGGCAAGGGCGTGGTCATCGGGCTGCCGCACACCGGCAACTTCGACGTCTCCGGCATCTGGCTGGTCGGCCACGCCGGCCGGTTCACCACCGTCGCGGAGCGCCTCAAGCCGGAGTCGGTCTACCAGCGGTTCCTCGCCTTCCGCGAGTCGCTCGGGTTCGAGATCGTGCCGGCAGACGGCGGCGACGTCGCGCCCTACCGGGTGCTGATCGAACGCTTGCGCGGCAACGGGATCGTGGTGCTGCCGGCCGACCGGGATCTGTCGAGGCGCGGCCTTCCGGTGAACTTCTTCGGCGCGGAGACGCGGATGCCGGCCGGCCCCGCGCGCCTGGCCGCGCTGACCGGCGCGCAGATGCTCGTCTGCGACAACTGGTTCACCGACGACGGCTGGGGCCTTCGGCTCCACACGCCGATCCCGGTGCACGGCCGCGACGAGGTGGCCGCCGCGACGCAGCGGATGGCCGACGCGTTCGCCGCCGACATCGCGGCGAACCCGGTGGACTGGCACATGATGCAGCCGCTGTGGCTCGCCGACCTGAGCGAGGAGCACCGCGCGGAGTTGACCGGCAAGCAGGAGGCACGGGAGTCCCGGTGAGGATCGGCATCGTCTGTCCGTACTCCTTCGAGGTCCCGGGAGGAGTGCAGGCGCACGTGCTCGACCTGGCCAAGGCGCTGCGGCGGCGCGGCCACGAGGTCGACGTGCTCGCGCCGGCCGACGAGGACACCCCGCTGCCCGACTTCGTCCGGCCCGCCGGCCGCGCGGTCGGCATCCCCTTCAACGGGTCGGTCGCGCGGCTGTCGTTCGGGCCGGTGTCCTACCGGCGGGTGCGGCGCTGGATCCGCGACCACGACTTCGACGTGCTGCACATACACGAGCCGACGACGCCGAGCCTTTCGTTGCTGGCGTTGATGATCGCCGACGGGCCGATCGTCGCGACCTTCCACATGTCGAACCCGCGGTCCCGCACGCTGAGCGCGTTCCAGCCGGTCCTGCGCCCCTTCCTCGAGAAGATCACGGCCCGCATCGCGGTGTCCGCGCTCGCACGGCGGATGCAGGTCGAACACCTCGGCGGCGACGCCGTGGAGATCCCCAACGGGGTGGACGTCGAGTTCTTCGCGGGCGCCGAGCCGTTGCCCGGCTACCCGCGCGACGGCGGCACCATCGGCTTCGTCGGCCGGTTCACCGAGCCACGCAAGGGCATGCCGATCCTGTTGGACGCGTTGAAGATCCTCGCGCCCGAGTTCCCCGCGCTCGAGCTGATGGTCGTCGGCGGCGGCGATCAGGACGAGCTGCGCCGGCAGGCCGGTCCGACGCTGGCCGACCGGCTCGTGCTGCTCGGTCCGGCCGACGACGTGGTCAAGGCGCGCGCGCTGCGCAGCGTCGACGTCTACTGCGCGCCGAACACCGGCGGCGAGAGCTTCGGCATGATCCTCACCGAGGCGATGTCGGCGAGCGCGGCGGTCGTCGGCAGCGATCTCGACGCGTTCCGGCGGGTGCTCGACGACGGCCGCGCCGGTGCGCTGTTCCCGGTGGGCGACCCGGTCGGTCTCGCGAACGCGTTGCGGGGCATGCTTGTGGACCCACCCCGGCGCGCCGAGCTTGTCGCGGCGGCCCGCCGGCGGGTGACCGTCTTCGACTGGACGACGCTGTCCGGTCAGGTGCTGCGGGTGTATGAGCAGGCGGTCGCCGCGGACCCGCGGCGGATCGTCGAGTCTGGTGCCGGTGTCGAGTCTGGTGAGGTGTCGTGACTGCGTTGGTGACCACGCTGGTCGTTGTCGTCGTGGTGGCCTTGGTGGTCGGTCTGTGGCTGGCCGCCACCGCGAACCGGCTCGACCGGCTGCACGTGCGGACCGACTCGGCGTGGGCGGCGCTCGACGCCGCGCTGGCCAGGCGGGCGGTGGTGGCACGCGCGGTCGCGGTGGCGATCCGGATGGAGGACGTGAGCGCGGATCGGTTGCGGGCCGAGGCGGAACGGGCCGAGCACGCCGTCCGCGACGAGCGCGAGGAGGCCGAGAACCGGCTGTCGCTGCAGCTCGCCGGTGTCGACCGGGCGAAACTGCCACTGGCGCTCGCCGCGGAGCTGCTCGACGCGGAGCACCGGGTGGTCATCGCGCGCCGGGTACACAACGACGCCGTCCGGGACACGCTCACGCAGCGCAGGCGCAGGCTGGTGCGGTGGCTGAAGCTCGCCGGCACCGCCGCGCAGCCGGAGTACTTCGAGATTGTCGAGCCGACGCTGTCCGGTGAGCCGGGCACCGCGCCGCTGCCCCGGCCGTCCGCGCGGGTGCTGCTGATCGACGGCGAGCGCCGCGTGTTGTTGTTCAACGGGCACGACCCGCTCCGGCCGGACACCAAGTTCTGGTTCACCGTCGGCGGCGGCGTCGAGCCGGGGGAGGACCTGCGGTCCGCGGCGCTGCGTGAGCTGGCCGAGGAGACCGGCCTGCGGCTCGCCGACCACACCCTCGTCGGGCCGATGTGGCGGCGACGCGTGGCGTTCAGCTTCGACGGCCGCACCTACGACGGCGAGGAGTGGTTCTTCCTCGCGGACCTCGCCGAGCTCACCGACGAGGTCGCCGTCGACACGTCCGGCTTCACCGAGCTGGAAGCCCGCACGGTCGACGGCCACAAGTGGTGGAGCGTCGACGAGCTGCGTGCCTCCGACGAGACGATCTACCCCGTGCAGCTACCGACCCTGCTACCCAAAGTCCTGACCGCGAAGTGGGACGGCTCGGTCCGCACCGTCCGGTGACCTCGCGTGTCTCCCGTTCAAGACCCGCGAGTCTCCCGTTCAGAACCTCTGAGTTGCAGGTTCGCGAACGTCCCGAAACGGCAACTCGCCGGTCGCGAACGGGGGACTCGCGGGTTCTGAACGGGAGACTCGCGAGGTTAGGGGACCTGGGCGGACTGGGACTCTGGGAGTGGGTCGAAGCGGGTGAAGGTTCTGGTGAACGTCGCTGAGCCGGACGTCATCGAGCGCAGGTCGATCGCGTAGCGCAGTAGCGCCGCGGCGGGGACCTCGGCGCGCACGATGCTGTAGCCGGGTGTCTCGTCGGCCTCCGTGCCGAGCACCCGGCCGCGCCGGGACGACAGGTCGCCGAGCACCGTGCCGAGGTGGTCGTCCGGCAGGCGCACGGTCACCTCGTCCACCGGCTCCAGCAACGAGATCCGGCCGTTCGCGGCCGCGTCCTTCAACCCCATGGAGCCGGCCATCTGGAACGCCGCGTCCGACGAGTCGACGCTGTGCGACTTGCCGTCGAACAGCGTCACTCGGATGTCCACGACCGGGTAACCGGCGGACAGGCCCTTCTCCAACTGCGCGCGCACGCCCTTCTCGACCGACCCGATGAACTGGTGCGGCACCGACCCGCCGACCACCTTGTCCACGAACTCGAAGCCGGAGCCGACCGGCAGCGGCTCGACGTCGAGGTCGCACACGGCGTACTGCCCGTGCCCGCCGGACTGCTTGACGTGCCGGCCCTTCCCCCGCGCACTCTCGGCGAACGTCTCGCGCAGCGCCACCTTCACCGGCTCGGTCTCCACGTCCGCGCCACCCGCACGCAGCCGCGCGAGCACGACGTCCGCGTGCGCCTCGCCCATGCACCACAGCACGAGCTGGTGCGTCTCCGCGTTTCGTTCGAGCCGCAGTGTCGGGTCGCCGGCGACGAGCCGCGCGAGGTTGCGGGACAGCGCGTCCTCGTCGCTGCGGGTCTTCGCGACGACCGCGACCGGCAGCAACGGCTCCGGCATCGTCCACGGCCGCATCAGCAGCGGCTGCTCCGGACTGGACACGGTGTCGCCGGTCTCCGCCGAACCGAGCTTCGTGAGCGCGCAGATGTCACCCGCGACGCAGTGCGACACCTCGCGCAGGTTCGAGCCGAGCGGCGAGTAGATGTGCGCGACCCGTTCGTCGACGTCGTGGTCCTCGTGTCCCCGGTCGGACATGCCGTGCCCGGAGATGTGCACCGGCCGCTCCGGGCGCAACGTCCCGGAGAACACCCGGACGAGTGACACCCGCCCGACGTAGGAGTCGATGGCGGTGCGGACGACCTCGGCGACCAGCGGCCCGTTCGGATCGGCCGTGATCTCGCCCGACCCGCCGCCGTGCACGTCGGTGACGTTCGGCACGGCGTGCTCCAGCGGCGAGGGGAACGCGCCGGTCAGCGCCTCGAGCAGCTCGGCGAGCCCGACGCCGGTGGTCGCGCACACCGGGATCACCGGGTGGAAGGAGCCGCGGGCGACCGCCGTCTCGAGGTCGGCGATGAGCGTCTCGTGCTCGATCTCCTCGCCGTCGAGGTAGCGCTCCATGAGGGTCTCGTCCTCGCTCTCGGCGATGATGCCCTCGATCAGCTCGTTGCGTGCGTCGTCGATCAGCAGGAGGTCGGCCTCGTCCGGCTCGCCCACGGTGGGCGGGTGGCCGGTCGAGTAGTCGATGAACCGGCGGGTGATGAGCCCCAGAATTCCTTGCTTGCCACCGGATGCTTGCAGGTACAGCGGCAGCACGCCCGCGCCGAACGCCTCCTGGCAGGCCGCCGTCTCGCCGGCGGCGTCCGCGCGCTGGTGGTCCAGCCTCGCGATCACCACGGCGCGGGGCATGCCGACCGCGGCACACTCCGCCCACAGCGCGATGGTCGCGGGGTCGATGCCCTCGGCCGCGCACACGACGAACAGTGCCGCGTCGGCGGCGCGCAGGCCGGCACGCACCTCGCCGACGAAGTCCGCGTACCCGGGGGTGTCGATCAGGTTGATCTTGACGTTGTTGTGCAGCAGCGGGGCGACGGAGAGCCCGACCGAGCGCTGCTGGCGCTGTGCGGCCGGGTCGTGGTCGCACACGGTGTTGCCGTCGGTGACGTTGCCGGCCCTGGTGATGACGCCGGACGCGGCGAGCAGGGCCTCGGTCAGCGTGGTCTTTCCGGAGCCGGACGGCCCGACGAGAACGATGTTCCGCACCTTGGCCGGGTCGTCCACAGCGACCGCGGCTCCACCGTCGCCGTTGTCTGTGTGTCTGCTCGCCATGCCCACTCACCCTTTCCGTCGGACCGCACTGTCAGCCGGAGTCTCGGTGTGTCTGCTATGTGCTCGATCTCACACCTATTTACCAGGTCGAACAACCCCGCTTTCGGAAGTGGCCTGGCGAGATACCTCCGAATTGGCACGCTCGTGATGGCCACATCGCTCGTACGATGAACGGGGAATCCACTGTGGAAAGGAAGATCGGTGACTGACGTTTCGACCAGTCCGGAGACCGGCACCGCGCGCGTCAAGCGGGGCATGGCGGAGATGCTCAAGGGCGGCGTGATCATGGACGTGGTCACCGCCGACCAGGCCAAGATCGCCGAGGACGCCGGCGCGGTCGCGGTCATGGCGCTGGAGCGTGTGCCGGCGGACATCCGTGCGCAGGGTGGCGTCGCCAGGATGAGCGACCCGGACCTGATCGACGGCATCATCGCCGCGGTGTCCATCCCGGTGATGGCCAAGGCACGCATCGGCCACTTCGTCGAGGCGCGCGTGCTGCAGTCGCTCGGCGTCGACTACATCGACGAGTCCGAGGTGCTTACTCCGGCGGACTACGCGAACCACATCGACAAGTGGCATTTCACCGTGCCATTCGTGTGTGGCGCCACCAACCTCGGCGAGGCGCTGCGCCGGATCACCGAGGGCGCGGCCATGATCCGCTCCAAGGGCGAGGCCGGCACCGGTGACGTGTCCAACGCGACCACGCACATGCGCAAGATCCGTGGCGAGATCAAGAAACTGACGTCGCTGCCGGAGGACGAGCTTTTCGTTGCGGCGAAGGAACTTCAGGCGCCCTACGAGCTGGTGTGCGAGGTCGCGCAGCTCGGCAAGCTGCCGGTCGTGCTGTTCACCGCGGGCGGTATCGCGACCCCGTCCGACGCGGCGATGATGATGCAGCTCGGTGCGGAGGGCGTGTTCGTCGGCTCCGGCATCTTCAAGTCGGGCAACCCGGCGAAGCGCGCGGAGGCGATCGTGAAGGCGACCGCGTTCCACGACGACCCGGACGTGATCGCGAAGGTGTCGCGCGGGCTCGGCGAGGCCATGGTCGGCATCAACGTCGAGGACGTGCCGGAGCCGCACCGGCTCGCCGACCGCGGCTGGTGACGGTTGGTTTTTTACGGTCATGACCGTTTTGTTAGAGAGTTATTAGCGCCTCCTGCGAATCTCGCCGCGAGTGTGACACCAGTCACGCTTCGTGGGTGAGGTTCGGGAGGAAGCATGAAGTTCCGCTCTGTTCTGCGGGGAATGGTCGTGCCGGCGTGCGCGGTGGCCGGGTTGGTGATGGCGGCCGCGCCGTCGGTCGCCGCCCCGGCGCCGGTCGGGCAGCACTGCGTGGCGAACATCGTGACGGGTGTGCAGAAGTGCTACTCGTCCGAGGCCGACGCGGCGAAGTTCGGCACCGGCGAGCGCGTGGCGACGGTGCCGCTGGTGACGTTCTACGACGGGTACAACAAAGGCCCGTCGTCCTACACGGCCCGTGGGCCTCGGGCGTGCAGCACGTCGACGACCGACTACGACTACTCCCACCCCAACATGGCCAACTTCGGGTGGAACGACCGGGCCAGCTCGGTGGTCACGTTCAACCACTGCGACATCTGGTTCTCGTCCGACAAGAACTACGAGGGCGAGTGCGGCAACCGGTGGATCGACTCTTCGATGGACCTGCGGGTGCAGAGCTGCAACAACCGGGCCAGTTCCTACGACCTGAGCTAGCTCACCGGTGGCGGTGATCGTTGCTTCTCAACTCCATCGTGTGCTGAGGCGCCTCACACGTGTTCGGACACCATGACCGACGTGGTGCCGGGCGCCAGCGCCTCGAAGATGTGTGGCAGGTCCCCCGGGTAGGCGACGTAGTCGCCCGGGGTGACCTCCACCGGGTCGTCGATCAGGCCGATCCGCGCCCGCCCCGAGCACAGGACCACATGCTCGACCACGCCCGGCATGTGCGGGTCCGACTCACGGGGCGTCCCGGGCTCCGCGGTGATCAGGTAGATGTCGCGGCGCGCGTTGGGTGGGCAGGACGCCAGCAGCGTCGCGACGTAGTTCGCCCGCTCGGAGAACACCGCGGGCCCCTCGCCGGCGCGGATGATCTGCACCTTCGGCCGTGCCGGCTCGACGAGCCTGCTGAACGGTACGTCCAGCGCGACCGACAGCGCCCACAGCGTCTCCACGCTCGGGTTGCCGCTCGCCGACTCGAGCTGTGACAGCGTCGACTTCGCGATCCCGGCGCGTTTGGCCAGCTCGGACAGTGACAGTCCGACCCGGTCCCGCTCGCGGCGCAGCGAGAACGCGATCACGTCCAGCGGTGCCTGTGACATCTCGCGTTCTCCCGTGTTCGCTACGTAAGACCGATCGTTCGCCTTGACGAACGGATGCTTCCTGTTCATCATAAAAGCCATGCGTTCGATCTGGCGAACCCTGCCCCCCGCACTGCAACGCGACATGCTGGCCCTGGCCGGCGCGCTCGCGGTGATCGGCATGTCGTTCGGCGCCATCGCGGTGGCGAGTGGGCTGGACTGGTGGATGCCGTCGGCGCTGTCCGTGCTGGTGTTCGCGGGCGGCTCGCAGTTCATGGTGGTCGGCGTGGTGGCCGCGGGCGGCGGGATCGTCGCCGCCGTGCTCGGGGCGCTGGTGCTGAACGCGCGGCACCTGCCGTTCGGGCTCGCCATCGGCGACATCATCGGCCGGGGCAAGCTCGCCAGACTGGTCGGCAGCCACCTGATGATCGACGAGTCGGTCGCGTTCGCCATGGCGCAGAAGGACCCGGCCCGCGCGCGGGCGGTGTTCTGGTTCCTCGGCACGACGGCGTTCGCGGTGTGGAACCTCGGCACGATCGTCGGCGTGCTCGCCGGTCAGGGGATCGCCGACCCGAAGGCCTTCGGTCTCGACGCCGCGTTCCCGGCCGCGCTGCTCGCGCTGGTGCTGCCGGCGCTGAAGGACACCCGCACCCGCAACGCCGCGTTGCTCGGCGCGGCGATCGCGTTGGCCACCACCCCGTTCCTGCCGGCCGGGCTGCCGGTGCTCCTCGCGCTCGGCGGCCTCGTGGTGCTGATCCCGGCGCCGAGGCAGACCGCCGAGGAGGTGTCGGTATGACGATCACGGCGATCCTGGTCCTCGCCGTCGGCACGTACGCCTTCCGCGTCGCTGGGCCATTCCTGCGTGCCCGCATGGTGAAGGCGGCGGCGCGTCGAGGCGGCGCGACGACCGCCGAGCTGCCGCCCCGGCTGACCGAGCTGATGTCGACCGCCGCCACCGTGTTGCTCGTCGCGCTCGTCGCGACGGCCGCGCTCACCGACGGCGGCTCGTTCGCCGGTGTCGCGCTGCCGGCCGGCGTGTTCGCCGGGGGGGTGCTCGCCTGGCGCAAGGTGCCGTTCGTGGTCGTGGTGATCGTCGCGGCCGTGGTCGCGGCGGGACTGCGGCTACTCGGGATGCCGTGACAGCATCCGCACGGCCAGCTCGGCGTAGGACTTCGCCAGGTCCGCCGGCCGCAGTCGTCGGTCGGCACGAACCAGTACGGCGCACGAACCCCCATGCTGGAGATCGCCGCGACGGTCGGCGAGTGTGGCAGGTGAACAACGAGTGTGTCAAAAGTCACAATCGGTTACTGCCTAGGCTGGTGACCAGAGGAAAGAGAGGTACCGGTGTCCGCTGGACCGTTGATCGGAGTGCTCGCACTCCAGGGTGACGTGCGCGAGCACCTCGCCGCGCTCCAGGAGAGCGGCGCTCGCGCGAGCGCCGTCCGCCGGCCGGCCGAACTGTCCGAAGTGGACGGACTGGTCATCCCGGGCGGCGAGTCGACCACCATGTCCCGGCTGCTCGACATCTTCGAGCTGCTCGAGCCGCTGCGCGCGCGGCTCGCCGCCGGCATGCCGGCCTACGGGTCGTGCGCCGGGATGATCCTGCTGGCGACCAAGGTGCTCGACGGTCGCGAGGACCAGCACCAGCTCGGTGGGCTGGACATGATCGTGCGGCGCAACGCCTTCGGCCGGCAGGTCGACTCGTTCGAGGAGGACCTCGACTTCGCCGGTGTGCCGGGCGGTCCGGTGCACGCGGTGTTCATCCGCGCGCCGTGGGTCGAGTCGTCGTCGCCGGCGGTCGAGGTACTCGCTCGGGTGAGCGACACCCCGGATGTGCCAGGTGGTGAAGCGGCCGCCGGTAGGATCGTCGCGGTCCGGCAAGGGCCCGTGCTCGCCACGGCGTTCCATCCGGAGCTGACGGGGGACACTCGAGTACACAGACTGTTCGTTGAGATGGTGGAGGGGAAGTCGTGAGCGAGCTTGCGAGCGAACAATTGATACAGGGCGACCGCGAGCGGCTTCACCGAGCCCGCGAGGGGAAGTCGTGAGCGGCCACTCAAAATGGGCGACAACGAAACACAAGAAGGCCGCGCTCGACGCCAAGCGGGGCAAGCTCTTCGCGAAGCTGATCAAGAACATCGAGGTCGCGGCCCGGACCGGCGGCAGTGACATGGACGGCAACCCGACGCTGTTCGACGCCGTTCAGAAGGCCAAGAAGAACTCCGTCCCACAGGACAACATCGAGCGGGCCCGCAAGCGCGGCGGCGGCGAGGAGGCGGGCGGCGCCGACTGGCAGACGATCATGTACGAGGGCTACGGCCCCAACGGCGTCGCCGTCCTGATCGAGTGCCTCACCGACAACCGGAACCGCGCGGCGAGCGAGGTGCGCACCGCCATGACCCGCAACGGCGGCAACATGGCCGACCCGGGTTCGGTGTCGTACCTGTTCAACCGCAAGGGTGTCGTGATCCTGTCGAAGAACGACCTGACCGAGGACGACGTGCTGATGGCCGTCCTGGAGGCAGGCGCGGAGGAGGTCAACGACCTCGGCGAGAGCTTCGAGGTGGTCTCCGAGGCGACCGACATGGTGGCCGTGCGCAAGGCGCTGCAGGACGCGGGCTACGACTACGAGTCGGCGGAGGCGAGCTTCCTGCCGTCGGTCAGCGTTGAGCTCGACGCGGACGGCGCGCGCAAGGTGTTCCGGCTGATCGACGCGCTCGAGGACAGCGACGACGTGCAGAACGTCTACGCCAACTTCGATATCTCGGACGACATCATGGCCGAGGTCGATGCATAACCCGACGGGTTATGGCCAACCGGCGCCCGGTCCGGCCCGCCCGCGCGTCGGCGCGGGTGTGCTGACCGGCGTCACCCTGTGGCGGCTGTTCGTCGCGGCGTGCGGGTTCATCGGCTTCGGCGCGGCGGCCGCCACCATGAACGACCCGTGGCCGGGGCTGAGTCAGCAAGCCAGCCTGCTCGCCGGTGTCGTGTACCTGGGGCTGGCGCTGTACCCGCTGTTCACCGGCGGGCGCGCGCACGAGCCGTCCTCGCCGTGGCTTCGTGGCGCGATGACCGTGCTGTTGATGCTCGTCAGCGTCACGTTTCTGGCCATCATGGCGGGCGACCTCGACGACACGTGGTCGCTGTTCGAGCACCTCGTCACGCCGCTGGTCGTGTTCATCGACTGGGCCGCCGTCGGGCGCAACCAGGCCGCCGTGCGCTGGTGGCACCCGTTGACGTGGGTGGTGTTCCCGGCGGCGTACCTCGTGTACTTCGTCGCGGCGGATCCCGGGCTGTACGGCAGTTTCCTCGACCCCGAGGACAGTGACTTCGCCGGCACGGTCGTCGGGTTCCTCGCCGCGGTGGTCGCGGCGGGCTACCTGCTGTACGGCATCGCGAAGCTGAAGACGGCGATCGCACGGGCCAACGCCGGACCCACGCGGCAGTTCCCACCGCCGGGCACCTGGCAGCAACAGCCCCAGCCACAACAGTTACCGCCGCCGCCGGGCCGGCGGCCATGACGGCCAACGGCTTGTCGGCCGAGGATCGGGTTCTGCGCGACTGGCTCATCGCGCAGGGCGACCGGTACGGTGCCGCGCTCGTTGAGGTGGCGCCGGACTCCGACGGCGCGCCGTACGCGTTCTCGGTTGGCGCGTGGCGCCGGTTCGGCGCCCCGGAGGCGGTGACGATCGGCCTGCCGGAAGGCGTCGACAAGATGTTGATCGCCACCTACGTCCGGCGGGTCGCCGATGGGGAGCGGTTCCCGCCCGGCCAGGTGTACGACGACCTGCTCGACGGCGTGCTCGTCACCGTCGAGACCGTCAACAGGGGCCACTACTTCGAGTTCTTCGGCAGCGCGTTCCTCGTCCACCCCGACGGCGAGTTCCCCGCGGTGCAACTGATCTCCGCGACCCCGGAC
>Ga0193716_1000536_pt1 | contig 22907 bp, 18 predicted proteins | sample U2c1metaG_FD_145901 | JGI IMG/M metagenome (GOLD analysis project Ga0193716, IMG submission 145901) | Soil microbial communities from a riparian zone of the East river system, Colorado, United States - U2c1 | ecosystem: Environmental > Terrestrial > Soil > Riparian zone | place: USA: East River...
TGACGCCCATGCCGATCAGGTTGGACCGGTGGATGCGCTCGAACGACTCGGTGATCACCGCGCGCACGCCGAGCAGGCTGGTGCCCTTGGCCGCCCAGTCGCGGGACGATCCCGAGCCGTACTCCTTGCCGCCCAGCACCACCAGCGGAATGTCCTGCGCCGCATAGTTTTGCGCCGCGTCGTAGATGAAGCTCTGCGGGCCGCCATCCTGGGTGAAGTCGCGGGTGTAGCCGCCCGAGACGTCTTCGAGCAACTGGTTCTTGAGGCGGATGTTGGCGAACGTGCCGCGGATCATCACCTCGTGGTTGCCACGCCTCGAGCCGTAGGAGTTGTAGTCCTTGCGGTCGACGCCATGCCCCTCCAGATACTCCGCGGCCGGCGTGCCTGCCTTGATGTTGCCCGCCGGTGAGATGTGATCGGTGGTGACCGAGTCTCCCAGCAGCGCCAGCACCCTGGCGCCTGCGATGTCGGTGACCGGTGTCGGCTCGGCGGGCATGCCGTCGAAGTACGGTGGCTTGCGGACATACGTGGACTTGGGATTCCAGTCGAATGTCTTGCCGGCTGGCGTCGGCAGGTTCTGCCAGCGTTCGTCGCCCTTGAACACGTCGGCGTAGTTGTCGGAGAACATCTTCTGGTTGATCGACGACGCGATGATGTCGGAGATTTCCTTCGCCGAGGGCCAGATGTCCTTCAGGAAGACGTCGTTGCCGTCGGTGTCCTGGCCGAGTGGGTCGGTCTCGAAGTCGAAGTCCATCGTGCCGGCCAGCGCGTAGGCGATGACCAGGGGCGGCGACGCGAGGTAGTTCATCTTGACGTCGGGGGAGATGCGGCCCTCGAAGTTCCGGTTGCCTGACAGCACCGCCGTCACGGACAAGTCGTTGTCGTTGATGGCCGCCGAGATCGCCTCGGGCAGCGGACCCGTGTTGCCGATGCACGTGGTGCAGCCGTAGCCGACAAGGAAGAAGCCCAGCTTCTCCAGATACGGCCAGACGTTGGCCTTGTTGTAGTAGTCGTTGACCACCTGGGAGCCGGGTGCCATGGAGGTCTTGACCCACGGCTTCGAGGTCAGGCCCTTCTCGACGGCCTTCTTGGCAAGCAGGGCGGCACCGAGCATCACCGACGGGTTGGAGGTGTTCGTGCACGACGTGATCGCCGCGACCACGACCGCGCCGTGATCGAGCACGAACTCGCCCTGCTCGTCGGTGCGGACCTTGATGGGCTTGGTCGGTCTGCCCTCGGCGCCATTGGCCGCCGACTGCACGTCGACGGCGTCGTCCTCGGCGAACGACAGCGAAACCGAATCACTGGCGGGGAAGGACTCGTCGACGGCCTCGTCGAGCTTGGTGCACTCGACCGGCATGTTCTCTTCGACGTAATTGTGGATGTCCTTGCGGAACGCCGACTTGGCGTCGCTGAGCTGGATCCGGTCCTGCGGACGCTTGGGCCCGGCGATCGACGGCACGACGTCGCCCAGGTCCAGTTCGAGGTACTCGGAGAACACCGGCTCGTGCTCGGCGTCGTGCCACATGCCCTGCGCCTTGGCGTACGCCTCGACCAGCGCGAGTTGGCTCTCGTCGCGGCCAGTCAAGCGCAGGTACTCGATCGTGACGTCGTCGATGGGGAAAATCGCTGCGGTGGAACCGAATTCGGGACTCATGTTGCCAAGAGTGGCGCGGTTGGCCAGCGGTACCTCGGCGACGCCCTTGCCGTAGAACTCCACGAACTTGCCGACCACGCCGTGCTTGCGCAGCATCTCGGTCACGGTGAGCACCACGTCGGTGGCGGTGACGCCGGGCTGGATCTCGCCGCTCAGCTTGAAGCCGACGACGCGGGGGATGAGCATCGAGACGGGCTGGCCAAGCATCGCGGCCTCGGCTTCGATGCCGCCGACGCCCCAGCCGAGCACGCCGAGGCCGTTGACCATCGTGGTGTGGCTGTCGGTGCCCACACAGCTGTCGGGGTACGCGACACCATCGCGGACCATCACCGTGCGCGCCAGGTATTCGATGTTCACCTGGTGCACGATGCCCGTGCCGGGTGGCACCACCTTGAAGTCGTCGAACGCGCCTTGGCCCCAGCGCAGGAACTGGTAGCGCTCGCCGTTGCGCGAGTATTCGATGTCGACGTTGCGTTCGAAGGCGTCCGCACGGCCGAAGACGTCGACGATCACGGAGTGGTCGATGACCAGCTCCGCGGGCGCCAGCGGGTTGACCTTCTCCGCGTCACCGCCGAGGTCGCCGACCGCTTCGCGCATGGTGGCGAGGTCGACGATGCACGGCACGCCGGTGAAGTCCTGCATCACGACGCGTGCCGGGGTGAACTGGATTTCGATGCTCGGGTCGGCCTCGGGATCCCAGTTGGCGATCGCCTCGATGTGGTCCTTGGTGATGTTGGCGCCATCTTCGGTGCGGAGGAGGTTCTCGGCGAGCACCTTGAGGCTGTATGGGAGTTTCTCGGTACCGGCCACCGCGTCGAGGCGGTAGATCTCGTAGCTGTCGTCCCCGACCTTTAGCGTGTCGCGGGCTCCGAATGAATTGACGGAATCCTTGCTGCTCACTTCAACTCCCGGTTTAGTTGTCGCCGTGACGGGCTGTGTCGCCGGCGTTCCAGATTCTAACAGTACGCTTGTCCTGTAAACCACCCCTGGGCGGCTCCCAGTCTTGTCCTCATCCGTGCCTACTGCCAGTCGATTGGGAGTCGCGGTAGCGTGCCCCTGTGACCGGACCGCTCGTCATCCCCTTCCTGCCGGACTACATCCCGCCCGACGTGGACATGAACGCGGTCAACGCCGCCGTCGCGGCCGACGGGGTGAGCGCTCCTGGAGCCGACGTCGCCGCGCTCAAGCAGGTCGTGGCGGACGCGGCAGCCAAGGGCATCGACCTGAAGATCGTGGTGATCCCCACCAATCCCCCGATCGACACGCCGCTGCGCGACATCGCCACCGACGTCGGGAAGCTTCACCCCGATTCCACGGTGCTTGCGATCAGCCCGTTCTTTGCAGGCACCTACAGCCGGCAGTTCGACCGCGTCACTTTGGAAGCGGGCCAGGACGTTGCGAAGACCGGCAATCCGGTGCTGTCGTCGCAGAATTTCGTCGGTGAGTTGACCGCATCGCATTTCCCTTGGACGCCATTCACGATCATTCTCGTGCTTGGGGTAGCGCTGGCCGCCGTCGGCACCCGCATGCTGCAGGTTCGCGCCAGGCGATCGGCCATCGTCGAGGCGCCCGCAGAGGTGCCCGTCACCTCAGTCGATTGACCGAAAAACGGGCGGGGTGAATTTCAAGATCACCATTCGATAACGCTCATTCCAATTACACTCTTGTAATTTGTTACTAACGTTTCTTTAGAGCTTGATGTGACGTACGGTGCAAAAGGTGCCTGCTGTTGCAGTTGTTGCTCATGTGACTCCTGTGGCGAAGCACCCGACGAACGTACCGGGACGTTCGCGTCGAGCCCGAGGAGACCACAAGCCAATGAGACGCCTTTCTCGCGCCTCTGCATCGCGGCTGCGCGGACGATTCGGAGCGGCTTCAATCGCGGTCGGTGTATTGGTTGCGTCGGTTTGCGCCCACGGCACCTGCACGGCCCATGCCGAACCCGCCAGCCCCGAGGGAATAGCGACGCTCGTCGCCGCGGTCGCCAACGCCAACCAGAAGCTGCAGGACCTCGGCGCGGCCATCCAGACCCAGCAGGAAGGCGTCAACAAGGCCATCTTCGACGTCCAGTCCGCGCGTGACGCCGCCGCGGCCGCCCAACACGAGGTCGATGCGGGACAGGTAGGTCTCGACGACGCCAACGCTGCGATCGCCGCCGCGCAGCAAAGGTTCGACGAGTTCGCGGCGTCGACCTACATGAACGGGCCATCGGCGGCATACGTCACCGCGACCGATCCCGCCGACATCCTCAACACCGCGGCGACCGGGCAGACCTTGACGCTCAGCAGCCAGCAGGTCATCGCCAACCTGCAACGCACCCGCACCGAGCAGGTGAACAGGGAGTCCGCCGCGCGGCTGGCCAAGCAGAAGGCCGACCAGGCCGTCATCGACGCACAGACCAGCCAGGACACCGCCGTCTCGGCGCTCACCGACGCGCAGAAGACCTTCGGCGGTCAGCAGACCGAACTCGACCGGCTCACCGCCGAACGATCTGCGGCGCAGGCCAAGCTCGAGCAGGCTCGGTCGCAGTGGTCGGCGCCCGCAGCTGCTGCACCGCGGGCTGCAGTGCCTGCGACGCCCGCAGCCGCGTCGAGCGACCCGGCGGCCAACTGGGATCGTGCCCCGGCCGCAGCTGCCCCCGCGACTCCAGGCGCGAACAGCGAATGGGATGTCACGCTGCCCGCGATTCCCAGTGCGTTCGTCGGCGGCGACCCGATCGCCATCATCAACACGATCCTCGGCATCGCATCGAGCTCCGCGCAGGCCACCGCCGACATGGGCCGCAGCTTCCTTCAGAAGCTCGGGATCCTGCCGACCCCAAGCGGTTTCACCAACGGTGCGATACCCCGCGTCTACGGCAGGGACGCCGCGGAGTACGTCATCAAACGGGCGGGCTCGCAGATGGGCGTCCCGTACTCGTGGGGTGGCGGCAACGCCGCGGGCCCGAGCAACGGCATCGACTCGGGTTCGGGCACAGTCGGTTTCGACTGCTCTGGCCTGATCCTGTACGCCTTCGCCGGGGTGGGCATCAAGCTGCCGCACTACTCCGGTGCCCAGTACGACATGGGCCAAAAGATCCCGTCCTCCCAGATGCGCAGGGGCGACGTCATCTTCTACGGCCCCGGCGGTAGCCAACACGTGACGCTCTACCTCGGTGACGGGCAGATGCTCGAGGCGCCCTACACCGGATCGACCGTCAAGATCTCGCCCGTACGCACCAGCGGCATGACGCCGTACGTGATCCGCTATATCGAATACTGATGGTGATTGCCTTGCCCCCGATGTCTTTTAGGTCCCTGCCGTCGGTTCGGCCCGTGTTCGCCAAGGTGCTCGCACCGCTGATGTGCGCGCTCGCTCTCATGGTCGGTGCTGCGGCGCCCGCCGTGGCCGACCCCGACGCCGGAGCCTGGGATCCGACGCTGCCGAAGATCGCCAGTTCCGGCGGGCCCGGCGACCCCGTGGCCGCCGCGAACGCGGCGTTCTCGGTGAGTCAACTCGCACTGCAGACCACGCAGAGCCTTGGCAGTCAGTTCCTTCAGAGCATCGGTCTCGCACCGTCGCCCTCCTCCGGCGCGAATCCCGGGGGCAGGGTCCGCGGCCCGCAGGCGATCGAATACGTGATCAGGCGTGGCGGATCGCAGATGGGCGTCCCGTACTCCTGGGGCGGCGGCTCGCTCAACGGCCCCAGCGCCGGCGTCGACTACGACGCGGGCAAGATCGGCTACGACTGCTCGGGCTTCACCCGGTACGCGTTCGCCGGCGTCGGCGTGCAGATCCCGAAGTACTCGGGCGACCAGTACAACGCGGGAAGGCCGATCGCGCCGTCGCAGGCCAAACGCGGTGATCTGATCTTCTACGGCCCTGGCGGCAGCCAACACGTCACGATCTATCTCGGCGGCGGCAAGATGCTCGAAGCCTCCGGAAGTGCGGAGAAGGTGACCGTCAGTCCGGTGCGAATGGCGGGCATGTCGCCGCATCTGGTCCGCTTCATCGAGTCCTGATCGAGACCATCTCGGGACAGGGCACGTCGACGGATCCCGAAGTGCCTGGAATAGTTGACGGGGAGCGTCCGCCGAGTGGCTTTGGCGCCACCTGAAGATGGACCATGACCAGCGGTCTGAACTGCCCGTCGGAATTGAACATGTGGGAGGAAGCTGAATGACGTCACCGAGTGGGCCGCCGCAGGGCGCAGGAGGTTTCCCCGGTCAGGGCCCGACCCAGGGTTTCACGCCGGGTACCCAGCAGGGCCCGCCCAACGGTGGCCAACAGGCTGGCGGACTGCAGGCTGAGGTGCACACGCTGGAGCGCGCGATCTTCGAGGTCAAGCGCATCATCGTCGGCCAGGACCGGCTCGTCGAGCGGATGCTGGTCGGCCTGCTCGCGAAGGGCCACGTCCTGCTCGAGGGTGTGCCAGGCGTGGCCAAGACACTGGCGGTGGAGACGTTCGCCAAGGTCGTCGGCGGCACGTTCGCCCGCATTCAGTTCACTCCCGACCTGGTGCCCACCGACATCGTCGGTACCCGCATCTACCGCGCGGGCAAGGAGGAGTTCGACATCGAGGTCGGCCCCGTGATGGTCAACTTCCTGCTCGCCGACGAGATCAACCGTGCTCCTGCCAAGGTGCAGTCGGCCCTTCTCGAGGTGATGGCCGAGCGCAAGGTGTCGATCGGCGGCAAGACCTTCCCGCTGCCAAGCCCGTTCCTCGTGATGGCGACGCAGAACCCGATCGAGCAGGAAGGCGTCTACGCCCTGCCCGAGGCGCAGCGCGACCGCTTCCTGTTCAAGCTGAACATCGACTACCCGACGCCCGAGGAAGAGCGCGAGATCATCTACCGGATGGGTGTCACGCCGCCTCAGCCGAAGCAGATCCTCAACCCCGGCGACCTGCTGAGATTGCAGGACGTCGCCTCGAACATCTTCGTGCACCACGCCCTGGTCGACTACGTCGTCCGCGTCGTGACGGCGACCCGCGAGCCCGACAAGTTCGGCATGCCCGACGCCAAGGCGTGGATCGCCTACGGCGCATCGCCGCGCGCCTCGCTTGGCATCATCGCGTCCTCGCGCGCGCTGGCGCTGATCCGCGGCCGCGACTACGTCATCCCGCAGGACGTGGTCGAGGTCATCCCCGACGTGCTGCGGCACCGTCTGGTGCTTACCTACGACGCGCTCGCCGACGAGATCTCCGCGGAGACCGTGATCAACCGGATCCTTCAGACGGTTGGGCTGCCTCAGGTGAACGCCATTCCGCAGCAAGGACATTCGGTGGCACCCGCCATGCCCGCGGCGGCGGCGGCCAGCGGTCGGTGACTCCCTCTTCTGGGGGCGCGAAGGGCCGTGTAGACCTGCCGTCGCTGCAACGCGGCGAGATTCGCGATCCCGCACTGTCGGCGGCGCTGCGCAAGCTCGAGCTGACGGTGCGCCGCAAGCTCGACGGCGTCCTGCACGGTGATCATCAGGGTTTGATGCCGGGTCCGGGTTCGGAGCCGGGGGAGTCGCGCATCTACCAGCCCGGTGACGACGTGCGCCGGATGGACTGGTCGGTGACGGCGCGCACCACCCACCCCCACGTCCGACAGATGATCGCCGACCGCGAGCTGGAGACCTGGCTGGTGGTCGACGTGTCCGCGAGCCTGGACTTCGGCACCGCAGGCTGTGAGAAGCGAGACCTCGCCGTGGCCGCAGCCGCATCCATCGCGTTCCTGAACAGCGGGGGCGGCAACCGGCTCGGCGCGATCATCACCAACGGTGACGTCACCAGGCGTGTGCCCGCGCTGTCGGGCCGCCTGCACGAACAGGAGTTGTTGCGGGCCATCGCCACCACGCCCAAGGCGCCGCTCGGCGTACGCGGTGACCTTGGCGCCGCCATCGACGCGCTGCGCCGTCCCGAGCGGCGCCGCGGCATGGCGGTGATCATCAGCGACTTCCTCGGCCCGATCGACTGGATGCGGCCGCTGCGTGCCATCGCGGGACGACACGAGGTGCTCGGCGTCGAGATCAACGACCCGCGTGACGTCGAGTTGCCCGACGTCGGCGAGGTCATCCTGCAGGACACCGAGTCCGGGGTCACCCGCGAGTTCACCATCGATGCACAGTTGCGCGCCGACTTCGCCAAGGCCGCGGAGGCCCACCGCGCCGAGGTGGCCCGCACGCTTCGCCGCTGCGGCGCGCCACTGATGACCCTGCGCACCGACCGGGACTGGATCGCCGACGTGGTCAGGTTCGTTGCCGCCAATCGCCGCCGCGGTGCACTCACCGCTGGCCGCTAGACCCGAAATGACTAGCTGCACATGACATTGCCGTTGCTCGGCCCGATGACGCTTTCGGGCTTCGAACACGCGTGGTACTTCCTGTTCCTCTTGGTGGTCCTCGCCGTGGTCGGGCTCTACGTCGTCGTGCAGATGCGGCGCCAGAAGCGGATGCTGCGCTTCGCCAACATGGACCTGTTGGAGAGCGTCGCGCCGAAGCGGTCGTCGCGCTGGCGGCACCTGCCCGCGATCCTGTTGGTGGTGGCGCTGACGTTCCTGACCGTCGCGATGGCCGGACCCACACACGACGTCCGGATTCCGCGCAACCGCGCCGTGGTGATGCTGGTGATCGACGTGTCGCAGTCGATGCGGGCCACCGACGTGGCGCCAAGTCGCCTCGTCGCCGCGCAGGAGGCCGCCAAGCAGTTCGCCGACCAGCTCACTCCTGGCATCAACCTCGGCCTGATCGCCTATGCCGGCACCGCCACGGTGCTGACGTCGCCGAGCACCAACCGTGCGGCCACCAAGGCCGCGATCGACCAACTGCAACTTGCCGATCGCACCGCCACCGGTGAGGGCATCTTCACCGCGCTGCAGGCCATCGCCACCGTTGGTGCGGTGATGGGTGGTGGCGACGAACCCCCGCCCGCGCGCATCGTGCTGATGTCCGACGGCAAGGAGACGGTGCCGTCCAATCCGGAGAACCCGAAGGGCGCCTATACCGCCGCGCGCACCGCGAAGGATCAGGGCGTGCCGATCTCCACGGTCTCGTTCGGAACGCCGTATGGCACCGTCACGATCAACGAGCAGCAACAGCCGGTGCCGGTCGACTCCGAGATGCTCAAGAAGATCGCCGAACTGTCCGGCGGGAACGCCTACACGGCCTCCAGCCTCGAACAGCTCAAGGAGGTCTTCACCACCCTCCAGCAGCAGATCGGCTACGAGACCACCAAGGGCGAGGCCAGCGCAGGCTGGCTGCGGCTTGGTGCGCTGGTGCTTGCGTTCGCGGCACTGGCGGCACTGCTGCTGAACCGCCGCCTGCCCGGCTGAGACGTGGCGGTCGATTTCGGGCTGACCGCGGCGGGACGATAGGTTTACCGGATGCCTGAGTTCGTTTCGCGCTCCGTTCTGGTCACCGGCGGCAACCGCGGTATCGGTCTGGCCATCGCGCAGCGACTGGCCGCCGACGGTCACAAGGTGGCCGTCACACACCGCGGGTCGGGCGCGCCCGAGGGCCTCTTCGGCGTCGAGTGCGACGTCACCGACACCGCTGCCGTCGATCGCGCGTTCACGGAGGTCGAGGAGCACCAGGGCGCGGTGGAAGTGCTGGTGTCCAACGCCGGCATCTCCCAGGACGCGTTCCTGATCCGGATGACCGAGGAGCGCTTCGAAAACGTCATCAACGCCAACCTCACCGGGGCTTTCCGGGTGGCACAGCGCGCGTCGCGGAGCATGCAGCGCAAGCGGTTCGGCCGGATCATCTTCATCGGTTCGGTCTCAGGTATGTGGGGTATCGGCAACCAGGCGAACTACGCGGCCGCCAAGGCCGGTCTGATCGGCATGGCCCGCTCGATCTCCAGAGAGCTGTCCAAGGCCGGGGTCACCGCGAACGTGGTGGCTCCTGGCTACATCGACACCGAGATGACCCGGGCGTTGGACGACCGCATTCAGGCAGGGGCGCTGGAGTTCATCCCGGCGAAGCGCGTTGGCACCGCCGAGGAGGTCGCAGGGGCGGTCAGCTTCCTCGCATCCGAGGACGCCAGCTACATCGCCGGTGCGGTGATCCCGGTCGACGGCGGCATGGGCATGGGCCACTAAATCTTTCGCAAGGAGTAAAGGACTGACATGGCAGGGTTTCTCGAAGGCAAGCGCATCCTCGTCACGGGGATAATCACCGACTCGTCGATCGCATTCCACATCGCCAAGGTCGCGCAGGAGGCCGGCGCGGAGCTGGTTCTGACCGGTTTCGATCGGATGAAGCTGATTCAGCGCATCGCCGACCGGCTGCCGAACCCGGCGCCGCTGTTGGAACTGGACGTGCAGAACCAGGAGCACCTGGACAGCCTCGCCGACCGCGTCGCCGAGGTGATCGGTGAGGGCAACAAGCTCGACGGCGTTGTGCACTCGATCGGGTTCATGCCTCAGACCGGCATGGGCATCAACCCGTTCTTCGACGCCCCCTACGAGGACGTCGCCAAGGGCATCCACATCTCGGCCTTCTCGTATGCCTCATTGGCCAAGGCGACTCTGCCGGTGATGAACTCGGGCGGCTCCATCGTCGGCATGGACTTCGACCCGACCCGTGCGATGCCTGCCTACAACTGGATGACGGTGGCCAAGAGTGCGCTGGAGTCGGTGAACCGGTTCGTCGCCCGCGAGGCAGGTCCGTTCGGGGTGAGGTCGAATCTGGTTGCCGCAGGCCCGATCCGGACGCTCGCGATGAGCGCCATCGTGGGCGGTGCGCTCGGCGCCGAGGCTGGCGACCAGATGCGGCTGCTCGAGCAGGGCTGGGATCAGCGTGCCCCGGTCGGCTGGAACATGAAGGACCCCACGCCGGTTGCGAAGACCGTCTGCGCTCTGCTGTCCGATTGGTTGCCCGCGACGACGGGGACGATCGTGTACGCCGACGGCGGCGCGCACACGCAGTTGCTCTAGCGATGGACCTCGATGCCGTACTGCTGCTGTCCTTCGGTGGCCCAGAAGGCCCCGAGCAGGTTCGGCCGTTCCTGGAGAACGTCACCGGCGGTCGCAACATCCCACCGGCACGCCTCGACGAGGTCGCCGAGCACTACTTCCACTTCGGCGGGGTCTCGCCGATCAACGGGATCAACCGCGCGCTGATCGAGGAGATGCGCGCCGAATTCGATCGCCGTGGCGCCGACCTACCGATCTACTTCGGCAACCGCAACTGGGATCCATACGTCGAAGACACCGTTACCCAGATGCGGGACAACGGCATTCGACGAGCGGCGGTATTCGCCACGTCGGCATGGGGTGGGTACTCGGGCTGCACGCAGTACCTCGAGGACATCGCCCGCGGTCGGGCGGCGGCGGGGGAGGGCGCGCCCGAGCTGGTCAAGCTGCGGCACTACTTCGACCATCCGCTGTTCGTGGAGATGTTCGCCGACGGGATCGCGGCCGCGGCGGCGTCGCTACCCGACGACCTGCGTGCCGGTGCCCGGCTGGTATTCACCGCGCATTCGGTCCCGATCGCGGCCGACGAGCGCGAGGGGCCGAGGGTCTACAGCAGGCAGGTGGCCTACGCGACGCGGTTGGTCGCTACGGCCGCGGGGTACGACGAATACGATCAAGTGTGGCAGTCGCGTTCCGGTCCGCCGACCGTGCCCTGGCTGGAACCCGATGTCGGTGACCACCTTTCGGCGCTCGCCGAGGGGGGTACCAGGGCGGTGATCGTCTGCCCGATCGGCTTCGTCGCCGACCACATCGAGGTGGTGTGGGATCTCGACAACGAGCTGCGCACCCAGGCCGACGAAGCCGGGATCGCATTCGCACGGGCAACCACGCCGAACGCCGACCCGCGATTCGCGCGGCTGGCCGCCGAACTGATCGACGAGCTTCGTCTCGGCAGCGAACCCGCACGAATGTCCGGGTCGGAATCCGTGCCCGAATGCGGCTGTGGCGTCGCCGACGCGCCGGACTGAAAAGCCGCGCAGCTACCTCGAAATGCCGTGATAGCGTCGATTTACACCGGCGCCGCGAGTCAGGGGGTAGTGCGGAGTGCAGCCAGGTTACGGGGATAGTGCCCCCTATGAAGAGCCTGCCGAACACGGCAGGCCCCTCCCGGATTACCTGCAACCGGGCTTCGACCCCCACCGTTTGGATCCGCCACCGACGAGCAAGGTGCCGTGGATCATCGGGGCAGTGGTTCTGGTGCTGATCCTAGCGGCGCTCGCCGCGTTCCTCGTGCTGTGACTATCGGCGCTGTGTGACTACCGGCGCCAGGCCGATTGCAGGATCGCGCTGACGGCGGCGATCCGCGCCGTGCGCACCACGCCGTTCAGCGGCCGCAGCGCCTCGTTGGCGATCTGCATCTCGGACGACGACTGCAGCCCGATCGGCATCAGCCCGGAACTCACGGTGATGATGGCGTCGACGTGGGCGGCGTTCTCCAGCACCCGAAGTGCCCGCTCCGGGGCGTGCTCGGGCAGTTTGTGCAGCCGCCCCGCCTCGAGCACCTGCTCGACGAGTCCGCGTGGATCGGCGACGTCGGCACCCGTCGCTCCCGCGCGCAGCGTGGTGAGGGCGTCGGCAGCCGCACGCACCGCCGATCGGAGCTCATACTCCGCAGCCCCGAGATCGACGTGCTCGCCGACCGGCACGTCTGACAGCGAGTACACAGTCCACGACAGGGAGCTGATCTCCGGGTCGTAGTCGTGGTCCTCGTCCTCGTCTCCATAGCCGTCGTCGTAGGCGAACTCCGGAACCAGTCCCACCGCCTCCGAACCCGGTCGTGACACGATGATCGCCTCACCGGCCGTCACGGCGTCGGCCTGGAACTGGCTGCCTGCAGCAAGGCCGCGCACGTCACCGGGCACCGGCAACGCCACCGAGATGGCGGGCTCGCCGGTGATGGGCCCCGCCGCGGTGCGCAGCGTCTGCAGCAGCGACACTGCTCCCGCGTCTGTGAGGTCGGGCCAAGGAAGCCCGGTACGCCCCGCCGCGACCGAGTCATAGGCAGTGACGGAATGCCTTGGTGCCCACTGTGACAACGCGTCCAGAACGTCGTCGGGCGCGGCGAGACCGGCAAGCCAGGCGTTGCTCCACGCCGACAGCGAAACACTTGGGCTCCACATAATGCTCGCAGTGTAGTTGTTGCCGGCTCGGCAGGCTGCGTACGCGATAGGCTGCGCCCATGCCCGTTTGGTTGCTCTGGCTCATCGCGGCGGTTGGCCTCGCTGGTGCCGAGGCGCTGACCGGTGATCTCTTCCTGCTGATGCTCAGCGGCGGCGCATTGGCCGCCGTCGGGTCGAGCCTGCTCGTCGACAACTACGTGCTCGACGGCGTCGTCTTCCTGGTGGTCGCACTCCTGCTGCTGGTGCTGGTGCGCCCCGTCCTGCGGCGCCGGTTCGCCGAGGGCACGGGACTTCCCGAGCCGATGAAGGCCCTGGAAGGCAAGAGCGCGCTGGTGCTCGACCGGGTGGGGCGCCACGAGGGCCAGGTGAAACTGGACGGCCAGGTCTGGACGGCACGGCCACTGGACGACGACGATGTCTTCGAACCTGGTGATCACGTCACCGTCATGCATATCGACGGCGCAACCGCGGTCGTCTACAAGAGCATTTGAGATTTGGGGAGGATTCAGTCATGGAAGGTGCCGTTGCCGGGTTAGTCCTGGTGGCCGTGTTGGTGCTGTTCGCCATCGTCGTCGTTGCCAAGTCGGTCAAGGTGATACCGCAGGCCGAGGCCGCGGTGATCGAACGCCTTGGCCGCTACAGCAAGACCGTGTCGGGTCAGCTGACACTGCTGCTGCCGTTCATCGACAAGATCCGCGCCAGGGTCGACCTGCGCGAGCGAGTGGTGTCATTTCCGCCGCAGCCCGTGATCACCGAGGACAACCTGACGGTCAACATCGACACCGTCGTGTACTTCCAGGTCACCAATCCGCAGGCCGCGGTGTACCAGATCAGCAACTACATCGTCGGCGTGGAGCAGCTCACCACCACCACGCTGCGCAACGTGGTCGGCGGCATGACGCTCGAGCAGGCGCTGACCTCACGCGACCAGATCAACGGCCAGCTCCGCGGCGTGCTCGACGAGGCCACCGGCCGGTGGGGACTGCGTGTCGCGCGGGTCGAACTCCGCAGCATCGACCCGCCGCCGTCGATCCAGGACTCGATGGAGAAGCAGATGCGCGCCGACCGCGAGAAGCGCGCCATGATCCTGACCGCCGAGGGCAACCGGGAGGCGTCGATCAAGCAGGCGGCCATCGAGAAGACGTTCGCCGCGATCAAGGCCGGACGCCCGACACCCGAGATGCTGGCCTACCAGTACCTGCAGACGCTGCCCCTGATGGCCAAGGGCGAGGCGAACAAGGTCTGGCTGGTGCCGAGCGACTTCGGAGCCGCTCTTCAAGGCTTCGCCAAGATGCTGGGTGCGCCGGGAGAGGACGGCGTCTTCCGATACACGCCGTCGCCCGTCGAGGAAGACCTGCCCAAGCCGGAGGACGACTCCGCCGAGGTCGCCGAGTGGTTCAACACCAAGACCGATCCCGAGATCGCGCAGGCGGTTGCCCAGGCCGTGGCCGAGGCCCGGACTCCGGTTCAGGGGGTCATCGATCCGCCGCCGCAGTACGCGCCGCTGTCGCAGCAGGCCCAGCCGCCAACCGTCGATTACGGGCAGCCGCGGCACGGTCAATGAGTGCGCTGACGTCGAAGCGGACGTACGCGGCGCTCGCCGTCTTCCAGGCGGGCGACGCGGTGGCGTGTGCGATACCCCTGCCAGCCATCTCCAAGTCGTTCGACGATCTTGGGGTGCCTGCGAACTTGCGCAGGATCGTCCCGCCGGTGAAGGCCGCCGCGGTCGTCGGACTGTTGTCGGTCGGCCGGTATCCCTGGCTGGCGCGACTGACCACGGCGATGCTGACGGTGTACTTCGGTCTCGCCGTCGGCGCCCACGTCCGCGCGAAGGACAAGCCCGTCAATGCCATTCCCGCGGCGGCGTTCCTCGCGACGTACGCGGCGATGACCGTGAAGGGGCCCCCGGTCAAGGCGTGACGGCAGGCTCGGCTTTGCTCTTGGGGGAGACCTGCGCCGACGTGTGCTCCCTGTGGTGGCGGCGGTGTGTGCGGATCTCGTAGACCATCCCTGCGACGCCGAGGCTGGCCGTGCACAGCGACACCAGGAACAGCAGGGGACTGATGTTTCCGGTGAGCGCATCACCGAGGATGACGACGGCGGCGGTGCCAGGCAGCAGGCCGACGAACGACGCCAGCGTGTAGGGCACCACCCGTACCGTGGAGGCGCCTGCCGCGTAGTTGAGCACGGAGAACGGCACCGCGGGAATCATCCGCATCGACAGGATCGCCGGCCAGCCCCGTTCGCGGAGCCGCGCGTCGAGCACGTCGACCCGCGGGTGCTTGACCAGGTGGCTGAGTTGCCAACCCGCGGCGCGCACCAGGAGCAGGGCGATGACCGCGCTGATGGTGCTGGCGACCACTCCGATGGCGACGCCGAGGAGCGGGCCGAACAGCAGCCCGGCGGCGAGCGTGAACGCGGTCCTCGGGAACGGGAACACGGTGACCACGATGTGGGCGCCGAGGAAGGCCAGCGGGAACCACGGACCGACCGAGGTGGCCCAGTCCCGCAGCTGCACCGCGGTGGGTAGCGGCACCCATACGGCCATTGCGACGAGAATCACAATCGCGGTTGCCAGCATCACGACTCGTCGGCGGGGAACTTGCGACGCCGTCGCGACGATCGCGGCGCATACTGCGCGCAACGTGCTGACGACGGGCTTCACGCCTGTCAACAGTACGTGGAGAAGCTGGCCGGCTCTCGCCAGCATGGCGGCGAGTCGCCTGCCCGGCGGTCAGGCGCGTGATCGCGATCATTTAGCCTGATGGCCGGGTGGTAAGTCACACGCGCGACAACAGGAGATGCCGGTGTCCGTACAGGAGTCCAGTGCCAGCCTCACCGAGGCGGAACGTGTGCGCTGGCGGTCCGCGGTCGCGGGCGTGCTGGCAAAGAGCAGCCGGAAGGATCCTGCGGATCTCGGCGCCGAGCCAGACCGGCTCCTCGACTCGCCCACCTACGACGGCTTTCCGATCCGCCCGCTCTACACCGCGCTGGACGGCTTGCCGGAAGCGCCGTTGCCCGGTCAGTGGCCGTTCGTCCGTGGCGGTGATGCGCTGCGCGACGTGAAGGCGGGCTGGAAGGTTGCCGAGGAGTTCCCCGTCAATAGAGGGGGAGAGGCGGCATCGGTCGCCGCAGGCAACGGGGCGGTCCTTGCCGCGCTGACCGAGGGCACCAGCGCGCTGGTGCTGCGGGTCGGGCCCGGCGCCATCGCCGCGACCGAACTCGACAGGTGGCTGGAAGGCGTCTTCCTCGAGCTGGTGCCGGTGATCGTCGACGTGCGAGCTGCGGGACCCGAATTCACCGTCGCCGCCGAGGCGCTGCTGGCATTGGTCGTCGACCTCGATGACGAACGGCGCGCCAGGCTGTCGGTGGATCTGGGTGCCGACCCACTGACCGCGGCACTGAGCGCCCACGCGACGCCGTCGCTCGACGACGTCGTCGGCACCGCGGTCAAGGCGGTCGGGTACGACGGCGGCGTTCGCGCCATCACGGTCGACGGTCCGGCCTTCCACGATCTGGGCGCCAGCGCGTCGTGGGAACTCGCGGGCGCCGTCGCAGCAGGCGTGAGCTACCTGCGGGTGCTCGGCGAGAACGGGGTGTCAGTCGCCGATGCGCTGAGACAGCTGAGCTTCCGGTATGCCGCCGACGACGACCAGTTCATGACGATCGCCAAGCTTCGCGCGGCGCGCCAGCTGTGGGCGCGGGTTGCCGAGGTGGTTGGCGAACCGACGGCAGGGGCGGCCACCGTGCACGCCGTGACGTCGGCGCCCATGATGGCCCAGCGGGACCCGTGGGTGAACATGCTGCGCACCACCCTCGCCGCGTTCGCTGCCGGCGTCGGGGGCGCGGACACCGTGGTGGTGCAGACGTTCGACAGTGCCATCCCCGGCGGATTGCCCAGCACCGCAGCTAGTTTCGCACGCCGGATGGCTCGCAACACCCAACTGTTGCTGCTCGAGGAATCACACGTCGGCCGCGTCCTCGACCCAGCAGGTGGGTCGTGGCACGTCGAGGACCTCACCCGTCACCTCGCCGAGCAGGCATGGAAGCACTTCCAGGACGTCGAGTCCCGCGGCGGCTTCGTCGACGCACGCGACTACGTTGTCGCCGAGATCGGGCAGGTGCGTGACCGCCGAGCCGACGACATCGCCCACCGGCGCACCGCCCTCACTGGGGTCAACGAATATCCCAACCTCGCCGAGCCGCCCCTGCCCGCTCACACGGACGCCCCGGGGGTGGCGCGCTACGCGGCGGGGTTCGAGGCGCTGCGGGACCGATCCGACGCGCACCTCGCCGCGACGGGGGCCAGGCCGAGGGCTCTGCTGCTCCCGCTCGGGCCGCTCGCCGAGCACAACATCCGCACCACGTTCGCCACCAACCTGCTGGCATCCGGTGGCATCGAAGCCGTCTCCGAGAGTGCCGGGGCCTTCGAGGTCGCGGTGATCTGCGGCACCGATGCGCGCTACGCAACCGAGGCATCGGCGGCCGTCGATGCAGCACGGAAGTCGGGCGTGGCGCACGTCCTGCTCGCCGGCCCGGAAAAGGCGGTCGCAGAAGCGGATTCGAAACCCGACGGCTATCTGACCGCGAAGATCGACGCGGTCGGCGCGCTATCGGACCTGCTCACCAGATTGGGGGCCTGACGTGACCGCCACGACAGGAATCGCTAGCTTCGCCGACGTTCCGCTGGACGGCGGGCGGGCATCGGCGCCACCAACGGAAGCCGCTGTCGGCGAGCACGTCGCCGCGGCCGCCGCAGCGCACGGCTACACCCCCGATCAGCTGGACTGGATCACTCCTGAGGGCATCGACGTCCGGCCCGTCTACGTCGGCGCCGACCGTGACGCGGTGGCCGCCGCGGGCTACCCGTTGGACAGCTTCCCCGGCGCGCCACCGTTCGTGCGCGGGCCCTACCCGACGATGTACGTCAACCAGCCGTGGACCATTCGCCAATACGCAGGCTTCTCCACCGCCGCGGAGTCCAACGCGTTCTACCGCCGCAATCTCGCCGCGGGCCAGAAGGGTCTTTCGGTGGCGTTCGACCTGGCCACCCACCGCGGCTACGACTCCGACCATCCGCGCGTGGGTGGCGACGTCGGAATGGCAGGGGTGGCAATCGATTCCATCCTCGACATGCGCCAGCTGTTCGACGGGATCGACCTGTCGGCGGTGTCGGTGTCGATGACCATGAATGGCGCCGTGCTGCCGATCCTTGCGCTGTACGTGGCCGCCGCCGAGGAGCAGGGGGTGCCGCCGGAGAAGCTGGCAGGGACCATCCAGAACGACATCCTCAAGGAGTTCATGGTCCGCAACACCTACATCTATCCGCCGAAGGCGTCGATGCGGATCATCTCCGACATCTTCGGCTACACCAGCACCAAGATGCCGAAGTACAACTCGATCTCGATCTCGGGATATCACATCCAAGAGGCAGGTGCCACAGCGGATTTGGAGCTGGCGTACACGCTGGCCGACGGCGTCGAGTACATCAAGGCGGGTCTCGCCGCCGGCCTGGACATCGACAAGTTCGCGCCGCGGCTGTCGTTCTTCTGGGGCATCGGGATGAACTTCTTCATGGAGGTCGCCAAGCTGCGCGCGGGCCGGCTGCTCTGGAGCGAGCTCGTCGCCCAGTTCGATCCGAAGAGCGAGAAGTCGCTTTCGCTGCGCACCCACTCGCAGACCTCGGGCTGGTCGCTGACCGCCCAGGACCCGTTCAACAACGTCGCCCGCACCTGCATCGAGGCGATGGCCGCCACGCAGGGCCACACCCAGTCGCTGCACACCAACGCCCTCGACGAGGCCCTCGCCCTGCCCACCGACTTCTCGGCCCGCATCGCGCGCAACACCCAGCTGCTGCTGCAGCAGGAATCCGGCACCACCCGGCCGATCGACCCGTGGGGTGGGTCGTATTACGTGGAGTGGCTGACCCATCAATTGGCGGAGCGGGTCAGGGCCCACTTCCGCGAGGTGGAGGAGCACGGCGGCATGGCGCAGGCCATCGACGCAGGCATCCCCAAGCTGCGGATCGAGGAGGCGGCGGCGCGCACGCAAGCCCGCATCGACTCTGGCGCGCAGACCGTGATCGGCATCAACAAGTACCAGGTTGACGAGGACCAGGAGATCGAGGTCCTCAAGGTCGAGAACAGCCGGGTGCGTGCCGAACAACTCGCCAAGCTCGAGCAGCTCCGGGCAGATCGGGACGAAGCGGCCACTCAGGCCGCGCTGGCCGAACTCACCAGGGCGGCAGGGGCTTCCGGGCATTCCGGCGAGGACGGCCTCGGCAACAACCTGTTGGCGTTGGCCATCGACGCCGCCCGCGCCAAGGCCACGGTCGGCGAGATCTCCGATGCGCTGGAGAAGGTCTACGGTCGGCATCAGGCCGAGATCCGCACCATCGCCGGCGTCTATCGGGATGAGGTGGGGAAGGTCAGCAACCTAAGTGCCGCAACCGAACTGGTGGAGAAATTCGCCGAGGCCGACGGCCGCAGGCCCCGCATCCTGGTCGCCAAGATGGGGCAGGACGGCCACGACCGCGGCCAGAAGGTGATCGCAACGGCGTTCGCCGACATCGGCTTCGACGTCGACGTGGGTTCGTTGTTCTCCACGCCCGACGAGGTCGCACGTCAGGCCGCCGACAACGACGTTCACGTCGTCGGGGTGTCGTCCCTTGCGGCCGGCCACCTGACCTTGGTCCCTGCGCTGCGGGACGCACTCGCCGAGGCGGGCAGGCCCGACATCATGATCGTGGTCGGCGGCGTGATCCCGCCCGGCGACTTCGACGAGCTGTACGCCGCGGGCGCTACCGCGATCTTCCCGCCAGGCACGGTGATCGCCGACGCCGCGATCGGCCTGTTGAACAAGCTGGCCGAGCGTCTCGGCTACGACCTCGGCTAGATGGACTCCTCTCTGCGTGAGCTCGCGGCGGCTGTCCGCAACGGCGACCGCGCCGCGTTGCCGCGAGCCATCACGCTCGTCGAGTCGACGAGGGCCGACCACCGGGAACAGGCCCAGCAACTGCTGTTGGAGCTGATGCCGGACGCGGGCAGAGCCCTGCACGTGGGCATCACCGGGGTGCCCGGCGTCGGCAAGTCCACGACCATCGAAGCGCTCGGCATGTACCTGATCGACCAGGGCCACCGAGTCGCGGTGCTGGCCGTCGACCCGTCGTCCACCAGGACTGGCGGCTCGATCCTCGGCGACAAGACCAGGATGGCGCGGCTGGCGGTGCACCCCGATGCCTACATCCGGCCGTCGCCGACGTCGGGCACGCTCGGCGGCGTGGCCAGGGCCACTCGGGAGACCATCGTCTTGCTGGAGGCAGGTGGCTACGACGTCATCCTGGTGGAAACGGTGGGGGTGGGGCAGTCCGAGGTGACGGTTGCCAACATGGTCGACACGTTCGTCTTCCTGACGCTGGCGCGCACCGGCGACCAGCTTCAGGGGATCAAGAAGGGCGTGCTGGAGTTGGCCGACATCGTGGTGGTGAACAAGGCCGACGGTGCGCACGCCGTCGAGGCGAAGGCCGCAGCTCGCGAGTTGGCAGGTGCGATCCGCCTCATCTATCCCCGCGAAACACTGTGGCGTCCACCGGTTCTCACGATGAGCGCACTGCATGGTGACGGACTCACCGAGCTGTGGGACACGGTACTCAAGCATCGCCAGGTGCTCACCGACGCTGGTGAATTCGACGCGAAACGACGTACCCAGCAAGTCGATTGGACGTGGTCGATGGTGCGCGACACCGTGCTGGACCGCGTTCTCTCGCACCCCGACGTACGCCGGATCCGGACCGACGTCGAGCGTCGGGTGCGGGATGGCGAACTGACACCGGCGCTCGCTGCGCAGGAGATTCTCGGCGCCGCCGACTCGCACTGATCGGCCGAATTGCGGGCGCGATCAAACCGAAGGGCCCACAATGGCAAACACGCGCCGGCCAATCGAAGGACACTGCGATGTCACGACGAACCATCGTCATCGGATCGCAGTTGCTCACTGCCGCAATGGTGTTCGCGGCAGTCGCGGTCTTCGCGGCGCCTGCCAACGCCGACGCGCAGCCGCCCGCTTGCGAGCAGTACGGCTTCACCGGCGACGCGCTGCTGCGGCAGGGCGACGGGTTGAACACGAGCTTCACGTCGGTAGGAACGCAGGCCACGGGCCGTGCCATCACCACGGGCGCGTCGAGCCCTGCGATGGGCGGCACCGTCAGTGGCGGCTTCACGGCTCCTCGCCACTTCGATCTCACCATCCGCTGGGACGACGGCACGGTCGGGCGATACATCGGCGACGTCGGTGGCGACGCCAAGGCATACGGCACCGCCAATGGCGCGTACTTCGACACGGCAGTTCCGCTCGGTTGCGTTCCCGCACAGGCTGGGACGGCTACGCCGCTTGCGGCTGCACAGCCTGCGGCTGCACAGCCTGCGCCCGCTCAGCAGGTGACACAGCCTGCGGCGACGAACGGCGGAGCTTCAGAGATCGAAGCGTTGGTCAATGACGCCCGTACGCATCCGGAGCTGTATCCACCCCGGGGAGACCCGACCGGGGCTGCCATGGCCGCCTGCGATGGCCCGTTCCTCAGCTCACAGGCATTGGCGGATACTGCGGCGTCGCACAACGACTTCCTGGCCAGCCAACCCGTCGAGTGGGTGATGACCCGTCCCCACATGCACGCGTCGACCCCGGACGGGATGCAGATGTCCACGGATGCGGGTGCGCCGATCGACCAGGCCGGATTCCATTCCCTTCGCGCGCAGATCGTCGCGATGGGTTACCCCACGGCCGCCGCGGTCGTTGCGGCCTGGATGCAGGATGACGGCGGCCCTCTGGCTTGGGGGCATCGCAACATCATTCTGAACTGCGCGTTGAGCCAGGCAGGAGCGGCCTACCTGCAAGGCGGTCCTGGTGGCCACTACTGGACCGTGAACATGGGTAATCCGTAGTCCCTGCGCTTGCTGGCTGGGAATCCACGTCACCGTCGGCCGCGGTCACCTAACAAATCCATAACGGTTGGCAAGTTTGCCGCGGTTGCAGGTAAGTTGACTAGATTGTGACCCCTGCATCAGCTCGGGAGCGCAGCGTTGCGCTTCCGCACGGCGTCCACGGCGCCGCAGACGCCAGTTTCGGTTGCGCCGTGCGCGCCTTCTCCCAGATGTTTCCCGGGCGCAGGTTCGGTGGTGGGGCACTGGCCGTCTACCTCGACGGCGTGCCCGTCGTCGACGTGTGGACGGGGTGGTCGGACCGCCGCGGAACCCGGCAATGGAACGCTGACACCGGAGCCATGGTGTTCTCCGCGACCAAGGGGATGGCATCGACCGTCATCCACCGGCTCGTCGACCGTGGCCTGATCGAATACGACGTCCCGGTGGCCGAATACTGGTCGGCGTTCGGGGCCAACGGGAAGTCGGCTGTCACCGTCCGCGACCTGATGCGGCACCGGGCAGGGTTGTCGCAGCTGAATCGGGCCAGCAGGGCCGACCTGATGGACCACCTCCTGATGGAGGAACGGCTCGCGGCCGCCCCGATGGGCTGGCTGAAGGGGAGACCGGCCTACCACGCGCTGACCTACGGCTGGCTGCTTGCGGGCCTGGCCCGCGCCGTCACCGGGCGCGGCATGGGGGAGCTGTTCCGCACCGAGCTTGCCGAACCGCTCGGCACCGACGGATTCCACCTCGGTCGGCCTCCAGCGGACGCGCCGACGCAGCCCGCCCGGATCATCGGGCCTCAGAGCAGGTTGCAGAACCCGATCTTCAACCTCGTCGCGCCACATCTGGCAGCTCTGCCGTTCTCGAACGCTTTCGGCTCGATGTACTACCCAGGGATGAAGGCCAGCGTGCAGGGCGACATCCCGCTGCTGGACACCGAACTCCCTGCGGCCAACGGGGTGGCCACCGCGCGGGCGCTGGCCCGCATGTACGGCGCCATCGCCAACGGCGGCACGATCGACGGCACGCAGTTCCTGTCAGCCGAACTCGTCGCAGGGCTCACCGGCAGGCCCAGCCTGCAGCCAGACGGCAACCTCGTCATGCCGCTGTCGTTCCACCTGGGATACCACGGTGTGCCGCTGCTGGGGGTCATGCCCGGATTCGGGCACGTTGGTCTTGGCGGCTCGCTCGGGTGGGCAGATCCGGCCACCGGCCTGGCCTTCGGGTTCGTGCACAATCGCCTGCTGACCCCGCTGGTGGTCAGCGATCA
>Ga0193716_1000537_pt1 | contig 22876 bp, 34 predicted proteins | sample U2c1metaG_FD_145901 | JGI IMG/M metagenome (GOLD analysis project Ga0193716, IMG submission 145901) | Soil microbial communities from a riparian zone of the East river system, Colorado, United States - U2c1 | ecosystem: Environmental > Terrestrial > Soil > Riparian zone | place: USA: East River...
GCTGCTCTACCCTACACCGACAGTTGAAATGATTCAAGGGCATGAACTCATCCCAAAAGGGATCATCTACCGGCAGCGTCACCCCATCCAGCGGAGCGCATATATCGGATGTGTTGGCGTCCTCAATGGCTGAGTACTTCAGATAAGGCAATAATTTCTTGTTCTTGTCCACCTCGTTCCAGCGGGCAGCACTTTGAGCCTGGCCGACAGCTGTGTCGTATTCTGTCCGCAGATAACCATTGCCGTCCGGGTTGACGTTGTAACGGTCGTATATGGACTGGGCAAGCTCTTTGAATTCGGAGAAGGGCCGGACCTCACCCTCGAAGGTCAGCGCATCGGTCATTTCCTTTACCTGCTGGAAAGTCTTGGCGCCGCTGAACATATAAATATTTTCACGCAGCTCCATCAGTAGGGCTTCGTCAACGCTGTCGGCCTCTACACTCGCCAAGCTATCGCCGAAGCCGGTATATACCCCGCTCTTCAGGTAGTTGGCGATGGCGAAGTAAAGGTTCTCGGGCAGCTCGTACTCGTCGAGCTCTCCTTCGTAGATTGCCTTTATCATGGCCTCGATCATATCGTCGGAAAACTTGAACATTATTTACCCTTTCGGTATAGGTTTTTCAATTTGTTTTTTACCCGGTCCGTTACTTCCGTAGGTTCGGGGGTGATGCCACCAGGCGCCGGTAAAGGGGCGGCGGTTGCCTTGATCCCTGTTCGCTCGGCGAAGTATGCCGGGTCCATCTGGAGGCCAGCCTGCGCCATTGTCTGCGCGATCTTCGCCGTTGCCAGGTTGCTGTTATCTTCCCTGGATCGCAGCTGCTCAACCTCCTGGTCGTTGGTATACTCGAAGTGATAGCCCTCGGGAATCTTAATATCGACGGGCAGCTTGTTGATCTTCGGGAATAGCTGCGAATTGATGATCGGCTGCATGAAGCGGCCGTCCTTTGTTTGCTTGTCCCGTTGCGCCTCATCGGCCGGAGATCCTGGTTCGCCGAAGTCGCCGCCCCCTTGTTGGCCGCCGAGCTTTCCGGGGGTGCTGTCCATCGCGTCAGCATGTCCCAGGATGAGCTTGCTGATATTTTTTTGACAGAAGTCCATCAGTGCAGAGTATCCTTGCCAGCCGGTGCCGGATAGCTTCGACTCTACGAACTCAATAGTTTCATCAAGGTCAACAACAGCAAAGCCACGACTACCCATATTCCGAAGCGCCGATTCCATTTCGGACCTCTCGAATTCTTCCGTCTTGTTGGTTTTGCCCACCCGGTAAGGCTGGGAAAATAGCTCCACGAAGTCGGCATTGAATCCGAGAGTGTTACGAAGAATGATCTCATATTGGGCGATTTGATAAAGTATGCCATACCCGCAAGGGCTTACCCCGTTATCCGATTGTGTAGGTACATATATATGCCATTCGGCGTAAGGCTCTTGCCTGAAATCCGGTCCACTTGTCGAATAGACGAATGAGCCGACATTGTACCGATCGGGAGATACGAACCAGCGGGGAACGATAGAGACGTCCTTCATGCGATCGTCTACTATATCACCCAGGGAAATAAGCGAATACCCGTAAAACATTGCATCGAGGGCGTAGGACTGGAAGGCGTGAAACCACGGTTGCCCCTGTAAGGCCTGCGTCAGTACATCGCTCTGGACTCCCTTGTCATCGCATATTTTGTATTTCCGGATCAGGGTCAAATCCTTTCTCCGCTCCATCAGGCTATACACCTGACCGTTGAGTACGTTGTCGATGTACATCTGCTGCATGCGCACCCTGTACGGCCAGTATGCCCTTTCCGCTTGCAGGATCGCCTCACGCCACATCTTCAGGTCATGCCGTAACCTCTGGAGCTGCACCGGCGAGATGATGTTCGCCAGATTCTTGGCTATGGCCTTGGATCGCTCCTCCGGCGTCATGACTGTTTGAGCAGGAGCGCCGAAACCCGGTGCCGGTGTCGGCAGGAAGTTCTTGACTTTATTTATGCGGGATGTTTTAGACATGGTTTACCAGGAGTTATTGTTTTTGATTTGCCCGCCGTAACGGTTCCTCCGTCCCTGTATAGGTTGGAGCAAGGGCAAGGACGCGGTTATATCTCCCTTTGCCGCCTTGTTCAGCCACTTGATCGCGTCGTCGTATCGCTTTTCCCGCTGCACCGGCACAACCTGCGGAGCGACGGCGCTATGCATGTGGTAAAGAGCGATATCAACCAGGTAGGTGACAAGTTGCTTGCACCGATTATCTCCGGGTAGCCAAAAGGTCGTATTCAGGATATCGGTGTTGGCTGGTATAGTGAAGGGTGTCGGCGTTCCCCAGTACTGCGGTCCCTGGGCCGGATCGTCCGGGAATATGTTGCTGTATGGGATATTCGATAGGTTGGTGAACTGAAGGACCGTATCACTGGAGAACTGCCGGGATGCGATCAGGCAGACATAGGTGTTGCCTTTCCAGAACACAGGCGATCCGATGATATAGGACCCCTGCATGTTAAAGATCGGCGCCGGATACTTCGCGTTGAATATTTGGTATTGAGGACAAACGAGCTTCCACTTCGTAGCATCCCAGGCCCCGGTGATCCCGTCCTGCAAGGCCTTGTATATGCTGGTGACGGCGGCCATGCCTGCACCGACGGTAAAGGTGACGTATGCGCCCGTATCGTATGAGGTGGCGGCTACATAAGCCGGGGCGTCAAGGAATACCCGGTTGCCCGCCTTATAGACTTCGGTCCCATCCCATTGGGGTGTATCCTGCAGCTCGGTCGCGAGGTCATACTTCTGCACCAGGTAGCTGCTGGCCTCGTCGATGGCCGTGTCTTCCGCTGCCGTCTGGATGGTGGCGTCGCCACGGATCACCTGGGCGAGGTTGGTGCTTTGAATCTGCTTTTTGTAGTCGGACGGGATAAGATAGCTCACGTTAATTGGCTGGGGTTTCGTGATGAGAGGAAATACCGCCCAGCCCGATGAAGTCTACCGGGTTGGTTTCGTCGATCACCACGTACCCGGCCGTGCCCATCTCCCGGAGTGCCTCCGTGAATTCGGCCCGGTCCTGTTCCGTTGCTCGGTGTGATGCCTGTAAATGATTGATCGTACTCATATCCTTTATTTTTGTACCCCTGCGGGCGTTGGTGTCCTTCCGGACAATGCCGGGTAGTTATCCCGGAAAACCATACACCCGCAGGAGCTGTGTTTGCTATTGTTTGAGCGTCACCTTTAGGTACTTGCACCCCGTCGGCGGCTTCAGCTCGGTATCGGTATATTCCAGCAGGTCCGCATATTCCAGGTTGACGTTATCGCGCTGGCAAAGCGGGTCTATGTATTGCGCCTTTAGGAAAGACTGCTCGTCATCGGTAAAGGAGCTATAGGTCAGGCTGCTGACCCCCAGCCCGTAGAGCAGGAAGGTGATCTGATCCTGTAGCGACAGCGTCGCCGTCCTTTTGGTCACACACTCCCCGTAGGCCCATTCCTGATCCATCGGCGTCGTATCACCATCGGCCCTCGGCCATGCACCAGGAAGGAACTGGAAGTAAAGCATAAGCCCGACCGTAGGGTCCGGCAGTACAGTGGGGTCTATTTTTGCTCTTATATCGTCAATCGCACTCATGGTAAAGCGTTTTATTGATAGTGGTTTGTACCCGGCGCATTGCCCCCAGTGGTGACCTTGGCGCTGTTTCCCGGACGTTGGTATTTGGTGAATTCTGCAAGGAAGGCCTGGCAGAGAAAATAATCGTTCGCGTCGCTGCAATGGCCGAACTTCTCAAACGTGACCCCGTTCTCCTTTGCCTTCTCTTTTAGCTTGGTGCCGTCGCTGGCTTCTTTCAGATAGGTATAATCGTTGATCGTGTTTTTACACTTATCGCCGATCACGAACTCCAGCTCCATGAAGTTTTTTTCGAACACGGTGTTTATAAAATTGCCCCGCATTATAACCGACGGTGCCGATAAGGCAACACGTTTGCTCGGGGCGAAGGCCGCGAGCTCGCTCATGATGATAGTAAAGTCGTTGTAGCCCTTCTCCTGCCGGGTGTCCTCATGCTTGCCGGCGGGATCTCCGTATATGTACATACCCGTTTTGCCGTGGGAGGCATAGCGGCGCTTTATCTCCCGGCAGGCGTCCGCTGTTCGGTTGGTTGGCGAGGATAGGCATATCTCGTCGATCTGCATGGCCTTCTTCCCGACGATCTGCCATATCAGGCAGGTGATATACGGGTTGACGTTGAAGTCAAAGGTGATGTGCAGGGCGATCTTAGGATCATACTTCAGCGGCTTGACGTGCTGGTTACGGACAAAGCATTTATAGAACTCTCCGCCGGCCTTACTGAATGGATTGCCATAAATGAGCATATCCTGCAATCCGCTGTGCAGGTTCGCCTTTTGGTTCTCGATGTAGTTGGAGGGGAGATTGTGCTGGTTATGGTATGCTGAGCTGATCGTCACGAACTTGTTGCCGATCTTCTTTTTAAAGTAGGTGGAGTCGGAGTAGATCGATGCGTTGATCTCTGGCTGGTATTGGTCCAGGTTGAACCATTCGTTTATCCACTGGACCTTTGCCGGGGAAGAAAAAATATAAAGAGGATTGAACGGCGTGAGTACCTGGTCCGGGGTGAGCTCCTGGTCATCCTCTGTTACCAGTCGCCCTCTGTCGTCAATGTAAATCGCCTTTTGACGGAGTCGGCCGACGATAACCTCTTTGATCGCAGCCTCCGGGGTATCCTTGGTTTCGTCCAGTATCGCCCAGCCGATTTCCATTCCGTCCAAGGCTTTGTAGTTATCGAAGCTACCCACGTATACAACAGCGCCATTATCGAAAGATATAATGTTATTATACCTATCAAAATTATGGGCATCCGTGTTAAAATGCTTTGGGGGCTGAATGCCCATGACGTAGCACCCTTCCCCCGTAATGTCGTTGTATTCTTTGATTTGGAATTCATGTTCCCATACTTCCCGTATCCGGTACATCGTGGACTTGTTCAGCTGATCGTAGGTGTTTGCCGCGATCAGGCCTTTGGCATTCGGGAAGTTTGATATGAACATAGCCGATACGGCGCCGGCGCAATGCGTCTTACCGCCCCCCTGCCCTGCCAGGAACAGGTTCACCGATGAGCGGCTGACGAGGATATCGTATTGCGGCTTACTGGGCGTCATGGGGGTTTTGAATTACCACCATTGGGACCGTGCCGACCTTGTCCCCTTTGCTGGTGTGATCAATCTCCTGTTTGTTCGCCCACCGCTGGGTTCCCTTCTCCACGTTAGAGCGGCGGTTGTTGAGCCAGTACATCTGAGCCATCACGTCAGGCGGAAGCTCCTTTGTAACGACCTTCTTTTTATACACATCCTTCAGTATAGCGGTATCCGACTCCGCATCGAGCTTTTCCTTGAAGTCGATCTTTTCGTAGGTCACCTCTTTGTACTTGTAGCCCAGCGCCCGCTTGAAAAGGCTACCGACGACGGCGGCGTCAGCTGGTATTTTCCCCTTTTTTATGGCCTCCGAAAACTTTGGATAAACCTCTTTCCACTCGTAAAATGTCGATTCTGCTATGTCGAAGAAGTCGGCTATCTCCTTATCTGTGAGGCCCAACCGCGCCAGGCTTTCAGCCTGCTTGTTGAGCTTCGGGGAATATTTGGAAGGACGACCGCCTGGCATAATGATGGGATATTACTTCTCCCAAAAATAATCTATTTAAGCATATTACAATCTTTTTAAGCATTTTTTTAAGAATGACTCCGGTTTGGTTTCATGCACATCTGTGGATAACTGGCGTGAAAAAGCCCCCTGCCGTCGCAGGGAGCCAAAGCTCTGTGTCCCTCTTTTGGCGCTCAGGGCGCTCTGCGGAATAGGGACAAAGTAATCTTTTTAAGCATTCTTCAAATTGTGGAGATTTATCTCATTGCTGGGCTCAATGAGTAAACGATATATTTGCGGAAACCTGTTATATGGAAAATGATAAAATGGTGATAACCGAACAGCTTTTTGAAGTAAGCCTTTTTCTAAAGGACGGTTCGAAGTACCAAAAGTTAGAGCACGTCCAGATGAATACCATACCCCTCGTCGGGCATTATTTCATGCAATTCAACACCAAAAAAATCTATTCTGTTGATGCGGTTATTCACGATGACATGAATGTGTATTTGATGCTTTCGGAAATATCTGAGAGAAATCCTTATTTCGGCTTTGATCCCAAAGTTTTTGGAATAGAGGGATAATCTCCGGAGGGAGGCGGAATTTTCCGCTCTCCTCTCCGGTCATCCTCTTTTCTTCTTAGCGGCTGATCAGCGGGAAGAAGACCACTTAGTCCAGAAATAAAGAAAATATATAGCGCAATCCTCATAGGACCTGAAAAATTGATTGAATGGCCTTTCTGAGAGGTACCAGTCAAAAAAACCATTATCTCCGTTTTCGGGCATAAGCTGACAAAATCCGATGGCGCTATCGGCCTCTATGTTGTCTATGCTGTTCCAGCACCGGGTAGACGCAATTGCGAAGGAGTAATGGCGGCCGGTTATCTTCGAGACCGTTAGCTCAATCATGCCTTTGTTGGCTGTATCCCTTGGTTTTTTGTTCATTTTTTGGTGGGGTTATTCGTAAATGATCACCCGACTACGCAGGCTTTTGTTGTAAATATTCTCCAAGTTACTGATATATTCCTTCCAGCTCAACTGCTTGACCAGCTCGTCCTTGTAGGAGTTGTACTTTTTGATCACATCCCAGATATCCACCTTCCCGGCGTCTACGATCTTTTTGATAGCATGGAAGAAATTGGCGCTCTTCGCATGCTTGAAGTCGTTGAAGTGGGTGCATATGTCTGCCAGCTTCTTTGCCTCGTCCCGGTTGCGGACCTCAAATTTCCCCCGCTGGAAATCCTCCATGTTCTGGTTACCGTTCCCTCCGTACCCTGGCTGGCCGTCCGTCAGCAACCGGGCGCAAAGGGTAGCTGATAGCCCGTACGTCTTCATAAACGCGTCAAGCTCTTTGTAGTGCTCGTTGTTCAGATTGACATAGCAGTTAATGAAGTCCCGGGTTTTCCACTTCTCTGTATTGGAATTGATGACGGCGATGTTATACAGGGATTGGTCCTCCTGCAGCAAGATGTAGTGTATGACGCGTCCGAGCTTTCGGGCGATATAAAACCGATGCTGCCCGTCAATGATGTGCAGTCGGTCACCAACCTCCCGGACTTGGATTGGGTAATATTTCAGGACATCGATCCCCGCTTCGATATCCTTCATAATCTTATTGATCTTGATCTCGTTGAGCTCCCGGTTACCTTCGATCATCCTAAAATTGCTGTACTCCCGGCTGTGGTAGACTGAGACGCTGCTTTCTTTGTGTTCTAACATTGTGTTGTTTTTTGGGTGAATTAAAAAGGTATATCATCGATAGAGTCATTTTTCTCCGGCTCGTGTGTCTTGTCTGGGTTCGGGAAAAATCCTGGCTGCGATGCCTTCCGGTTGCTCCCGACGGGGAATCTGCCCGTCATATACCGCTCGTATTCGTTCTCCGTCATTAGCTTTTGAATGGCCCGCACAAATTTGATCGGGATCTTCTCCAGCGTCCCGTTCCGGTGTTTAGCGATATGGACCAGAATGCTATCCTTCAGGCTGGCGTCGGCATCGATCTCGTTTTGTTCCGGCGCGGTCAGGAAGAGTACATCGTCGGCGTCCTGCTCGATGGCGCCAGACTCCCGCAGGTGACCAAGGCGAGGCTCCCCGGTGTCCCCCTGCCTACTGAGTTGAGCCAGGGCGATGATGGGGATATTCAGCTCCTTGGCCAGTTGCTTCAGTTCCTTACTGATCCGGGCGACCTCCTGCTCCCTGCTTTCACCGGGGAGTTTCTTACCGCCCATCAGCTGCAGGTAGTCCACGATCAGCAGGCCAACCTTATACCGAAGGACCATGATCCGGGCCTTTGATTTCAGCTGGTAGATATCTAGTCCTGCAGTGTCGTCGAAATAAACGGGGATTTCGGGGTAGTCAATCATTGCGGCCGTCTGTAGCTTTTTCATCTGCGCGTCGTCTATCCGGCCCCGCTTCATGTCATACATTGGCACATGGGTTGAACCTGATAGTAACCGTGTCACCCATTGGATGGTAGCCATTTCCAGCGAGAAGACGCCTGTCGGTACCGGTTTCACTGGGTGTGCGGCGGCATTCATAGCAAGGTTGCCGGCGAGGGCAGACTTTCCCACCCCGGGCCGGGCGGCGATGATGATCAGGTTTGTCGGCTGCCATCCCTGGGTTACAGTATCGAGGACCGGCAACCCGGATGGGACTCCGGTGAGTTCGTCGCCGCTTTGCTGGGCCTTGTAGATTTGCTCTACCGCCTTAACGGCTGCGCCTGCCAGCGTCTCGAATTGTTTGCCAGTCTTGGATAACGACAGGCCGCTAAATCTCTGCTCAACCGTTTCCAGCTGATCGAACGGGTCCGTTTCGTCGTCATAGGCTTCAGCGATAGCCTCGCCGCTGATCCGGATGATCTCGCGGGAGACGTACTTTTGGTAGACAATTTTGCAGTGTGAGGCGATGTTCGCGCTGGAGACAACCTTATCCTGCAATTTGGTCAGCGTCTGATAGCCGCCGATCTGTTCTAAATCCCCGGATACCTTCAGCTCTTCTGCCAGCGTCAGCAGGTCAATAGGTAAGGATTTCCGGATCAGTTGCTGCATGGCCCGATATACCCGCTGGTGGACATCCAGATAGAAATGCTCAGGCTGTAAAATTTCGGCGGCGGCATCAAAAGCGTGTTTTTCCAAAGTGATCGCTCCGAGGATGACCTGCTCTAGCTCCTTCGCCTGCGGCGGTATCTTGCCGTAAACCATCGTCTCAAGGGCTGGCTTGGCCCTTCCTGTTCGTTTCTCCTTTTTTCCGTAGTTCTGTTCGTTGTAACTCATAATTCGTTTTTAAGCGGTTTGTTTGTTTTTTTTGGCTTCGCGTAATTCCCGAATGGTTTGACCGGTTGTTGTGCCGGCTGGCGCGGGCGGCTTGCCCTTGCCCGTGAGTGGGTTGCTGATACGACGATTGCACCAGTTTTGGCAGGTCAGGCTCGCGGACCGTTTTGTTTTGAGAAGGTCGATAGTGTTGTGCATGGCGAGGAGAACTTCCTGAACCGTCTCTTTCGGGTATTTGTCCCGTATCGTCTCATACTGCGTCCGAGTAAATGGCTCTTTCATTTTGTTGACGGTGGGCGCCTTTCTATCGATGCAGCGCTATCCTGTATTCTTTCTTTACTTTCTTCTAACCCTTCTTCTTCTTTGTACCGCGGGTGTACCGCAAGTGTATCGGAAGGTGTTCCGTTTGGTGTACCAACAGGTGTACCGCTGTCCACTATAAGCTCTTTATTGTCATTAGCATTAGGTGTACCAACAGATGTACTGTTTGGTGTACCAACAGGTGTACCGGATTTTCCCGGATTTTCGGGAGTCGCGTACCCTGTTGACTTTGAGCCGATGCCGTTGTACGTTTTATAGTTGATGATCGTGACGATAGTTTGGTTCTTTTCGGTGCGCCGAGTGATCATGTTTTCCCGCTCCAAGAGGTCGACAAACCTCTGGACATTCCCATGCGGCCATCTCCACCGTTGGGCCAAAAAACGAATACTGGCGACCATTTCGCCCCTGCCATAGTAGATAACCGATTTATTGATGATCTGCCTGCTTGGCTTTTCTCCAAACCAGGCCGACTGTAAGAGATCGATCCAGGCCTCTGCCCATGAGTAGACTCGGGCTTCTTTCCAAAAACTGTGTTCAAAAAATTTCCGGCTTATTGCCAGGTATCCGGGGGGCAACTTGTCCCCCTGCTGCTTTTTCGCCATTGTCGGGTATTGTGATTTAGCTCAAATCGAGCGTTCATAGTATCGGCGGTGCAGGGTACGGATCGGAAAGGGTAAATAAAAAAAGGTCCCCGGCTTAAGGACCTAACTGTTTTAGGAGGGCATCTACCGTCAGGTTGCTCATGTCCCATGTGCGCATAACGGACAGGAAGAAATCATAGGCTACGTCTACGGCGGCGCGGTCCGGGTATAGGCCCAGGATCACATAGTCGCCCGTTTTGCCGAAGCACTTGAACGAGAGACCATTCGTCATGAGGGCCTCGCCCAACGTCTCCACATGGAAAGCCTGCTGGCTCTGGCTCCATTCCAGCACCCACATGGAGGGTAGGATCACGTCCCCCACTTTCAGTCTGGCACTCGCCACATCCCATCCAGGAATCGACGACCTGACGAAGTCGTTAAGTTTCGCGGTGCTCATGCGGCTTTCCTTTCGTCCGCCCGTTGGCTAATCCTGCGCTCTTCAGCCTCCAGCTTGGCTAATTGAAGTTTGACTTCATATTGGCGAGCGAGATTATCGAGATACTCGTCGGAGCATTCAATATGCTCGTCTTCGATAAAATCGCGGGTTAGCTCCGCTTTTATGTAACCGTCCTCGATCAGACTTTGCGCAAGCAACACAGCATTGCTCAAGAAACTATCAACCACATTATATCTAAACGAGAGCTCCTCCTTGTGGTTGTCGACTACATCTTGCAGCCTTACAAGGGCATCGCGATGATCATAAAACGTCTCCAGGCAATCTTGGCCGCCAAACATGGCCACCACCCATCCTCTCACGGTGAAGCCGTGAAGCCTTTCGGGATCAGCCAAAAAGGCGTCTATGGCACGAATGGCGTTCTGTTTCGGGGAGTTAGCGATAATGATATTTTTCATGATAAAAAGTTTACGTGGTGATTGTTATGCTGCTTTGAGGGTTAATTGGCTTTGCTCCTCGTGAATCCGCAGTTCAGCGGTGCAGGAGCAAAACGCAGATAGAAGACCGAGGGTTTCTACATATGACTTCATCGAAGAAGGTCCTTGGTTAAGATCGCGGCATATTGCCATAGTGAAGGCGGTGGTCATGGTGTGCCAGCCATCGGTACCGAAATAGGTAAGCATCGACTGCAGGCCCTCAATCATTTCCTGCGTTGGTGAGGTGCCGCCCGTTTCCAGCCAGGGGTAGGCGACCTGTTCAAGCAAGAGAGTAGCCGAATAAAGGTGATCATTATCCCTTGTTATCAAACCCGCCTCTTCTTCCTCCGGATCCCCAGTCGGGCACCGCAGTTCGTGGATGTGGTAGATGATATTGGTTAAGAAGAAGAACAGATTCCGCGAACTGCGGTGCCCGACTGGGATTTGGTCAAGGGCCAATGAAAGATGGTTGCTGGGGTGAATTATTGTCTTTGCCATAAAAAAGAAGATTGAGAGGTGATAGTAATGGTTATGATGCCTTCCGGAGCTGAACGGGAATCGATGGAAGATCGGGCAGGCGCATTCCTGCATTCTTATAAAGAAGCCGATACTTATCGTCCAGATCATCCGTAAAAGATTTCGGGAAGTCGTGCTCGAGCGCAATCAGGTCGAAGGCTACATCCATCTCTTTGACGGTCTGGAACAGCCAGAACAACTGCTTAAGCATTCGGCCGGCCACTGGTTGAAGGTGCGGCTCCAGTTGGCTACTTATCGCCGGATTACTAAGCAGGGCCATAAGATCCGTGCAAAGTTCTCGGGTATAAGCAATACTGTCGTCATGTTCATGCCCTCCGAGGCTAATACCAAAGACCATTGCTATGTGCTCTTTGCCCGGCAAGGATTTCGCCTGCATATAGTCCTTAATAATTCCGCTGTAATAGTCTCTCTGGGCGCAGAATTCGTCTGCGTCTGCAAAACCGAGTGATTGATATCCGTCTGACATATAGTGTAAATTGAGGGGTGAAAAATTGATGATTAAGAAGCCATCGCCAGCTGTTCCTTTTCAATCAGCTTGCCGCTCTTCTTCTTTAGCAGGGCGTTCTCGGCTTGCAGAGTCACCATTTCCTTACGGAGTTCGTCGAGTTGCACCTGGGCCGAGGAAGGCGTGGCTCCCAAAGAAAGCAGCCAGTCTTTAATGCTGGGGGTATCGGTGGTTTCGTTCTGCTCCTTTGGGTGGATTGCCAAGTCATAGGCTTCCAGCGCGTCGAGTAAGTCTACGAGGACGCTTTGCGCTATGGAGTATTCCCGTAGACCTGTAGAGGTAAAGTCCATTCCTTCGGCATAATTTCCAAAGCCAACAATGACGTCATTATTCACACCTCTCATTCCATCATCCCCGCAAAACTGGTATACCTCGCCGATGCCTTTGGCAATATTGCTGATAACGTCAGGACCTCCGGCAAACCAAGGGACAATGATATTCTCCACCATTACGATGAGCGTGTAATGATTATCCTCGTCACGGCTGTACTTTTGCTGCTTGACCGTGTACATATGAAGCCAGTTCAGGGCATCGGTCAGAAATAAAAGGAAGGCCGCTGGAGATTTCATTTTTTCGACCAATCGTTCTGCTGCCCGCAAAAAAAAGTGGTGGGCCGCAGCGCAATTTTTCTGATGATCGGTGAGAGACGTTTCTTGTGTCATGGTAAAAATTTGAAGGTTTCTAAATTGCCGCTGTACTACCAGCAGCTTTTTTTATTTATAGGAATGAAAGACTTCTCCAGGCGCTGATCGGCACAAAGGATGCGAGCAGCAGGACAGTGAATACAAGGGTGACGGATAGACATAACATGGCCGCGACCGTTAGACGGTCAAGTTTTTTGGTTGACATTTTTTATAGTTTGATGATGGATTACTACGCTCTGCCCGGAGGGCTGGTACTACTCTTTTTTGTTTTGTCCTTCGAAAACATCTTATCAGCCTCTTCCCTCGCCTTGGCGTCCCACTTGGGAGCCAGCACCTGTTCCCAAAAAGCCCGGGCCTTCGCTTCGCGGTGGATCTCTTCTCTTTTTATATGGGCGATGGTCAGAGCCATGAAGGGGTTAACAGTTGGTTAGGAGAATGGGCATTTGCAAATCTGGATAACGGTGTCTATCTTGTGGTAGCAACGGCTAATTTGACGAAGCTGTCCTCCAATAACTCCTGAGCTTCCAATACTCCAAAATGTCGCTTTAGTATAGCAAGGTTTCGAAACGTGGTCAAAACCTCATCACCATCTTTAAGCCATCGATCGACACTGCTCATTTTGACACCATTTGCGCGAGCGATCCCCATTTTCAAATCCTCATCCTTCCTGATGACCTCTATGAAATGCGCTTTAATTGTTCGATTGCTCATAATTTCCTATATTTTTGCTTAATAAATAACCGAAGTATTAATATCTGACCCAAAAGTATAAGTTTTAATCCATATAAAATACTTAAAGGATTAATTTCTAGATATATTTATGTTTATAAATCGTAATATTAAGACTATCAGGAAGATAAGTGGATTAACCCAAAGCCAATTTGCTAAGGTAATAGGGATTAATTTAGGTAGTTTAAAGAATTACGAGAATACTGACGTATGTCCCAAGCTGCCAGCGGTGCTTTCAATATGCCGCGTTTCGGGCATAGAGCCGGAGGATCTCCGAAGTGCAGAAGTTAATCCATCAAGTATTAAATTTTGCCTTAACAGGGAGAAGCCTGGTTTAACGAACGAGGATGAGCAAGAAGAACGGGTCCTAGATATGACCAGCGAAGGGGGGCAAAAGGAAGAGTTGGAAGACCAAGCGGATCTCTTGAAGTTCTTGCAGAGTAATGATGAATTTTTTAAAAATCAGTACTCAACATTTAACGTGCAGGTCCTCGCGAATCTTTCTTTGCTCATTGATCAGACAAAAAAATTAGAAATGCTTGCAAAAATGAATCTTGCACAAGCTCAAAAGATCGAAAGACTGAATACAAATAAGCCTTCACGCATGATTAACCTCAGGAGACAAAAAGCATAATATCAATATCCAAAGCAACTACAAATGATCGTAAACGACAACATTAAAATGATAAGGGAAGCTGCCGGGTTTACGCAAGCGGAGTTTTCTGCCTTTTACAGGATTTCTCTTAGCAGTTTGAAAAATTATGAGAACACAGATGTAATGCCCAAGGTGGAATTACTCAACAACATTTCGAAGGGACTTAAAATCACGGTAGAGAAACTTATAAATCAGAGGCTTACCCATAATGACATCAATGTTAACGCCTTTCAAATGTACAGTGTTGGAAAAAAACCCGAAGGCAATAATGCGTGGGAGGATGCGGAAATTGAGAAATCCGCAGTTCAATCAAATTCGCAGGAAAAGTTCATTGAGCTGCAGACCGAATATATTGATACCCTCAAATTACAGGAAGAGGCGTTATCGCACTTCCGAGATTTGTTGAAAGATGTAAATGATCAGCGAATGATCGACGTTAAAGTTTTGATCGGTAGGACTGATGAATTGAGTAAACGGCTTGATCGTTTAGAAGCGCAGTTTGACGAAACCAGGAAGGGCCTATATTCCATGATACAACAAGTTGACGGTGAATTTCGCAAGAGACTTGATGATATAGAAGATGAGTTTCGTTCGTATTCCAAAGAAACTGATAATGAGATGGCCAAATTCTATGAGCGCTTGAATAGAATCGATCCCCCCCAAAGGGCAGATTAACCCTTAGAGCTTTAGCCTAGGACAAAATAGATCCTCGCTAGGAAAAAATTAAGACGGAGAAACTTTTTTTTGAGCATATGAAAAATATTATGACCTCGCATTTCACTCTATTCGCCCTCTTGTTAAGCTGTAGCAGCATTGCCCAAACGATCAAAGTGGGCGATCGATATGCCGGTGGAATTATATACCGGCTTGATGGCTCCGGCAAGCATGGCTGGCTGGTTAGCGATCAGGACATAAGGGATTCGATCACCTATAACGCCGCCCTAGAATTATGCGATACCCTAAAAATAGAGGGCAAGAAAGGATGGAAGATGCCCGCTGGAAACGACTGGGACACCTTTAACGGCATGCCCGGTATATTGAGCCTGGTGATAGCAAAGCGGCTGAAATTCGACCACCTGTATTACTGGACCTATTCCGCGACCGCTTCTTCGACCTCCGCAAATGCCCGGATAGTAAGCGGCGATTATCATAGTGTTGCTTTTTACCGGGATCGTAGCCGAATAGCTTTGCGGGTTGTAAGAAAATTTTAATGAGCAGGAAACTGACCAAACAAGATATTACCGAAAGGTTTTTATTGATCTGCGAAGAGGTCATACGGGAAGGCCTGTGCAAAACAAAAAAAGAATTTGCCATCTCCATCGGGGAGCATCCTCAAAATCTGACGTTGATGGCGAAAGGATCACGGTTTCCTACCCTGGAGCAGATCGCCAAGGCATGTGACCTGTATGGCTATAGTCCCACCTGGTTGATTCTGAATATGGGGTCAAAGAAACTGGCCGGGAATGAGAAGGATGCGACCGAGGAAAGGGTTAGCGAGCTGGAGCTTGAGGTAGAAAAGTTGAAGAAATTCCTTATAAAAAAGATCGCTACAGGCACCTGAACGGTCAGCAGAACAGTAAGCGATTTTCAGAAAAAAAAGGCTTATGAAGGACGATAAGTTATTGAAGCCCAATCCGGGTGATCCGGCCAACCAGGCAGATGCGAATTCGAATCTCATCCCGCGCACTAAAAGGCCTTGTAAAATTACTTTACAAGGCTTTTTTATTTTGTGTTCGCCGCAACTTTGCCGGCTTTTTCCGCCTGTTTTGGCGAGCAGATCGGGGCACAAAATGACCGAACATAAAAAATTATCCAAAACTATTTGGCATCTCAATACTTAATTGTAATATTGCAATGAAACAATAAGCAAATGGGCCTGACCAAATCCGAAATATTCAGCGACAAGCAGAACAAGCTAGCTTCCATGATGAAGGCACTGGCTCACCCTGCCCGGATCGCCATCATCCAATACCTGATCAAGTCCAACGCCTGCGTCAACGGACAACTGGTAGAGGAACTGGGTCTGGCTCAGCCCACCATTTCCCAGCACCTTAAAGAACTGAAGAACGCCGGGCTGATCCAGGGTACTATCGAGGGTACCAGTGTATGTTATTGTATCGACCCTAAGACCTGGGCACAGTATCAAAAAGACTTTGGGGCGCTGTTCGCCGCTTATAGAGGTGACGATGCCTGCGGCTGTTAAGCCTTTTTTTTGCACTCAATGATCGCAATATCGCAATATTAAAATCAAGCCATATGTCCGACATTCAGCACAAAATATTATTCGTTTGTATCCACAACTCCGCCCGAAGCCAGATGGCCGAAGCCTTCCTGAAAAAATACGGCGGCGACCATTTCTTAGTCGAAAGCGCCGGTTTCGAACCATCCAATATTGGATGTAATTCATCAATTATTCACTCTTAAACATATATACAATGGAAACGGCAGAACAAATAAAGGACATGGTAAGGCAGAAATACAGTGAGATCGCCTTACAGGACAAAGATACTAACCAGGCCTCCTGCTGCGGCTCCGGTTGTTGTTCCACTGAAGTCTATAACATCATGAGCGACGACTACACCCAGCTCGAAGGTTACAACGCCGATGCCGACCTGGGATTGGGTTGCGGTCTTCCTACTCAGTTCGCCCAGATCAAAAAAGGGGACGTTGTCATCGACCTTGGCTCCGGTGCCGGTAACGACTGCTTTATCGCCCACGCTGAAACCGGAGAAACCGGCAAAGTCATCGGCATCGACTTCACTCCGGCCATGATCGACAAGGCCAGGGCCAATGCCGAAAAACTAAACTTTCATAACGTCGAATTCCGCCAGGGCGACATTGAAAAAATGCCCGTCACTTCCAACGTTGCTGACGTTGTTGTAAGCAATTGCGTCCTAAACTTTGTTCCGAATAAATACGGTGTCATCCAGGAAATGTTCCGAGTCCTTAAACCCGGTGGTCATTTCAGCATCTCCGATATCGTCCTTGTTGGCACTTTACCTAAAAAGATCCAGGAAGCCGCCGAAATGTATGCCGGCTGCGTATCGGGAGCCATACAAAAACAGGCATACCTCGAACTGATCGATGCCAACGGCTTTAAGAATGTCGTCCTGCAAAAAGAAAAACCCATTACCATCCCGGACGACATTCTGAGCCAATACCTCAGCGTCGAAGAAATAACCGCCTTCAAACAATCCGGTACCGGCATCGTGAGTGTCACTGTCTATGGCGAAAAACCAAAAGATACAGCCTGCTGCGCCCCTGGCTGCTGCAGTTAACCCAAGATCAAACCCGGTACAAATCAATATATGCACACTACCACCTTCCCCACGACAAAAGTCATCTATATGAATCCGCGGAAAAACATCATCCGCATGATCCTTGTAGCCCTGGGCGTCATTGCGATTTGCTGTATCCTGCTAAGCCTTTCCGGCTGCTCCGGCGGCGGAGACAAAACCGCTGGCGGCAAGACTACTGCCACCACGGGCGACGCCTCCCTAATTGGTGCCGGCAGCACATTTATCTATCCGCTGTTCTCCAAAATGTTCTCCGAGTATAATAAGGTTGCCGACGTCAAGATCAATTACCAATCTATTGGCTCCGGCGGCGGCATCCAGCAGATCACCAGCAAGACCGTTGACTTTGGTGGTACCGATGCGCCGCTGAATGACGGACAGTCCGAGAAGATTGGTGTTCCCATCCTGCATGTTCCCATGGCCTCCGGTGCGGATGTCCTCAGTTACAACCTTTCCGACATAAAGGATACACTGAAATTCACACCGGACGTTATCGCAGGCATCTTTTTAGGCAAGATCACCAAATGGAACGATCCCGCCCTTACCGCGATCAATCCCGGAGTGAAGCTGCCATCGAACAGTATCACGGTTATTCATCGCTCTGACGGCAGCGGCACGACTTTCGTGTGGACCGACTACCTCGCTAAGATCAGCGACGAATGGAAAACAAAAGTAGGCAAAGGCACCGCTGTCAACTGGCCTGTCGGCCTTGGAGCCAAAGGAAATGAAGGTGTTTCCGGTATGATTAAAAACACACCCGGTACTATCGGTTATATCGAGCTAGCCTACGCCTTTCAAAATCAAATGGCTGTCGGACAAGTTAAAAATCAGGCAGGGAATTTCATTGCGCCAAGTCTTACTTCCATTACGGCTGCCGGTAACATAACGTTGCCCCCGGATGCTAAAGTTTCGCCACTAATCTTTTAAAACTACTATGGTGGAATATTCATGCGGGTCAGCAGTATTGCAAGCCTCTGCTATATGCGCCGTTGGCCCCAACCGCTGTTACTGTAGGAGAAAATATACTCAAATCTGCGACTTACGACGGCAAACCTGTTTTACCTTAATCAAATCGGATATTTATAATTTTATGAGTGCAAACAACTGTAATCCCACTACCGGGCGTAAGAAACTGAGCTTTCTGGACCGCTACCTGACTCTCTGGATCTTCTTGGCGATGGCCATCGGGGTCGCCCTTGGCTATTTTATCCCTGGCACCGCCAACTTCGTCAATTCCTTCCAGTCTGGCACTACCAATGTACCCATTGCCATCGGTCTGATATTAATGATGTACCCGCCTTTGGCAAAAGTGAAGTATGAACAACTCGGCCAGGTCTTTAAAAACACGAAAGTCCTAAGCCTATCCCTCATCATGAACTGGGTCATCGGTCCGATACTTATGTTTGCTCTCTCCATTATTTTCCTGCGGGATAAACCCGAGTATATGGTGGGTCTTATCATGATCGGCATTGCCCGATGTATTGCTATGGTCATCGTCTGGAATGAACTGGCAGAAGGCAACCGCGAATATGCTGCCGGCCTTGTTGCCCTGAACAGTATTTTCCAGGTCTTGTTTTACAGCTTTTTTGCCTGGCTTTTCATCACCGTACTACCCCCTTATTTCGGACTAAAGAGCCTTGCCATCGATATCAGCATCGGTCAGATCGCCCGTAGTGTATTCATCTACCTGGGTATCCCCTTCCTGGCGGGCTTCCTTACCCGGTATGCACTGCTGAAAGCCAAAGGAAAAGAATGGTATGAAACAAAGTTTATCCCACGGATCAGCCCTATTACACTGATTGCATTGCTCTTTACCATTATCGTCATGTTCAGCCTTAAGGGGCAGCTCATCGTCGCCATCCCTTTTGACGTTATACGTATTGCCATTCCCCTGGTGATCTATTTTGCCCTTATGTTCCTGATCACCTTCTTTTTCGGCAAATCACTCGGCGCTGATTACTCCCAAAGCGCTGCGCTGTCCTTTACAGCCGCGGGTAACAACTTCGAATTGGCCATCGCCGTCGCTATAGGCGTCTTTGGCATCAATTCCGGTGAGGCTTTCGCGGGCGTCATCGGTCCTCTCGTTGAAGTCCCTGCCCTTATCGCGCTGGTCAACGTAGCTTTCTGGCTGAGGAAAAAATATTTTACCAACGAAATCGTAATTTCCTAACTATGAGCGGTTATAAAGTGTACATCAGCTACGTCATCCAAAAGGCAGAGCACCATGTCCACGCCTCCGCCCTGGTTGAATTCCCGTTGCCTAAGTATTCCTTCTACCTGGACAACAGTTCACAACAGGTAGTACAATGGGCGGAAAGCCAGCAGGCTCAACTACCAGACAAAGAAAAGATCGTCGTACTCAACTTTTTTAACGTGCCCGACATAAAATAACTATTACCGATAACAATTTCTAAGTTTATGAAAATTGCTTTGTTCTCCGACATCCACGCCAATCTTCCGGCCCTCGAAGCATTCTTTTCCCATGTAGAACAACAAAAACCAGACGCGATCTATTGCCTGGGTGACCTCGTAGGATATAATATCTGGCCCAATGAAGTTATCAACGAAGTGCGCCGACGCGGTATCCCCACCATCGCCGGCAACTACGACTTCGGAATCGGCCGCACCAGCGACGACTGCGGATGTGCCTATAAAACCGACGAGGAAAAGGCTAACGGTGCGGTTTCCATCTCCTTTACCAACGAGATAGTAAAAGACGAGGAACGGGCCTACCTCCGTACCCTTCCCGCCCATATCAAAGTCGAATTCCAGTTAAACAACGACAAGTTGAACCTGCTCCTGGTCCATGGCAGCCCCCGAAAGATCAACGAATATTTATTTGAAGACCGCGACGAAAAGAGCCTGCTCCGGATCATGCACGACGCTGGTGCAGATATTATGTGCTTCGGCCATACTCATAAACCCTACCACCGCATTCTCAACGACAACAAAGAAGGGCAAGACCATTTCCGCCACGCCATCAATATAGGCTCGGTGGGTAAGCCCAAAGACGGTAATCCACAGGGCGGATATGTCTTGCTGCATATCAACGACAACAGCAGTATTATCAACAAGGATACTATCCGGGTTGATTTTATGCGTTTCGACTATGACATCGAGAAAGCAGCGAAAGCTGTCGAAGATAGTCGCCTGCCGAACGCTTATGCAGAATCCCTGCGCAATGGCATATAAACCTATATCTCTACTCTCACAAAATATAAAATGAAAATCGTTCTATTCAGCGACATCCACGCCAACCTCCCTGCCCTGCAAGCCTTTTTTGATAAAGTCGAAACTCACAAACCAGACGCCATGTACTGTCTCGGTGATCTTGTAGGCTATCATATCTGGCCCAATGAAGTGATCAATGCGGTCCGTCAGCGCGGCATTGCAACGCTTGCCGGTAATCATGACGCAAAAGTCCGCAAACTGTCGGAGGCAGATCGTACTGCAGCATCAGGTAAGAACTATGCCTACAGCCTTATCGGTACCGATGAAAGGAATTATCTGGCCACACTGCCCGCACATATCCGGGTAGAGTTTCAATTGAACGGCGATCAGCTGTCGCTTCTCCTTGTACATGGCAGTCCATCAAGTAATGACGAATATCTGCTGGAGGATAAAGACGAAGCCGCCTTCATCGATGTATTCCGGCATTCAGACGCGGATATACTTTGCTTCGGCCATTCCCATAAACCTTATTACCGGGTTTTAGAAGATGGAAATCGCTTTTATCACGCTATCAATACAGGTTCGGTAGGCAAGCCCAAAGATGGCAATCCGCAAGGAGGGTACGTGCTGCTACATATCAATGACAATAGTAGTATCACCGATAAAAATAGCATCCATGTTGAGTTCATTCGCTTCGATTATGATGTTGAAGCCGCCGCCCGCGCCATTGAAGTCAGTCCCCTACCCGATGAGTTTGCCGATATGCTGAGAAAAGCCTATTGAGCCAAAATTTAGTAAATTGAAAGCTCAAATAACCCTGAACATGGCGATCATCACCTTGCTGCCCGAACACTGGCATTCTGTAAAAGCAATCTACGAAAGTGGCCTTGCTACTGGTAATGCCAGTTTTCAAACGTCGGCCCCCTCCTGGGAGGAATGGGATGCAGCACATTTGAAACATAGTCGGCTGGTATCCATACTTAACAACCAGGTAGTCGGATGGGCTGCATTAACCCCCGTGTCTGGCCGATGTGTCTATGCCGGGGTGGCCGAAGTCAGCGTATATGTCCATCCGGACAGCCGGGGCCTGGGAATAGGTGAGGATCTATTGCAGGAGTTAATAATCGAAAGTGAAAAAAATGGTATATGGACCCTTCAGGCCGGCATCTTCCCTGAGAATATTCCCAGCCTGCGTATTCATGAGAAAACGGGCTTCCGGCAGGTAGGCTGACGGGAAAAGATCGGCCAGATGAACGGTAAATGGCGGGACACCGTCCTGCTCGAAAGAAGAAGTAAAACTATCGCCGTATGAACGACCCTATCGAAAAGATATGGTCCAGGTTTGGCCAGCAACTGTCAGAACTCATCTGTCATAAAACAGGCCACCAGGATCATTGCCACGATATATTACAGGAAGTTTATATAAAGCTGGTAAAGAACGTTGATAAGATCGAAAAGGCAAATAACGTTCTGCCTTACGTCGTTAAAATAGCCAACAACACCATCGTTGACTATTACCGGGCTCACCAGGGTAACAATTCTACCGCAAACTCTCTGATAGGCGAGCGTAGTGCTGACGATCCCAATCTATCAGGTGAAGACCCCACGTCCAAACTGGCCCGATCATTCATGCTGGAACTGATCGAAGCCCTCCCTCCGCTTTATCGGCAGGCCCTGGTTCGGACTGAACTCGAAGGCATTTCCCAAAAACAACTTGCGGAAGAACTTGGCATTTCCTATTCCGGCGCCAAATCCCGCGTGCAACGCGCCAAAGAAATGGTGCGCCAGTCTATCTTGAATTGCTGCAATTATAAATTTGACAAGTACGGCAATGTTATTTCCTGCTGCGGGTCGGATTGTTCCTGATTCCCTGCGTCTTTTTTAATGCCGCTCCGTGAATAGTAGTAAAAAAACATTTACTACTATGGCAAATCACTGCATTCCCCCTTCCGTACTTTGGCTGAACCGGCTTTCGCTGTTCGTGATCTTCTTTTGGTTCGGGGCATTAAAGGTGTTTTCGGCTTCCCCTGCTGAATCGCTGATAACCCACCTTCACCAGCTGACTTTGCAATCAGTCATTCCAATACATGCTTTTCTGCTTACGCTAGGCCTCATCGAATGCGCCATTGGCGTCCTCTGGCTCATCCCCGGCGCTACCAAAGTGGTTATCATTATTTTCACCGCCCAGATGGCCACTACCTTCCTGCCCCTGATCATTCTTCCCCGGGAGACCTGGCACAACATCATGATCCTGTCGTTGTCCGGTCAGTACATCCTGAAAAATATTGTCCTGGTTGCCTGCGCCTTTACCATTTACAAGGACTGCCAGGTCAGCGGCTGGTCTTTCACCAAAACTTCTTTTGCGTCTTTTTTCCAGCTCTCCCGTCATAAGTAAAAAACACTCACTCTTATTAAATCAATCTTTATGGTCTGCATTTCCGTCAAAAAGACACTGGCTCTAATATCTCTTTTTTCTTTACTGTTGGTCCTGACTGCCTTTCGCACTATCTCCGGTTGGATACATCCTCTGGAACCAATCAGCAAACATTACAAGACATTAGCTGCCCTTAGTCCTGAACCCAATCCGGCCCGCGCCTGGATGGACACGATACAATTTCCATGGGCCGA
>Ga0193716_1000538_pt1 | contig 22848 bp, 16 predicted proteins | sample U2c1metaG_FD_145901 | JGI IMG/M metagenome (GOLD analysis project Ga0193716, IMG submission 145901) | Soil microbial communities from a riparian zone of the East river system, Colorado, United States - U2c1 | ecosystem: Environmental > Terrestrial > Soil > Riparian zone | place: USA: East River...
CCGTCGACCCCCCCGAGGGCCCCATCACGCTGATCGCCAACGCCGTGAACTGGAACGGCACCGACGAGCGGGTGGACTGGGCCTACGACGACGCCGTCGCCCGCCTGGACGTCATGACGGCCGCGCTCGGCGAACCGCTCGGATCCACGGTCGCCACCTTCGGCCGCCCCCAGCCGGTGCATCGGCAGCAGCGCACCGTCGAGGAATACACCGCGATCGTCGAGAAGCTGGTCGGCGACATCGAGGCGGGGGAGGCGTTCCAGGTGGTGCCTTCTCAGCGGTTTGAAATGACGACCCCCGCTGATCCACTTGATGTCTACCGGATGCTGCGAGTGACCAATCCCAGCCCCTACATGTATCTGCTCAACGTGCCGAATGCCGCTGGCGAACTTGACTTCTCGATCGTCGGGTCCAGCCCGGAGGCGTTGGTGACCGTTCAGGACGGCAAGGCCACCACGCACCCCATCGCCGGGACGCGCTGGCGCGGTGCGACCGAGGAGGAGGACGTGCTGCTCGAAAAGGAGCTGCTGTCCGACGACAAGGAACGCGCCGAGCATCTGATGCTGGTCGACCTCGGCCGCAACGACCTTGGCCGGGTCTGCGTGCCCGGCACGGTGCGGGTGGAGGACTACAGCCACATCGAGCGCTACAGCCACGTCATGCACCTGGTCTCGACGGTGACCGGGCATCTGGCCGAGGGCATGACGGCACTCGACGCCGTCACCGCCTGCTTCCCGGCGGGCACCCTGTCGGGGGCGCCGAAGGTGCGGGCGATGGAGCTCATCGAGGAAGTCGAGAAGACGCGGCGCGGCCTCTACGGCGGGGTGCTCGGCTACCTCGACTTCGCAGGAAACGCCGACTTCGCGATCGCCATCCGCACCGCGCTGATGCGCAACGGCACGGCTTACGTGCAGGCCGGCGGCGGCGTGGTGGCCGACTCCAATGGCCCCTACGAGTACAACGAGGCCGCCAACAAGGCCCGCGCGGTGCTCAACGCCATCGCCGCCGCCGAAACGCTGAAGGAGCCATGACACGCATCGCCCAGCTGCTGCTGGTGCTCGCCGCGCTTGCGCTGTGGGTCGGTTCGCGGATGACGTGGGTCGTGGTGTCGTCCTTCGACGGCCTTGGTCAGCCGAAGACCGCGACGTTGTCGGGTGCGGCCTGGTCGACGGCGCTGGTGCCGTTGGCGCTGCTGGTGCTGGCCGCTGCGGTCGCCGCACTGGCGGTACGCGGCTGGCCGCTGCGCCTGCTGGCGATGCTCGTCGCCGCTGCCAGCGCGGGCATGGGGTACCTGGGCATCGGGTTGTGGGTGATTCGCGACGTCGCGGTGCGTGCGGCCGACCTGGCGCAGGTGCCCGTCGTCGCGCTGGTCGGCACGCAGCGGCAGCACTGGGGTGCCGTGCTCACCCTGGTCGCGGCAGCGTTGACGTTGGCCGGTGCGGTGCTGCTGTTGCGGGCGGCCGCGGCGCCGAAGTCGGATGCCGGGAAGTACGTCGCACCAGCGGCGAGGCGTGCTGCGGCGCAGCGGGACGAAAACGGCGACGGAATGTCGGAACGGATGATCTGGGATGCCCTCGACGAGGGCCGTGACCCGACGTCCACGGACAACGAGGGTCGGTGACAAGCGGTGCGGTGCGCGCGACTACCCTGCGATACAGACAATCCGGGATTGCCCGGATGCTCAGGTATGGCTCGGAAGGACATCGACGGCTCATGAGTTCGGGTACCGTGCTCGACTCCATCATCGAGGGAGTCCGCGCCGACGTAGCCGTCCGCGAGGCTGCCGTGAGCCTGGACGAGGTCAAGGCGAAGGCCAAGGACGCCGCGTCCCCGCTGGACGTACTGGCCGCGCTCCGGGTGCCCGGCATCGGCGTCATCGCGGAGGTCAAGCGGGCCAGCCCTTCGAAGGGTGAGCTCGCGACGATCTCCGATCCGGCGGAGCTGGCCCGTGCCTACCAGGATGGCGGCGCCCGGGTGATCAGCGTGCTCACCGAACAGCGCCGCTTCAACGGGTCGCTCGACGACCTCGACGCCGTGCGCGCCGCCGTGTCGATTCCGGTGCTGCGCAAGGACTTCATCGTCGGGCCCTACCAGATCCACGAGGCGCGGGCGCACGGCGCCGACATGCTGTTGCTCATCGTCGCCGCACTCGAGCAGTCGGCTCTGGTGTCGATGATCGACCGCACCGAATCACTGGGCATGACCGCGCTCGTCGAGGTGCACACCGAGGAAGAGGCCGACCGCGCCCTGCAGGCCGGTGCGCGTGTGATCGGCGTCAACGCAAGGGATCTCAAGACTTTGAACGTGGATCGCGACTGCTTCGCGCGGATTGCTCCCGGGCTGCCGTCCAACGTCATCCGGATTGCCGAGTCCGGTATCCGGGGCACCGCCGATCTGCTCGCCTACGCGGGTGCGGGTGCTGACGCCGTGCTCGTCGGTGAGGGCTTGGTCACCAGCGGTGATCCGCGCAGTGCCGTTGCCGATCTGGTCACCGCAGGCACGCATCCGTCCTGCCCGAAACCCTCCCGCTGAGATAGTGGCCGATCTCGCCGGTCCCGAGCTGCCGCGTTCCAGCGCAGCCGTCGCCGAACCCACTGCCCACGACCCGGACGCCAAGGGTTACTTCGGCGCCTACGGCGGACGACTGGTCCCCGAGGCGTTGATGGCGGTGATCGAAGAAGTCACCGCCGCCTACGAGAAGGCACGGGCCGACCAGACCTTCCTCGACGAGCTGGACCGTCTGCAGCGGCACTACACCGGCAGGCCGTCGCCGCTCTACGAGGCGACCCGGCTCAGTGAGCACGCCGGGGGAGCGCGGCTGTTCCTCAAGCGAGAAGACCTGAACCACACCGGATCCCACAAGATCAACAACGTCCTCGGGCAGGCCTTGCTCGCTCAACAGATGGGCAAGACCCGCATCATCGCCGAGACCGGTGCGGGTCAGCACGGGGTGGCCACCGCGACCGCCTGCGCGTTGCTCGGCATCGAGTGCGTGGTCTACATGGGTGCCGTCGACACCGCCCGCCAGGCGCTGAACGTGGCCAGGATGCGATTGCTCGGCGCCGAGGTGGTGTCCGTCGAGTCCGGCTCGAAGACGCTCAAGGACGCCATCAACGAGACCTTCCGCGACTGGGTCGCCCACGCCGACGACACCTACTACTGCTTCGGTACCGCGGCAGGCCCGCATCCGTTCCCGGCCATGGTGCGTGACTTTCAACGCGTCATCGGCCTCGAGGCGCGGGTCCAGATTCAAGAGCAGGCGCATCGCCTGCCCGATGCCGTGACCGCCTGCGTCGGCGGGGGGTCAAACGCGATCGGCGTGTTCCATGCCTTCATCGACGACCCGGGTGTCCGGCTGATCGGCTACGAGGCCGCGGGCGATGGGGTTGAGACGGGCAGGCACGCCGCGACGTTCACCGGTGGTTCGCCAGGCGCCTTCCAGGGCTCGTTCTCCTACCTGCTTCAGGACGAGGACGGCCAGACCATCGAATCGCATTCGATCTCAGCGGGTTTGGACTATCCGGGCGTCGGGCCCGAGCATGCCTACCTGAAGGACCTCGGTCGCGCCGACTATCGGCCGATCACCGACACCGAGGCGATGGACGCATTGTCGCTGCTGTCTCGGACCGAGGGCATCATCCCGGCCATCGAGTCCGCGCACGCGGTGGCTGGCGCACTCAAGCTCGGTGTCGAGCTCGGCCCGGATTCGATCATCTTGGTGAACCTGTCGGGTCGCGGTGACAAGGACGTCGAGACGGCGGCGAAGTGGTTCGGCCTGTTCGACGGCGAGGGGACGCCAGAATGACGACCAGCCGGTTGGCCGGACTGTTCGAAACGTGCCGCGCAGAGAATCGTTCGGCGCTGATCGGCTACCTGCCCACGGGGTACCCAGACGTCCCGACGTCGATCTCGGCGATGACGGCCATGGTCGAATCAGGTTGCGACATCATCGAAGTCGGCATCGCCTATTCAGACCCCGGAATGGACGGACCGACCATCGCGGCGGCGACGAACGTCGCCCTGCAGGGTGGGGTGCGGGTCCGCGACGCGTTGACCGCGGTCGAGGCCATTAGCAACGCCGGTGGTCGTGCCGTGGTGATGACCTACTGGAACCCCGTCCTGCGGTGGGGTGTCGACGCGTTCGCGCGTGATCTGGCGGCTGCCGGCGGCCTCGGCCTGATCACCCCCGACCTGATCGTCGACGAGGCCGACGAGTGGATTCGGGTATCCGACGCCCACGGCTTGGATCGGATCTTCCTGGTTGCGCCGTCGTCCACCCCAGAGCGGCTTGCCACCACTGTGGCGGCATCGCGCGGGTTCGTCTACGCCGCGTCGACGATGGGCGTGACGGGTGCTCGCGATGCGGTGTCCGATGCCGCGCCCGAACTGGTTGCGCGGGTCAAGGCGGTCTCCGACATTCCCGTCGGAGTCGGGCTTGGGGTGCGTTCACGCGAACAGGCCGCGCAGATCGGTGCCTACGCCGACGGAGTCATCGTCGGATCGGCACTCGTGTCGGCGTTGAGTGAGGGCATCCCCGCCGTGCGGGCATTGACCGAAGAACTGGCCGACGGAGTGCGACAGAGGATTACAGCGTGACGACATCGGTACTCGCCTACATCCCGAGCCCGGCCCAGGGTGTGTGGCATCTCGGTCCGGTGCCGCTGCGGGCGTATGCGCTCTGCATCATCGTCGGGATCGTCGCCGCACTGATCGTGGGCGACCGTCGTTGGGTCGCCCGTGGCGGTCAGGCCGGCGTCATCTACGACATCGCGCTGTGGGCCGTTCCATTCGGCCTGGTCGGCGGCCGGCTCTACCACGTCATGACCGACTGGCGGACGTACTTCGGCGACGACGGCGCGGGATTCGGCGCGGCCCTTCGGATCTGGGACGGCGGCCTCGGCATCTGGGGTGCGGTGGCACTCGGTGGCATCGGCGCGTGGATCGGATGCCGGAGCCGCGGAATCCCGCTGCCCGCCTTCGGCGACGCGATCGCTCCCGGAATCGTGCTGGCGCAGGCGATCGGCCGCCTCGGCAACTACTTCAACCAGGAACTCTACGGGCGTGCGACGACGCTGCCGTGGGGTCTGGAGATCTACGAACGGCGCAACTCGGCCGGGGTCCTCGACTCGCTCAACGGCGTGTCGACAGGGCAGCTCGTCGAGGTGGTCCATCCGACGTTCCTGTACGAATTGCTGTGGAACCTGCTGATTTTCGCGGTGCTGATCTACGTCGACCGGCGTTTCAAGATCGGCCACGGCCGGCTGTTCGCGCTGTACGTCGCGGGGTACTGCGTCGGCAGGTTCTGGGTCGAGTTGATGCGTAGCGACATGGCCACCCACATCGCTGGGATCCGGATCAACACGTTCACGTCGACGTTCGTGTTCATCGCGGCGGTCGTGTACATCATGGTGGCGCCGAAGGGTCGAGAAGATCCCGAGTCTTTGAAGGGCAACGACGACGACGAGGAGTCGCCGCTCGACGAGATCGGCGAGGAGTTGGTCGCCGTGGCTGCCACCAGTGGCGTTGTCGCTGCGGCGACGGTGGCGGGTGCGGAGGACAAGCGCGAGGACGCGGGCGAGGTCAGACCTGCTGATGGCGGAGCCGCGGCCGCAACCGACGAACCGGTCGAGGAACCGGTCGAGGAACCGATCGCCGAGACATCCGAGACGTCCGGGGAAGGGTCCGAGGACGTCGACGCGCGTGCGGAGGCGGATGAAGATCCCGAGACCGACGATGTCGAAGACGAGGTCGACATCGAAGGTGCCGAGCCGACTAGCTCCGACTCGGGGCCGATGTCCGAGCAGGCTGAGGAACTCGCCGCCGAGCAACTCGTCGCCGAGCAAGAGGACGAGCCCGAGGAAGCCGACGAATCGGAAGTAGCCGCTGCGGAGGAGGACGCCGAAGCGGAGTCGGTCGAGGCCGCTGAGGAAGCGATTGAGTCCGAAGGTAGCGAGCCCGACGAAGACGAAGACGACGACGAGCCCGAGGAAGCCGAAAACGAGCCCGAGGCCGTCGAACCCGAACCCGAACCCGACGCTGAGCCTGCCGAGTCCGCCGAGCTCGCTGAGGTGAAGTCCGACGCCGAGTCTGAGCCCGTCGCCGTGACTGAGGCTGCCGATACCGACACCGACGCCGAGGCCGCGCCCGTCGCCACCGAGCCTCAACCCGAAGAGGGTTTGGGTTCGGTCGAAGGTGACGAGGTCGTTGAGGCGCAGCAGGACGCGCCCGAGGTGCACGAGGCTGCGGTTGAGGGGGCCGAGGAGGCCGAGGCCGCGGCTGAAGAGCTCGCCGCCGAGGCTGAGCCCGCCGCCGAGTCCGCCGCTGAAGCCGAGGCCGAGCCTGCGGAGCCCGCTGAAGCCGAGCCCGCGGAGGACTCTGAGGACACAGAGGCCGGGTCTGCCGCGGACGGAGAGTCTGCCGAGTCCACCGAAGCCAAGTCCGCCGACGAGCCTGAGCCCGAGGAGGGGCTGGGCTCGGTCGAGGGTGATGAGGTCGTGGCTGCAGAACGGGACGCGCCCGAGGTGCACGAGGCTGCGGTTGAAGGTTCCGAGGAGGCCGAAGCCGTGGCTGCGGACGTCGCCGCAGAAAGCGAGTCTGCTGAGTCTGATCCAGAGCCAGCCGACGAACCCGAACCCGAGCCCGCGGTCGCCGAGGCTGAGCCTGCTGAAGCCGAGGCTGAGCCCGAGGCTGCGGAGTCCGACGAGCCTGAGCCCGAGGAGGGGCTGGGTTCGGTCGATGGTGACGAGGTCGTGGCTGCAGAACAGGACGCGCCCGAGGTGCACGAGGCAGCGGTTGAAGGTGCCGAGGAGGCCGAAGCCGTGGCTGCGGAGCTCGCCGTGGATCCCGAGCCCGCTGTCCAGCCCGTCGCTGAACCACCGCGCGGACGATGGTGGAGGCGTCGCGGCTGAGGCCGTCGCCCAATTCATCCACCGACGCGCACTCGACTGCCGCGGACCGCGTACCTGCGCCCCTCTGACAAGCCAGATGGTTCTGGCTGACGAGTCGACGGTTCTGGCATGCTGTATGCCATGACGGAACCGCAGTTCGGGGGCAGAGAAGACTGGATACCGTCTACGCCTCTTCCGCCCGAGCAACCAGCTCCGGGATACCAGCCCCAGCAACCACCGTCGGGCTACCCGCCGCCGTTCCCGCCCCAGTACCCGCCGCCACCCTTTCAGTCTTTCTACGACCCGTCGGCGCCGTACGGTCGCCATCCCCTCACGGGAGAACCGCTGTCGGAGAAGTCCAAGACGATCGCGGGCCTGCTGCAGTTCATCGGTCTGTTCGGCCTGGCGGGCATCGGCCGCATCTACCTCGGCTACACCGGCCTTGGCGTCGCCCAGCTACTTGTCAGCCTCGTCACCTGCGGAATCGGTGGATTCATCTGGGGGATCATCGACGCCATCCTCATCCTCACCGACAAGGTGCGGGATCCGCAGAACCGTCCGCTCCGCGATGGAACCTAGCGTCACCAGCACCGCCCGGGGTCCGCTGTTGGGGACGCTCGGCACCGGCGCGGTATTCGTCGGTGGGCTGGCCTACGTCGGCCTGAGCGATCCGCACCGGGCGGGATTCCTGTTTCCCGGATGTCCCTTCAAACTGCTGACCGGCTGGAATTGCCCGGCGTGCGGCGGTCTTCGGATGACGCACGACCTGCTCCACGGTGACATCGGAGCCGCAGTGGTCGACAACGTGTTCCTGACGATCGGACTCCCGCTGCTGGCGATCTGGCTTCTGGTTCGGTGGCGACGCGGCCTACGCCTGATGCCGATCCCCGCGACGGTGACGATCGGCGTGCTGGCGCTCGCCTGGACAGTCGTGCGCAACTGGCCGGGGTTCCCGCTGGTCCCGACGCTCATCGACGGGTAGTGCCGCAACTCCGCTGATACACTCGCACTTCGGGCCGGTGCAGTCCCAGGAAGATCGTTTCCGGACTGCGGAGGTATACCAATGCTGTTCTCGGCATTGCCCGATGCGCAGGGTCTATATGACCCCGAGCGCGAGTCAGACTCGTGCGGCGTCGCCATGATCACCGACATCCAGGGCCGCCGTTCGCACGCCATCGTTGCCGACGGACTGACGGCGCTGGAGCACCTCGAACACCGCGGGGCAGCGGGCGCCGAACCCAATAGCGGTGACGGCGCCGGCATTCTGCTGCAGCTTCCCGTCGACCTGCTGCGCGACGTCGTCGACTTCGACTTGCCGCAACCCTCGCCCGACGGCGAGAACACGTTCGCAGCCGGAATCTGTTTCCTTCCAAGCGATCCCGTTGCACGCGCCGTGGCCCGTGCGAGCGTCGAGAGCATCGCCGCCGAGGAGGGCCTCGAGGTGCTCGGCTGGCGCGAAGTGCCCATCGACCCCGACGGGGCCGAGATCGGGATGACCGCACTCGGCTGCATGCCTCACATGACCCAATTATTCGTCGCCGCACCGGAACACAACGGTCACCGGCCGGCAGGCATCGACCTCGACCGCAGGGTGTACCCGCTGCGCAAGCGCGCCGAGGCAGCCCCAGAGGAATCGCAGGTGTACTTCCCGTCGCTGTCCAGCCGGACCATGGCCTACAAGGGCATGCTCACGACGATGCAACTGCCGCGCTTCTTCCCGGACCTTCGCGACGAACGCTGCAAGAGCGCCATCGCGATCGTGCATAGTCGCTTCTCCACCAACACCTTTCCGTCATGGCCGCTGGCCCACCCGTTCCGCTTCGTCGCCCACAACGGCGAGATCAACACCGTCCGCGGCAACCGGAACCGAATGCACGCCCGCGAGGCGATGCTGGCCAGTACCCGCATCCCTGGCGACCTGAGTCGTCTGTCACCGGTCTGTCCGCCGGGGTCGTCGGACTCCACGGCCTTCGACCAGGTGCTCGAACTGTTGCACCTCGGCGGCCGGAGCCTGCCCCACGCAGTGCTGATGATGATCCCCGAGGCGTGGGAGAACAACGCCACGATGGACCCGGCGCGCCGCGCGTTCTGGCAGTTTCACGCCTCCCTGATGGAGCCGTGGGACGGGCCGGCCTGCGTCACCTTCACCGACGGCACCGTCGTCGGAGCCGTCCTGGACCGCAACGGTTTACGGCCAGGACGCTGGTGGCGCACCATCGACGACCGGATCATCCTCGCCAGCGAGAGCGGCGTGCTGGACGTGCCATCGGCCGAGATCGTGGCGAAGGGCCGCCTCGAGCCGGGAAAGATGTTCCTCATCGATACCGCCGCGGGCCGGATCGTGTCCGACGACGAGATCAAGGACGAGCTGGCCGAGGCCGAGCCCTACGACGAATGGCTGCATTCGGGCCTTCTGGATCTCAAGACGCTTCCCGATCGGGTGCGGGTGCAGCCCAACCACGATTCGGTGGTGCGCAGGCAGATCTCCTTCGGCTACACCGAGGAGGAGCTCCGCATCCTGCTCACCCCCATGGCCGCCTCGGGCGCGGAGCCGTTGGGCTCCATGGGAACCGACACCCCGACGGCCGTGCTCTCGCAACGGTCGCGACTGCTCTACGACTACTTCGTCGAGCTGTTCGCCCAGGTCACCAACCCACCCCTGGACGCCATCCGCGAGGCGGTCGTGACCTCGATGGCCCGGGTGATGGGGCCGGAGCACAACCTGCTCGAACCGTCCGCCGCGTCCTGTCGGCAGATCAAGCTGGCGTGGCCGGTGCTCGACAACGACGAACTGAACAAGATCGTCCACATCAACGACGACGGCGAACAGCCCGGGCTCAAGACCACGGTGTTACGGGCGCTCTACGACGTCGAACGCGGCGGCGAGGGCTTGGGCGAGGCATTGGACGATCTGCGCGTCCGGGCCTGCGAGGCGATCGCGAAAGGTGCACGGACGCTGGTCATCTCCGACCGCGACTCCGATCACACGAAGGCGCCGATCCCGTCGCTGCTCGCGGTCTCGGCGGTGCACCACCACCTGGTCCGCACCAAGGAGCGCACCACCGTCGGGCTGGTGGTGGAGAGCGGTGACGCCCGCGAGGTGCACCACATCGCGATGCTGATCGGCTTCGGAGCCGCCGCCGTGAACCCCTATCTGGCCTTCGAGTCCATCGAGGACCTGGTCCGGGAGGGTGAGCTGACCGGCATCGAGCCGTCCGCTGCCGTGCGCAACTACCTCAAGGCGCTCGGCAAGGGCGTGATGAAGGTCATGAGCAAGATGGGCATCTCGACCGTCGCCTCCTACACCGGCGCCCAGGCATTCGAGGCCATCGGGATCGACCGCGCGGTCGTCGACGAATACTTCGCAGGCACGCCAACCCAACTCGGCGGCGTCGGCCTCGACGTGCTCGCAGAGGAGGTCAAGCTGCGCCACCGCAGGGCCTACCCGGAGAACCCGACCGAGCGCGTACACCGCAGGCTCGAGGTCGGCGGCGAGTACGCCTTCCGGCGGGAGGGCGAACTTCACCTGTTCACCCCGGAAGTGGTCTTCCTGCTGCAGCATTCGACGCGTACCGGCCGTCACGACGTCTTTCAGCAGTACTCCGACGAGGTGAACCGCCTGACCCGCGACGGCGGTGCGTTGCGGGGGCTCTTCGAATTGAAGACCGGTGTGCGCCCGCCCGTGTCGTTGGACGAGGTGGAATCGGTCGATTCCATCCTCACCCGGTTCAACACCGGCGCAATGAGTTACGGCTCGATCTCCGCCGAGGCGCACGAGACCATGGCGATCGCCATGAACGCGCTCGGCGGCCGCTCGAACTCGGGGGAGGGTGGCGAGGATGTCGACCGCCTCTACGACCCACGCCGACGTAGCGCGGTCAAGCAGGTGGCGTCGGGACGGTTCGGCGTCACCAGCGACTACCTGGTCAACGCCACCGACATCCAGATCAAGATGGCGCAGGGCGCCAAGCCCGGCGAGGGTGGCCAGCTGCCTGGCTACAAGGTGTATCCGAACATCGCCAAGACGCGACACTCCACCCCTGGGGTCGGGCTGATCTCACCGCCGCCGCACCACGACATCTACTCCATCGAGGACTTGGCGCAGCTGATCCACGACCTCAAGAACGCCAACTCGGAGGCGCGGATCCACGTCAAGCTGGTCAGCTCCGTCGGAGTCGGGACCGTCGCGGCGGGTGTGTCCAAGGCGCACGCCGACGTGGTGCTGATCTCGGGTTACGACGGCGGCACCGGTGCGGCGCCGCTGACGTCCTTGAAGCACGCGGGCGCGCCGTGGGAGATCGGGCTCGCCGACACCCAGCAGACGTTGGTGCTCAACGGTCTTCGGGACCGGATCACCGTGCAGTGCGACGGCGGCATGCGCACGGCGCGCGACGTCGTCGTGGCGGCATTGCTCGGTGCCGAGGAGTACGGCTTCGCGACGGCGCCGCTGGTGGTGGCCGGCTGCATCATGATGCGGGTATGCCACCTCGACACCTGCCCCGTCGGTGTGGCGACTCAGAACCCCGAGCTGAGGGCGCGGTTCAACGGCAAGCCGGAGTTCGTCGAGAACTTCTTCCGGTTCATTGCCGAAGACGTACGGAAGTACTTGGCGGAGTTGGGCTTCCGCAGCATCGACGAGGCCGTCGGGCGCGTCGACGTGCTCGACACCGCGCCAGGCGTCGCGCACTGGAAGAGCCGCGGGCTGGACCTGACACCCATCTTCGCGATCCCCAGGGACGCGCACGGCGCGCAGCTCACCCAGCGGCGGAAGCTGCGCGACCAGGACCACGCCCTCGAGCACGCGCTCGACCAGACCCTCATCGCGCTGGCGGAGGGAGCCCTCGAGGACGCCCGTCCGGTGCGGCTGGAACTGCCGGTACGCAACGTCAACCGCACCGTCGGAACGCTGCTGGGCGCCGAGGTCACGCGCAGGTACGGGGGTCAGGGCCTGCTCGACGACACCATCCACGTCACACTGACGGGCTCCGCGGGACAGTCGCTCGGCGCGTTCCTGCCGCCCGGCATCACGCTGGAACTGATCGGTGACGCCAATGACTATGTCGGTAAGGGACTCTCGGGAGGGCGGGTGATCGTCAGACCGGACGACGACGTGCTCTTCCTACCCGAGGACAACGTGATCGCGGGCAACACCCTGGTCTTCGGGGCCACCTCCGGCGAGGTGTTCCTGCGGGGGCGGGTCGGCGAACGGTTCTGCGCCCGCAACTCCGGGGCACTGGCCGTCGTCGAGGGCGTCGGCGACCACGCCTGTGAGTACATGACCGGTGGGCGCGTCGTGGTGCTCGGCAAGACGGGCCGCAACATGGCTGCGGGTATGTCGGGTGGCATCGCGTTCGTGCTCGGCCTCGACCCGGCCATGGTCAACACCGAGATGGTCGAACTGCAGCGGCTCGAACCGGAGGATCTGGTGTGGCTGCACGAGGTGGTCGCGCGGCACTCCAACCTCACCGGCAGCACGTTGGCCAAGTCGTTATTGTCCGACTGGCCAAGGCGCAGTGGGCAATTCACCAAGATCATGCCCACCGACTATCAGCGGGTACTGCAGGCCACCCGGATGGCGAAGGCCGAGGGGCGCGACGTTGACACCGCGATCATGGAGGCGAGCCGTGGCTGACCCGACCGGATTCTTGAAGGTCGCCAAGGTCGAGGCGGCCAAGCGTCCCGTCGACGAACGCGTCGGCGATTGGCGCGAGGTCTACGAACGACAGGACCCCAACGAACGTGCCGGCGAGGTGTCACAGCAGGCACGCCGCTGCATGGACTGCGGAATCCCCTTCTGCCACTCCGGAACCGCGGGCTGTCCGCTGGGGAATCTCATCCCCGAGTGGAACGATCTGGTGCGGCGCGGGCGGTGGGACGCCGCGAGCGACCGGCTGCACGCCACCAACAACTTCCCCGAGTTCACCGGCCGCCTGTGTCCCGCGCCGTGCGAGGCGGCGTGCGTGCTGTCCATCGCCGACGAGGAGACCGGTGGCGCCGTCACGATCAAACGGATAGAGCAGGCGATCGTCGACCACGGCTGGATGTACGGCATCATCGAGCCCCAGCCTGCCGCCATCTCCACCGGCAAGAAGGTCGCCGTGGTGGGTTCCGGCCCTGCGGGACTGGCCGCCGCTCAACAGCTCACCCGCGCCGGCCACGACGTCACCGTCTACGAGCGTGACGATCGCCTCGGCGGCCTGATGCGCTACGGCATCCCCGAGTACAAGCTGGAGAAGTCCACCCTGAACCAGCGCCTTGCCCAGATGCGGGCCGAGGGCACGCGGTTCGTCACCGACTGCGAGGTCGGCGTGGACCTGAGCATCGAGGCGATGCACGCACAACACGACGCGGTGGTGCTCGCAGTCGGAGCGCTGCGTGCCCGCGACAACGACGTCGAAGGGCGCGACCTGGCAGGCGTGCACCTGGCGATGGATCACCTGGTGGCCGCCAACAAGGAGTGCGAGGGTGACGGCGCCTCACCGCTCTCGGCCAAGGACAAGCACGTGGTGATCATCGGCGGAGGGGATACCGGCGCCGATTGCCTCGGCACCGCGCACCGGCAGGGTGCGAAGTCGGTCACACAACTCGACTACAACGCCGAGCCCCCAGGACAGCGCGACGAGACCCGGTCGCCGTGGCCGACGTGGCCGATGGTGCTGCGGACCTCACCTGCCCACGCCGAGGGCGGCGCGCGCCGCTACGAGGTCGCGGTCCAGCGGTTCCGCGGCGACGAAAAGGGGAACCTGCTGTCGTTGGAGATCGCCGAGGTCAAGGTGGAGCGCGACGCGCAGGGCCGTCGGCACATCACACCGGTCGGCGACACCATCGAAATCCCCTGTGAAATGGCGCTTCTTGCGATCGGTTTCGAGGGTGTCGAGCACATGGCGCTGCTCGACGGCCTCGGGCTGACGCTCAACGGGCGGGGGGCGTTGGCGTGCGGTTCCGACTGGCAGACCGACGCTCCTGGGGTGTTCGTCTGCGGTGACGCGCACCGGGGCGCTTCGCTGATCGTGTGGGCCATCGCGGAGGGTCGCAGCACCGCCCACGCCGTCGATAGTTTCTTGATGGGCGACTCGGATCTGCCGGAGCCGGTGAAGCCGGGCGCCCTCCCACTGGCTGTCGTCTGAATCGTCGTCTGAATCGATTACGACTATGCTGAGTTTCCGTGACTAGACGCGGAAAGATCGTCTGTACGCTTGGCCCCGCCACCTCCACCGATGAAATGGTGAAGGCGCTGGTCGAGGCGGGCATGGACGTCGCGAGACTCAACTTCAGCCATGGCGATTACGCCGACCACGAATCCAACTACAAGCTGGTGCGTGCCGCATCGGACGTCACGGGTCGCGCCGTCGGCATCATGGCCGACCTGCAGGGCCCCAAGATCCGGCTCGGCCGGTTCGCCGACGGCCCGACCGTTTGGGTGCCAGGCGAGACGGTGCGGATCACCGTCGACGACTTCGAGGGCAACCACGACCGCGTGTCGACGACCTACAAGCGATTGGCACAGGATGCCAAGCCCGGTGACCGGGTGCTCGTCGACGACGGCAACATCGGGCTTGTGGTCGAGCACATCGACGGCAACGACGTCGTCTGCTCGGTCACCGAGGGCGGCAAGGTCAGCAACAACAAGGGCATGTCGCTGCCCGGCATGGACGTCTCGGCCCCGCCTCTGTCGGAGAAGGACGTCGAGGACCTCGAGTTCGCGTTGCGACTCGGCGTCGACCTGGTCGCCCTGTCGTTCGTGCGGTCGCCGTCCGACATCGAACTGGTCCACGAGGTGATGGACCGGGTCGGCAGGCGCGTACCCGTGATCGCCAAGCTGGAGAAGCCCGAGGCGATCGACAACCTCGAGGCCATCGTGCTGGCGTTCGACGCGATCATGGTCGCCCGCGGCGATCTTGGCGTCGAGCTGCCGCTCGAGGAGGTGCCGCTGGTTCAGAAGCGGGTCATCCAGATGGCAAGGGAGAACGCCAAGCCCGTCATCGTGGCCACCCAGATGCTGGAATCGATGATCGAGAACTCGCGGCCCACCCGCGCCGAGGCGTCCGACGTCGCCAACGCCGTGCTCGACGGTGCCGATGCGGTGATGCTCTCCGGCGAGACGTCGGTCGGCAAGTACCCGCTGGAGGCCGTCAGGACGATGGCCCGCATCGTCACCGCCGTCGAGGACAATTCCACTACGGCGCCGCCGCTGACCCACGTGCCGCGCACCAAGCGGGGCGTCATCTCCTACGCCGCCCGCGACATCGGGGAACGCCTCGACGCCAAGGCGCTGGTGGCGTTCACCCAGTCCGGCGACACCCTGCGGAGGCTGGCCCGGCTGCACACCCCGCTGCCGTTGCTGGCGTTCACCCCGCTTCCCGAGGTGCGCAGCCAGCTCGCGCTGACCTGGGGTACCGAGACGTTCATCGTGCCGCACATCGACACCACCGACGGGATGATCCGTCAGGTCGACGAGTCGCTGCTGGCGTTGGGCCGGTACAAGCGCGGGGACCTCGTGGTCATCGTCGCTGGTGCTCCACCAGGCACAGTAGGCTCGACCAACCTGATCCACGTGCACCGGATCGGCGAGGACGACCACTAGCCCCTAGGAGAACCCCGTGTCTGCCGGCGACCTCAACGAGTTGCTGGCAGTACTCGACCTCCACCGGGTCGACGACGACACGTTCACCGGCGGGCATCCGAGCAGGAACCCGCCGCGGACGTTCGGTGGCCAGATGATGGCGCAGGCGTTCGTCGCGGCAAGCCGGACACTGCGGCACGACCTGCCACCCAGCGCGCTGTCGATGCACTTCATCGCCGGCGGTGATCCGACGAAGGACCTGGAGTTCCACGTCGTGCGGCTGCGCGACGAACGTCGGTTCGCCAACCGGCGCGTCGACGTGATGCAGGACGGCGTGTTGTTGGGCTCGGCGTTGGTCTCGCACCTGTCGGGCGGCCGCGGTCTCGAGCACGACGTCGACGCCCCGAATGTCGCTGCCCCGCACGGCTTGCCGACGATCGACGAGCTGCTACGTGGCTACGAGGAGACGGTGCCGCACTTCGTCAGCGCGCTGCGGCCGATCGAATGGCGCTACACCAACGACCCGGCCTGGGTCATGCGTGACAAGGGGGAGCGGCTGCCCCACAACCGGGTGTGGCTGAAGGCCGACGGTCCGATGCCCGACGACCCGCTGATGCACACCGCGGCGTTGGTGTACTCGTCGGATACCACCGTGCTCGACTCGATCATCACCACGCACGGTCTGTCGTGGGGATTCGACCGCATCTTCGCGGTCAGCATGAACCACTCGGTGTGGTTCCACCGGCCCATCCGGTTCGACGAGTGGGTGCTCTACTCGACGTCGTCGCCGGTCGCCGCCGACTCGCGGGGACTCGGCACCGGGCACTTCTTCGACGAATCCGGACGCGTGATGGCGACGGTGGTTCAGGAGGGAATCGTCAAGTACTTCCCAGGATCTGGGTCCGGCACCTGACGAGCTAGGGCGTCGGCGTGACGGTGATGCTGAACTGGTTCTCCATGCGATCTTGGAGCTGGTTCACGCACCCCTCAACGGCTTTCGGGTCCGAGCCGGCGCGGGCCACGCAGTCCATGTAGTCGGTACCGCCGACTTCGGAGAACACGCCCATCCAGATCGGGATGAACGCGAGCGACACGATGACGGCGAGCGCGCCGAGGACGATTCCGGCGATGGCGACGCCCGCGTTGGTGGCCTGGCCACGCTTCGCCCGGCCGTAGCCGACGATCCCGAGGATCGCCGCGAGCACGCCGAGTACGACGCCGCCGACCACCGTCCAGCAGAACACCAGGCCGATGATGGCGGTGACGAGTGCGGAGATACCGAGGCCGTTCTTCGGCCCAACAGGCGGCGGTTGGTAGCCGCCGTAGTAGGGCTGTTGCGAGTACGGCTGTTGCGGCGGAGGAGGATATCCGCCGGGATACCCGGTCATGTCTGCCGAGAGTACTCGCCGGGGCGCAACGACAGGACCTGGCACGAAATGCCGTCGGGCAGGTGATGGGTCGCGACCACGACGGCACGGTCGGCAGGGAACAGCGCGCCTGACGTGAGCAAGTCGGTCAGGATGCGCTCGCCGTCGGAGGCGTCGAGGTGCTCGGTCGGCTCGTCGAGCAGCACGATCGGGAACGACGAGACGAGTGCGCGCGCCAGCAGCAGCCGCCTGCGCTGACCTGCCGACACAGACGCAGCGCCGCCTTGCAGGACGGTGGACAGCCCCTTGGGCAGGCCGTCCAGCCACGGCTGGAGACCGACGCGCGCCAGTGCAGAGCTCAGCTCGGCGTCGGTAGCGTCACCGCGCGCAACCAGGAGGTTGTCGCGCACCGTGGTGTCGAAGAGGTGCGCGTCCTCGGCGAAGAAACCCGCTTCCCGATCGGAGGCTTCCCGATCGGCGGCGACGGCCATCAACAGCGTGGTCTTTCCACACCCGCTGGGACCGATCACGGCCAGCCGGTCACCCGGTCGGACCTCGACGGGCGATACCACCGGTCGTTGGCGTCGAGTGGGGTCCGGCTCGGTGAGCTCGACCAGGCGGCGGATGGCGATGCGAGCGCGGGTCAGTTGGGTGGCCGCCCCGGGCAGCGCCGTGGTCGCCTCGAACGCCGACAGCGGAAGCAGCATCAGGATGGCCAGTGTGGTCGGGGCGACCAACGGGGCCAACGAGATTCCCGCGATAAGCGCTCCCAGCACGCTCGCGCCGAGCGCAAGCGTCGGCACCGCCGCGGCGAACGCCGCGGGAGCCGCTGCCCGGTCGGCGGCGCCACCCCACACGTGCTGTTGCCGCGTGGACTCGGCGATCACGTCGTCGAGGCGTCCGCCCACCCGAAGTTCCGGCGCGTGCTCAAGGGCCAGCATCGCCGCGGTGTCCCGTGCCGAATGATGTTCGACGGCAGCCACTTCGGTCGCCTTAGCCGCCCGTGCAGCCAGCCACGGTGCGAAGACGCCGGCGAGAAGGAGGCATCCCGCGAGGACGGCAGCCGCGGCGGGGGAGATGACGGCGATGACGGCGACGGCGGCCAAAGACAACACCGCGGCGACGGCGATCGGCAGGACCGCGCGGACGAGCACGTCGGCCAGTTCGTCGACCGAGGAACCGACCCGTGACACCAATTCTCCGCTGTGCAGGCGCAGCGGAGTCTCCGCGGGAGCGCCGACCAGCCTGCGGTACAGCTGCGTGCGCGCGGCGCCAGCGGCGCGCAGTGCGGTGTCGTGCGACGCCAGCCGCTCGCAGTACCCGAGCACGCCGCGCGAGATGCCCAGCGCGCGGACCGCCACCACGGCAACGGTCAGATCGAGCACGGGCGGCATCTGCCACGCCCGGGTGATCAGCCACGCCGAAACCCCGGCCAGTGCGAGCGCGCTGCCGAGCGCGAGGACACCGAGCGTGACGGCCAGCGCAAGGCGGGACCAGCGCGGGCGGAGCAGGGCGATGGCGGCGAGAAGCGGTGAATCGCTAGACAAGGACTTCACCCCCGACGTGCACAACGCGGTCACCGATGGCGGTCACCGGATCGCGGTGGCCGACGAGCACCACGGTCGCTCCCGCTCGCGCCCGTTCGACGATGGCGCGCAGTACCCGATCCTCCAGCTCGGCGTCCAGGTGCGACGTCGGCTCGTCGAGGAGCAGTACGGGAGCCCGCGAGCCGAGGACGCGCGCGATGCCGAGTCGCTGGCGCTGGCCGAGCGACAGGCCTTCACCGCCACGGCCGATCACGGTGTCCAACCCAGAGGGGAGGGTCGCCAGCACGTCGTCGAAACCGGCTGTGCGGCAAGCATCGTCGAGATCGTCGATCGCACCGAACAGTTCGAGGTTCTCGCGCAGCGTGCCTGGCACCAGGGCCGGACGTTGGGTCAGCCACGCCACCTGCGCCCACCAGGCCCGCAGGTCGAGGTCCGCGACGTCCGTTCCAGCGATCAGTACCCGCCCCGACGTCGGCCGGGTCAACCCGAGGATCACCTGAACGGCGGTGCTCTTGCCCGCACCGTTTGGCCCGGTCAGCACGGTAACCGAACCGGGCTCGACGTCGGCGGTCAATCGATGCGGCGCGGCACCGTCGCGGCCGTCGACGGTGACGTCTTCGAGCCGGATCGACGCACCTGCTGCGGTATTTCCCGTCGCTTCGCTCGCCTCGGGGGTGTTTCCCGTCGCTTCGCTCGCCTCGGTGGCCACCGGCAGCGTCCCGCCGATCGGATCGGGCGCGGCGTCGAGCATGCCGAATGCCTTCTCCGCGGCCGTCTTCCCGTCCTGCGCGGCGTGGAACTCCGTACCGACGCGTCGCAGCGGCCAGAACACCTCGGGTGCCAGCAGCAGCGCCGTCAGTGCGGTGGACAGTTCGACCTCGCCGAACACCAGTCGGAGCCCGACGCTGACCGCGACCAGGGCGACGCCGAGGGTGGCGAGTAGTTCCAGCACTAGCGCGGAGAGGAAGGTGATCCGTAGCGTCGCCATCGTGGAACGGCGATGCGCGCCAGCGAGTTCGGCGATCCGGTGCGCGGGCCCGTCGGCGCGCCCGAGCGCACGCAGGGTCGGGATGCCTGCGATGAGGTCGAGCAGTCGAGACTGCAGCGTGGTCATCGCCGCCAGCGAGGCCGCCGACCGCTCGGCGGTGACCAGGCCGATCAGCACCATGAAGAGTGGGACCAGCGGAACGGCGATCAACACGATCACCGCCGACCGCAGGTCGTAGCAGGCCATCACCACCACCGCGGCAGGCGTGAGGAGCCCGGCCATGATCACCGCGGGCAGATAGCGGGTGAAGTACGGCCGCAGACCGTCGAGGCCACGGGTGGCAAGGACGGCGGCGTGGTCCCGAAGGGCGGCGAGTTGGGGCGGGGGCAGTGCGCAGACGGCCGTCAGCACACGCTCGTTGAACTCGGCGATCACGGCCGTCGCGCCGCGCTGGCTCAGCCGGGCCTGCAACCACTGTGCGGCCGCGCGAACGAGCCAGAGCGTCAACAGGATCCACAGCGCACCCGACCAGTGCGACACCGTGCGCGATGCGGGGTCGGTGATGACGCCCGAGATCACGTGCGCCAGCAGCACGGCGGAGGCGATGGCGCTTCCGGTGATCACCACGCCGCAGCACACCGATGCGGCCAGATGCCGCCGCATCGCGGTCGAGGCGTGCAGCCGGTTCACATCGGTCGCCGCGATAGCCCGATCGGGGCGGGGATCCGGTCAGCCGAGATGCGTTGCCGGAACACCCAATACGTCCACGCCTGATACGTGATGACGAGCGGGGCGAAGATCAGCGCCGCCCAGCTCATGATCTTCAGCGTGTACGGCGTCGAGGACGCGTTCTGGACGGTGAGGCTCCAGTCCGGATTCAGCGTGGACGGAATCAGGTTCGGGTACAACACCGCGAACAGCAGGATCACCACGGCGGCGACCGTCCACGCCGTGCACGTGAACGCCCAGCCGTCGCCGCCCTTGCTCAACACCAGCATGACGGCCGACAGCTGGGAGACGATGGCGAAGCCGAGGATCAGCCACGTCCAGTCGTTGCCGTGAGCTAGTTGGGTCCACACCCCGAACGCTGCCACCGCCGTGGTCACCGGCAAGGCGAGCCTGGCGGCGAATCGGGTCGCGTCGTCACGCACGGCGCCTTCGGTCTTCAGCCGGGCGAACAACGCCCCGTGGAACGCGAAGAGACCTGCGGTGGCCAATCCGCCGAGCAGCGTGTACGGGTTGAACACGTCGGTGAAGGAGAGATGAATCTGCTTGTCTGCGTTGACCGGGAGGCCGCGCACCAGCGCGGCGAAGACGACGCCCCAGAGCACGGCGGGCACCCAGGAGCCGATGGCGATGCCGAGGTCGGCCCATTGCCGCCAGCGTGGATCGTCGATCTTGCCGCGCCACTCGATCGCGCAGATGCGCAGGATCATCGACACCAGGATCGCCAGCAGCGGCAGGTACAACCCAGAGAAGAGGGTGGCGTACATCCCTGGGAACGCCGCGAACATCGCACCGCCCGCGGTGATCAGCCATACCTCGTTGCCGTCCCACACCGGGCCGATCGTGTTGAGGGCGGCGCGCTGGTGCTGTTCGCGGTCACCCTTGGCGACCCGGCCGCAGAGCTTCATCAACATGCCGATGCCGAAGTCGAAACCCTCGAGCACGAAGAACCCGACGAACAGCCCCGCCAGGGCGATGAACCAGAAGTCGTGCAGTTCCATGGGACTGCTCCTCAGTACGCGAACGACAGGGGCGCGATTTCGTCGTCGCCCGGCGGCTTCGGCGGTGCGGGTTCGGAGTCGTGCTCCAGCGGACCCTCGACCACGTACCGGCGGAGCAACCAGAACCAGACCACCGCCAGACCCGCATAAAGGGCGGTGAACGTGATCAGCGACGTCAACACCAGACCGGCCGAATGTCCTGACACGCCCTGGTCGACGGTCAGTCGGATCATCTGATCCCCGGTCGGGTTCGGCACCACCACCCACGGCTGCCTGCCCATCTCGGTGAACACCCATCCGGCGCTGTTGGCCAGGAACGGCGTTGGCAGCACGAGAAGCGCGAACCAGGCGAACCAGCGCTGGTCGGGGATGCGGCCGCGCCGGGTGAGCCACAGTGCGACGAGCGCGAACAAGCCTGGGACGGCGAGGAATCCGATCATCGCGCGGAATGCCCAGTAGGTGACGAAGAGGTTGGGTCGGTAGTCGCCGGGCCCGAACTTGGTCTGGTACTGCTCTTGAAGGTCCTTGACACCTTCGAGCTTGACCCCGTCGAACCTTCCCTCGGCCAGGAACGGCAGCACGTAGGGCACTTCGATGAGGTGGGTGACGCTGTCGCAGTTGTTGTGCGTCCCGATGGTCAGGACCGAGAAGTCGGGATCGGTTTCGGTGTGGCACAGCGACTCCGCGCTGGCCATCTTCATCGGCTGCTGTTGGAACATCAGCTTGCCCTGGGCGTCACCGGTGAGCCCTAGGCCGGCGGCGGCCGCCAATGCGACGAGGCAGCCCAAGATGGTCGCGGGACGGTACATCGTGCGGGCTTCATCGCTATCGCGGGCTCGCACCAGCCACCACGCGCAGACCCCTGCGACGAACGTGCCCGCGGTGAGGAAGGCTCCCGTCACTGCGTGCGAGAAGGCCGCCGTCGCAGTGTTGTTGGTGAACAATGCCACGATGCTGGTCAGTTCCGCGCGACCGGTTTCCGGGTTGTAGCGGGCACCGACGGGGTGCTGCATCCACGAGTTCGCGGCGATGATGAAGAACGCAGACATGTTCACCGCGACGGCGACGACCCAGATGCACGCCAGGTGCACCAGCCGTGGCAGGCGCGTCCACCCGAAGATCCACAGCCCGAGGAACGTCGACTCGAAGAAGAACGCGACCAGACCCTCCATCGCGAGGGGGGCGCCGAACACGTCGCCGACGAAACGCGAGTACTCGCTCCAGTTCATGCCGAACTGGAATTCCTGCACGATGCCGGTGGCCACGCCGAGGGCGAAGTTGATCAGGAAGAGCTTGCCGAAGAATCGGGTGAGCCGGTACCACGCGGGGTTGTCGGTGATCACCCACACGGTCTGCATGACGGCGATCAGCGGTGCAAGGCCGATGGTCAGCGGGACGAATATGAAGTGGTAGACGGTGGTGATGCCGAACTGCCACCGTGACACGTCGAGCGGGTCCATGTGCACCATCTCCCGAGCTGCGGCTCTTGTCTACGACGAATTGTAGTAGACAACAACGCAAAGGGCCATGACGCTGGTCACGCCCAGATTCAGCTGGTGGATTCCTTCGCCTCGGTGGGCTCTGTGACCTCGGTGGCTTCCGAGGTGACCTCCGGCACGAGGTCGGCGGTGGGCTTGGTCGCCACCTTCTTGGTGCTGGCACGGATGCCGAACGCCGTGACGACCTCCATCACGCCGATGACGATCAGCCAGATCCCGACCACCAGCGCGAGGGTGGCCATCGATTCGAACGGCGACGCCAGGACCACC
>Ga0193716_1000541_pt1 | contig 22798 bp, 21 predicted proteins | sample U2c1metaG_FD_145901 | JGI IMG/M metagenome (GOLD analysis project Ga0193716, IMG submission 145901) | Soil microbial communities from a riparian zone of the East river system, Colorado, United States - U2c1 | ecosystem: Environmental > Terrestrial > Soil > Riparian zone | place: USA: East River...
AGATGAATGCGTAGAGTGCTACGCCTGCTACAACGGGCTCAGCACGGAGCACCTGAATCCTCCCCTCGTGCGTATAGTCCGGAAGATCTTCCAGATGGGTCGGTTAAGGTTCGATCCCGAACCGGACGTATGTCCTACCGCTGCTTTTGAGCCAGATGCTCTTCTATGGCCTCGGGTGGTGCGGCGTGCGTTCTCTGACCCGCGGGCCACGCACGAATCAACGGGCGTGCAGGGTCGCGGCACCGAAGAGGTCAAAACGAACGACGTCACCCTTCGAGTACAGCAGGGTGAGGTGGGCTTCACAATCGAGTTCGGAAGACCTGGCATCGGCGTTTGGCTGCGTGACATTCAGAAGATGACCTGGGCGCTGGCAAAGGCAGGGGTAGCCTTCGAGAAGAAAAATCCTTTTACCTTGCTCATGACGGATGTCACGACAGGCACGATTCGCGAAGATGTCCTGAATGAGAAGGTGCTCTCCGCGATCGTCGAGATAAAGGTAGGGGTCGAACGCACGGAAGAGATTATTAAACTTGTGCACCAAGTCGAGAAAGAGGTCGAAACTGTTATCTCTCTCGGCGTCGGCACTCGCTGCGACGAACAAGGGGAAGAGAACGTCGTCGCTCCCATCTTGGAGCGCCTCGGGTATAAGCTCGAGCGTGCTAAGACGAACGTAGGGCTAGGCCGAGTTACAAATCTCGTGGAGAACTAAGGGGGGAGCCAAGCGGCGAAATTCAATGACCAATACTCTACATCGTTATGGTAGTGCCGAGAGTTTTCAAAACGACTTTATCGTGTTTGCCAGCCCTGCAAACGGAAAAAATGAAATTGGAAGTATTCCCAAACTAAAGAAATTCCTTGAAATGGCCTTGCCGTTTAAGCCTGTCAATATTGGCGATCCGGTTCACGGTGGTGCACTGCGGCCGGAGCGCGGCTTGAATACTGCTGCAAATTGGAAGCGCGATAAGACACCGGATTTGCGTGCCGTTATCGATGGCATTGATGAACCTGCCTCAGTAGTAGCCATCTTCGACAACCTGAAGGCTGCGGAAGAGTTCCTCAGCGTCGTAGTTGAAGCCGATCTGGGCCTGTCTGTGAATATCTCCGCTTCCATCGAGGGAGCCCAACAATGCTGCCGATTCGCGGGAATCCCTCGCCACAGCGTCGGCTATTCGCTCGGCTTTGAAGGAAAGACCGAAAAGTTACCCAACACCCAGATGCTTACCCTGACAACGATGTGTGGACACGGGATGATCTCATCAAGTCTTGCCAAGAAGATGATCGACTGGGTGAAGGAAGGTCGACGCACTCCAGAGGAAGCTGTCACCTATATGGCTCGGTTCTGTTCCTGCGGCGTGTTTAATCCTCTGCGTGCAAAGCATATCCTTGAAGACGCGCGGAAAAAAATGGAATAAGCAGGCGAACAAAACCAAAGTAGTTGCTCGATAGGTGTTGAATTTGTCCGATCTTCTTTTCTACATAACCTATCTATCATCGTGTAGGTGAACCGAGCTTTCGTACGGACGCCCCTCTGGAGCCAAAGTTGGAGCTACAGAAAAATATTGGCAGGTCGAATGCTCCAGTGCGTCCTACACGGGCGCGCCATGTAGTTCTGGCGCTCATCGTCTGTGTCTACGTTATTACCTACATGGATCGAGTGAATATCTCATCGGCAATGCCGATCCTTCAGCGCGATCTGGGGCTATCCATTGTCACCGTAGGATGGATCTTTAGTTCTTTTCGATGGGGATATGCGCTATTTCAAATTCCTGGAGGATGGTTCGGCGACCGAATCGGGCCCAGACGAGCTCTCGCATTTGTAGTGTGCTGGTGGTCGCTCTTTACCTCTGTTACCGCACTTGCCTGGAGCGCGACATCTATCGGCTTTTGCCGATTTCTCTTTGGCGTAGGCGAGGCTGGAGCCTTTCCTATCGCAACGCGTTCGTTATCCCATTGGATGCCTGCGGAAGAACGTGGTTTCGCGCAGGGCCTACCTCATGCTGCCTCGAGATTGGGAGCCGCCTTGACACCCCCGCTAGTCGTCATTCTCATGATGCACTTTGGCTGGCGGATGCCATTCTTTCTCTTCGGATTGCTCGGACTCGCCTGGTCGGCGGTATGGTACTTCTACTACCGAGATAGACCTGCGGAGCATCAAGGGGTCAACGCGGCGGAGCTACAAATCATCCAGCGATCCGCTTGTTCTCCTGATGCCCCCTCCAAAACCGTGCCGTGGCGACTCATCTTGACGAACCGAACGGTTTGGATGCTTTCACTCATGTATTTTTGTTACGGATACAGCATCGACATCTACTTGGATTGGTTTCCTAAATATCTTTATGACGCACGAGGACTCGATCTTAAGAGGATGGGCCTCTACGCTAGCCTTCCATTTATTGCAGGTGCGGCAGGGGATGTACTAGGGGGCTGGTTCTCTGATCGATGGGCGGCACGCACCGGAAATCTCAAAGCAGCACGCCGTGTGGTAGCTGCGCTTGGATTTTTAATAGCGACTGGCGCTATCTTGTCAGCTACATTTGCTACGCATACAACTACCTCGGTCCTTTATTCGTGCTTGGCTGTCTTCGGTTTGGAACTTACTGTTGGTGTAGCGTGGGCCATTCCGCTTGATATTGGCGGCAATTATGCTGGCTCCATAGCATCTATCATGAATACCTTCGGAAATTTGGGCAGCGCCATCTCCCCCGCCCTGCTAGGTTATTTAGTGCGCCTCTACAGCTGGAATGTCCCATTCGTCTTATCTTCCATTCTTTGCATAGTGGCAATATTGTTTTGCTTCAAGATTGATCCCACCTGCAGCGTCGCAATCGATAAGCCATTGCAGCCGGAAGTCATATCGTTGTAACTCTGTTCTAACTGCAAACATTTTACGAATAAGTGAATCCAGCGATTACAAGCAATCCAGAGGAATAATCATCAGGAATAACAATGCTTAATCATCCGATTGATCCCAATCCCGTCATTCAGCTAATGGAGGCGTTTCGCTCTTCAAAGGCAATGTTCGTTGCAGTGTCTCTTGGAATATTTGATCGGCTGGAGCGCAGCCCGGAGAATTTGAAGGATCTGGCATCGGATCTTGATTGTCAGGTCGATCCCCTGGAGCGCTTGCTGGACGCCTGTGTTGGGTTGAAGCTAGTGCGAAAGCAGGATGCTCTCTATAGCAACGAGCCAGTCGCGAGTACCTATCTGTGTCGCGCAAGTCCTAATACTCTGGTTGGATATGTCCTCTATTCAAACGAGGTGCTCTACCCTCTTTGGTCGCACCTGGAAAATGCCGTCCGACACGGTGGCCATCAATGGAAACAGATCTCCAAGCAAGACGGCGGCATCTTCGATCAATTTTTCCAAACCAGGGAAACCATGCAGACCTTTCTTAAGGGGATGCATGGTCTAGGGATACTAAGCTCCCCTCTAGTCGTATCTGCCTTCGATTTAGCGCGGTTCCGATTATTCGTTGATATTGGTGGCGCTACCGGTCATTTGGCAATTGCGGCCTGTGAAAAATACCCGCAGCTAAAAGCGATAGTCTTTGACCTTCCTGATGTTATCGATGCGGTTCGTGATGGAGTTTCCAGTACATCGGTCGCTTCTCAGATCGAGCTGATGCAAGGCAACATGTTTCACACTGAACAACTTCCGGAAGCGGACTTGTTCGGGTTGGGTAAGATTCTTCACGATTGGTCTGACGAAAAGGCAGCGGCCCTCCTGAAAGGGATTCATAAGCGGTTAAAACCTGGCGGCGGCATCCTCCTTGCGGAGAAGCTGCTGGCCGAAGATAAGGCTGGTCCCGTGTCAGCTCTCATGCAGTCCCTCAACATGCTTGTCTGTACAGAGGGTAGGGAACGGACACTCGGCGAGTATCGCACTCTTTTAGAAGCCACTGGATTCACCAGCGTTAGAGGCCAGATCACCGGAGGGCCACTCGATGCTATCTTTGCAATCAAAGCTTGAAAGGCCGTTCCGGCTCTGTAACGAGCTATGCTATTACTTTTCAATTTCCGTCTTCCGAACACCCACTGTTGTAGATTGTGCTCGCCCCATTTCGCACTATTTCGCTTGTTGGGGAGAGGAAAAACTGCTCAACTTTAAAAGAGTAGCGACGCAAGGCCATGGTTCCTGACTGGTAATATCTGAACCTCTGGTTGTAGAAAGCTCCACGCCCGGCGTTTAATGCTTCGGTATCGCCTTGCCCTACAACGTCATTCGGTTGCATCTTCCAACGTGCGGTGCGGGAACATCGCTCCAAGCGCAAGCCGGATGAAGGCATAGGCCACAGAAAGGTATGGTCTTTTGAAATTCTGCTTGTTCCCCGCCACCTTTTGTCTCCTCTCATGTGCACTCCCCGCGATGAGCCAATCCGACTGGCCAATGTTCGGCCACGACGATGCGAGCACGCGATACTCCCCGCTTACCCAGATCGACACACATAACGTGCAGAACCTCACGCGGGTATGGACCTATCACATGAAGAAGGACGGCCCGGCATCTACTTCTGCTGGCGTCGCAGGCCACGGTGGCGGTCGGCGCTCATCTCAGGCAACGCCAATTGTCGTCAAAGGCGTTCTTTACATGCCCACGCCGTACAGCACCATAGTCGCTCTGCAGCCGGAGACCGGCAAGGAGATCTGGACCTATAAGCTTGAAACGGGACGTCCCGCCGGACGCGCTGTTACCTACTGGCCCGGAGACAAGACTGCCCCTGCTGCAATTCTCTTTGGGACCAGTGACGGGCGTCTCATGTCCCTCGACGCGGAGACTGGAAAGCCATCCGTCGGCTTCGGCGAGAACGGCGCAATCAACATCAAATTAGGTGTCGATAACGGCTACACCGATGCGCGATACGACATATCCTCTCCCCCCTCCATCTATAAAAACATCATCATCACGGGAGCGCAGGTACAGGAGTCACCCGGCGTTGGCCCCTCAGGAGACACCCGAGGATGGGACGTTCGCACCGGCAAATTAGTATGGCGGTTCCACTCCGTGCCTCACCCTGGTGAAGTGGGAAATGATACCTGGACCGGTGACAGCTGGAAGAATCGCTCCGGTACCAACGTCTGGGGCTTCATGAGCGTCGACTCTCAACGAGGGCTGGTCTTCCTCCCCTACGGCTCGCCAAGCTACGACTTCTACGGCTCCGACCGCCAAGGCAAGAACCTCTTCGGCAACTCCATCGTCGCGCTTCACGCCGATACCGGAAAGCTCGCCTGGTACTTCCAGACCGTTCACCACGACATAACCGACTATGATCTCGAGTCAGCCCCGGTCCTGATGGAAGTCACGCACGAAGGAAAGAAGATTCCAGCGGTGGCCGTCATTGGAAAGGTCGGTCTCATGTATATCCTGGACCGGCGAAACGGCCATCCTATCTATGGAGTAGAGGAGCGTCCGGTGCCACCGAGTGATGTCCCAGGGGAACACAGCTGGCCTACTCAACCCTTTCCTCTCAAACCTCAGCAGCTCGGGCGCAGCAGCTTCACACCGGCTGAAATCGCCACAGTCACTCCCGAGCACCAGAAAATCTGCACCGACCTCCTTGCCAGCGAAGGTGGCATGAGGACTGGTGGTCCCTTCACCTCGTTTGGAACCAAGCTGACCGTCATGTTTCCGGGGACTATCGGTGTCACCAACTGGCCTGGAATGTCCTTCAATGCGAAGCTTGGCTATCTCTTCGTTAACACCGTCGACCTCGCAGACGTTGGCAAAATATCGAAATCCGAAGACGGCTCTAATCCTCCCTATGAACGGACAAGCCCATGGGGAACCTATGCTCGCTTCTGGGATCAGCAAAAATTCTGGCCTTGTCAGCAGCCACCCTGGGGTCAGCTCTGGGCTATCAACGTCAACACGGGCGAGGTAGCCTGGAAGGTTCCACTCGGAATTGTCGAGGAGCTTGATTCAAAAGGTATCCACGGAACCGGAGCCTTGAACTACGGTGGCTCTATCTCAACTGCCGGCGGTCTGGTCTTCATCGCTGCCACCGACGATCAGCGTTTCAGAGCATTCGAGGCCGCTACCGGCAAGGAATTGTGGGTCACCAAGCTCGAGACCGGAGCCTACACCACGCCCATGACCTTTCAAGGCAAGGATGGCAAACAGTACGTCATTACTGTTGCTACCGGCGGTAGTTATTACGACCGCACCAGCGGAGACTCCGTCATCGCCTTCGCCTTGCCGCAGTAGGAGCTTGCTGCAAAGAAAAGATACTCACGGCTGCGATATCTCACAGCGAGTGATACAAGGAAGTGAGGAACAGGATGAACGCAAGGTACCGAAGGCACTCTCTGTTGCCCGGAAGAAACTTCGCTCGCGTGTTGCTGGCTCTCAGCCTTCCCCTCCTGACGGCACTGGCTCAGATCGCTCCCAAGCCCAGCGTCTCCACGGCAGGTGCGGGCGGCAATAGCTTCAACGGTCCCGAATATGTGCGCTACCCAAACCAGAAGGATTTGCAGGATAGAAGAATCGATATGTTCATCGGCGACTGGCATGATTCTCTGCCTCGTCGCGTGTACGGATCTCTGGTTCTGCGAGACATTCTCACGAAGGGAGACAACCTCAACCCGCCACAGAAAGGTGCCGTCCTCGAAAGCGCCAACTTCCTCTCCTACGGCCGCCTCCAGCCACATGAGTCCACCATTCCCTCGCAGCTTCAAAGCGTGCAGGAGGTCTACTACATTCTCGGCGGCACCGGAGAGATCACAGCAGGTGAAAAGAGCTTCGCCCTTCACAAGGACGTTGCTATCCTCATGCCGGCGGACGTCTCCTTCGTCATGAAGAACACCGGCGAGGAACCGCTCACGATGTACGTCGTCAATGAGCCTCTCCCCACAAACTTTCATCCCATCAAGCAGATGTTGATGGCGGATGAGCGGAACGTTCCAATCAGAACTCCCCAGGTCGCCTCCCCCTATACCATCCCCGGAGCCTCCGGGCACTGGGCGCACATCGTACGCGATCTCTTCAATAAGACCGACGGCCTCGCCACGATAGGTGACATCATCACCGTCGAGATAAACCCAATCTCCATGGGAGAGCCGCATCCACATCAGCCGGGTCATGAGGAGATATGGGCTGCCATCGATGGCACGAGCCTCGCTTTCATCGGTACGGAGCTCCGCGTGCAACCTCCTGGCGTGGCGTACATGCTCCGCCCTGATGGTCTGATGCAGCACTCGAACATCAACTCCGGCGACGCCCCAGTGAAGTTCCTCTGGTTCTCTACCTCTACGGGATACTCAGGCAAGAAATAATCTGATATCTGCTGTGGACCTTTGAGCTGCGGCTACGCAACGCACTCAAGGATCTCGATTCATCTACTGTACGGATGCCATCTTTGGCCTATGTTTTAGGCTGGCCGAGGCATGAACCCGGGCAAAACAGGGCAAAACAGATAGTTCCCAAATCAGGCCGCGAACTCCGGGTCTCTGTATCGGTGGGGTATGGAGATCGAGCTGGTACCCGCGTGCTTTGTTTCTATGACATATACCTCTTAGTGACATGCCAGATCCGGTTGGCAGGAAACGGTGCACCGCTGCGATACTTGTAGGAGTCTAATCTTTACTTGTATGGCCACGACCAATGTCACCAAAACGGGTTCCTTCGAACGCACGCTTGCCAGCGCACGCTCCACCATGGTGTTCAGCGAGGTTGTACGCCTTGCCGTCGATAGCTTCCGTGCCAGCAAGGTGCGGTTCCTGCTCACAATGCTTGGCATGGTCATCGGCTCGGCCTCCATCATTCTCGTTTACACCCTCGGACTTACCGGCAAGGATTACGCGCTCAACCTCATCTCGAGCATCGGGCCCAACATGATCGAGATGCAGTACAACGGCGGAAGCGTGGCTGGACCCGACAATACGAGCACTCCCGACTTCATGACGCGCGACGACATGAATGTCGTCGTGGAGCAGGTTCCAGGAATCATTGCCTCCTCGCCGATGCTCGAGTTCCACGACCGCGTAAGCATGGGCGGAGGCATCGTCAAAGACACGATGCTGCTCGGCGTCTCACCGCAGTACAAAGAGGTCCGCAACCTCGCCATCCTCGCCGGACGTTTCTTCGACGATCAGGACGCTGTCTCGCACACCAAGGTCGCCGTCATCGTCGAGCCCTTTGCCAAGGCGCTCTTCGGCAGCGCCCGGGACGCCATCGATCACAGCATTACCGTAAGCGGAATTCCATTCGTTATCATCGGGGTCTTCAAGGAGCGGGTCGAGACCTTCGGTCAGTCCGAGATCAGCGACCAGACCATCCTCATCCCCTACGAGGTCGCCCGCTACTTCACAGGAACCAATACCGTGAAGCAGATCTTCTTCACCATGAAGGACACCTCGCTGGTGATTCCTGCCTCAGAAGAGATCTTGAACATCATCAAGAGCCGCCACCGCCCCACATCCGTCTACACGGCGTTCAACCTCACGCAGGTTCTCAGCGTCATGGCGCAGATCGCCAACATGCTGACGATCGTGCTCACGCTTGCCGCTGCCATCACCCTCATCGTCAGCGGTGTCGGCATCATGAACAGTATGCTGGCCAACGTGCAATCGCGCCTCAAGGAGATCGGCATCCGCAAAGCGCTGGGCGCGACCAGCCGCGAGATCCGGATGCAGTTCCTTACCGAGGCGGTGTTCCTCTCGCTCAGCGGAGGGATGATCGGCACCATACTCGGTCTGGCGATTCCGATGTCGGTCAGCTTCCTTACACCGTTCAAAATCCCTGTCTCACCGTGGTCCGCGGTCATCGCCCTCGGCACGTCCGTTCTCGTCGGCGTGCTCTTCGGGACGCTACCGGCGAATCGCGCCGCTCGGCTCGATCCCGTGCAAACGCTTAAGTACGAGTAGCTATACTTCAAAGAAAAAGGCGTCAGCCCCCGCACACTTTCTGCGGAGGCTGACGCCTTTTATAACGCTGCTTGCCTGAAACTACTCGGCTGCAGTGACGGCTTCGGCCTCGGGCTGATCGCCCTTGACCGTGACCTTGACGTGGCTGGTGACCTCGCGGTGCAGCTTCACGGGAACGTGATACTCGCCGATGGTCTTCAGCGGTTCTTCGAGCGAGATCTTGCGGCGATCGATCGTGAAGCCCTTTGCCTCGAGCTGGTGAGCGATGTCGCTTGAGGTCACCGAGCCGAAGAGATGCTCGTGCTCACCGACCTTGCGCTCGAAGACGAGCTCAACGGCGGAGAGCTGGGTTGCGAGGCTCTCGGCCTCGGTCTTCTCCTTGGCCGACTTGCGGATGGCCGAGCCCTTCATCTGCTCGATCACAGCCTTGTTAGCGGCGTTCGCCTCGATGGCGAGCTTGCCGGGGAGCAGGTAGTTGCGCCCGTAGCCGTCGGCGACCTTCACCACATCGCCACGATGCCCAAGCTTGTTTACGTCTTCCTTCAGAATGACTTCCATTGCAGTTTCTCCGATTCCTGTCTGGCGCCAGTAGGCCAGTCTTGCGTAGCGGTAATTAGAAGCGCGCGGCGAAGGCGAGCAGAGCGATGTTGCGCGACTGCTTGATAGCCAGGCTAAGGCGGCGCTGATGCCGGGTGCAGACACCAGTCAGGCGGCGCGGAACGATCTTGCCGCGCTCGGCCACAAATCCCTGCAACAGACGAACGTCGCGGTAGGAGATGGCGTCGATCTTCTCGGTGCAGAACTTGCAGACCTTCTTGCGCCGGAAGAACTTGCGGCCGCCAGGGCCGCCACCGGGTGCGCCGGCGGGACGTGGGGAGCGAGGAGCGCCTGCGCCCGGACCGGAGTGCCCAGAGTGTGGGCGAGATGAGGGCGCGTGATGCTCAGTGGATTGCGTGCTGCTGGTTTCGTCAGCCATTTGTATTTCCTCTCAGGTACGTTGTGCCTTCGTCCGCTCCAGACACGCGTTGGAGTCTCTGAACATTCGATCCGGTATCGATCGAGTGGAAGCGGAGTACGGCGATCGTGATGCGTTGAGCGATGCAGCATGGAGCCAGCATCGCGAATCCTTTAGCGAATACTAGACGGCGGCTGCATTCTCGGGAGGAGCATCGGAGGCAACAGCGGCGACGGGAGCCGCGGCTGGCGTAACCTCTTCCTCGGGCTCAGCAGAGGCTGCGGGAGCTGCGGCGGCCTCAACATCCGGGGTGGCGGCAGGTGCCTGCGGAGTATGTGCGACAGGCTGCGCGCTGCGCTTTACCTTGGTATCGCGGATAGCCTTCACCTTTGCCAGGCGCTTCTCTTCCTCGTCCATGCGCACGGTGATGAACTTGATCACCTGCTCGGAGACGCGGAGGCGACGCTCGATCTCGGCGATCAGCGAGCCTGCGGCGGCGATGGTCAACAGAACGTAGAAGCCATCGTTGAACTTGCGAACGGTATAGGCGAGCCGGCGGCGGCCCATCTTCTCAACGGTTTTAATCTCGCCGCCACCATTGGTGACGTTCGCGGAGAAGCCTTCAATCAGCTTGTCGAGGTCTGCTTCTTCAACGTCCGGGCGGACGATAAACATGATTTCGTAGGTACGATTCATTCGTTTACTTCTTTCTGCGAAGTTCTGCTTCGCACCGTGCTGGCGTCTGTTCTGCCAACCCGGTTTGGAGATACATCTCGTTTAACTTCTACTTCCCCTTCGGCCCGTCCGTCCCTGCTTCGGGATCGGACTCTAAAGCCCGACGGTTGAACTCATTCATCGCAGCGCCGACCCCCTGGATCAACACCATCTCGACAGCGTCACAGACGCGGTCGAGCACTTCATCCAGCGCCGCAAGCTCCTGCTTGCGCATCGGCGACAGCAGATAATCCGTGCCGCCTGCCTTCACTTCTCTTCCATCCGCCAGAGCTGGCTTCCCAATCCCGATGCGAATGCGAATCCAATCTTCCGTTCCGAGTACACCGGAGATCGACTTCACTCCGTTATGCCCGTTCGCCGAACCACGCTCGCGAATGCGAATCGTACCCAGCGGAATTGCAAGCTCGTCATAGAGGACGATGATGTCCTCCGACGGATTTGCAATCTCAAACTCGCGAACCAGAGCGGCCACCGAAAGCCCGCTGAGGTTCATGAAGGTCTCAGGCTTGGCCAGCAGAACATCCTGCCCTGCAAGCTTCGCCCGGGCTGTAAGCGCCCTGCCTCGTCGATTCGAGAGGACCACACCGCACTCCTCCGCGATCCGATCCACCGCCAGAAACCCGGCATTGTGCGGCGTGAACTGATATTCGATACCAGGATTTCCAAGCCCGACTATCAACTTCACGCCGCTTCTCCAAACCACGATGCGGGAGCGATCGATCTACTCCCACACCTGTTTTCCTGCGAACTACTACTTCTTGGCCTTCGTGTCGGCAGCAGCAGCGTCCGCGTCTGTCTTGCCCTTTTTGGCAACCTCGGGCTCGGCCGGTGCAGCAACCACTGCCTCAACAGCAGGAACCTCTTCCTTGATGATGGTGACGTGGGCCACGGTCGCATCCTCTTCGCCGAGGAACTTGATGCTTCCCGAGTGCGGCAGGTCCGAGACGTGGATAACGCCATGCAGTTCGAGACTCGTGACGTCGACGTCAAGGTGGCTCGGAATATCGGCTGGGAGGCACTCGATCTCGACCTCACGCATAACGTGCTCGAGGATGCCGCCCTGCGTCTTCACGCCAACCGGAACACCGGTCAACTGAATCGGCACGGAGACGCGCATCATCTTGTCCATCGCGATGCGCTTCAGGTCGATGTGCAGCAGCTTGCCCTTGATGGGCTCGTGCTGCCAGTCGACGATCATGGCCTTCACAACGGCAGTACCCTCGACGTTGAGGTCGAAGATCGAGTTGTGACCGGAGTCGGAGTGCAGAATTTTTGTGATGACGCGAGGATCGACAGTAACCGCAACGGCGTCCTGACCCGCGCCATAGACAACGGCAGGAATCTTGCCGGCGACGCGAACGCGGCGAGCGGCATTCTTGTTGAACTTGCCCTCGCGGGGGGTTGCGACGACCGCTTCAGTAATTGTTGTTGCCATGATTTACATCTTCCTTTCGGGCACAGAGTTGAGCTCTGCTCCCTTTGCTACTTGGGTTATTTCCAAGCCGCCCTTACTAAAACTGCGACCTAGTCGAAGAGCCGGCTGACGCTGGTCTCCATGTGAATGCTCTCAATCGCCCGGCCAAGCAGGCCCGCAATGGAGAGCACCTTAATCTTCGGCACCCGCAACGCATCTTCGCGCAGCGGAATGGTATTCGTCACGATCAACTGCTCCAATCGTGATGTTGCAATGCGGTCCACAGCCGGTCCTGACAGCACCGGATGCGTCGCGCACGCATAAACTTTATCCGCGCCCTCGGCCAGCAGCGCATCCACCGTCTTCACCAGAGTTCCGGCGGTGTCGATGATGTCATCAAGAATCAGGCACGTCCGGCCGCGTACATCGCCGATCACGTTCATCACCTCGGTGACATTGATGTCGGTCCGCCGCTTGTCGACGATGGCCAACGGTACATCCAGCTTCTTGGCGAAGAAGCGCGCACGCTCCACGCCACCTGCATCCGGCGAAACTACCGTGAGATCCGGCAGGTTCAACTCCCGGAAGTAGCTCACCAGCACTGGGCTGGCAAACAGGTGATCCACCGGAATATTGAAGAATCCCTGAATCTGGGCCGCGTGCAGATCGACCAGCAGAGCCCGGTTCGCACCGGCTGTCTGGAGAAGATCGGCCACCAGCTTCGATGTAATGGCGACGCGGGGCCGGTCCTTGCGGTCCTGCCGGGCATAGCCATAGTAGGGAATCACAACCGTGATGCGGCCGGCCGATGCGCGCTTCAGCGCGTCCATCATGATCAGCAGCTCGACAAGATGCTGATCGACCGGAAAACACGTAGGCTGCACGAGAAAGACATCCGCACCGCGAACGTTCTCGAGCAGCTGAAAGTGAACCTCGCCGTCGGAGAATCTCTGCAACCGGGTCTCGCCCAGCGGCACACCGACGAACTTGCAGATCTCCTCGGCCAGAGCCTTATTGGACGATCCGCAAAAAATCTTGAAGCGTTTGGGCTCGGGAATCCGCCCGGAGCGCTTCCTCTCCGCACTTGCTTTGGCTTGTCCGCCGGGTTGACCCTGGCCGGTTAGCCCTGGTACAGACTGAGAGCCATTTTCGGTCTCGTCAGCCGGCCCTGAAATAGGGGAAAGAACCGCAGTCGTGTCTTGTTCGTTCACGTGAAACCCTCCAGGTTGGTTGACCTTGGTAGTTCCTGCTGCATTTGTCTACCGGAGCCTTGTTGCGACTCCGTACTTCTTTTGAAATCCTGTTGCGGAATACTCAAAAAAACTAAAGACTTCGGTCCTTCAAACTTCTCACTTCTTCGTCCACGCCCGCTTCTTCTTTTATTCCAGCGGCCGTGGAACCCAAAACTCGTCCAACTTCTGCGACATTGCTGCCGCGAAAGAACCCTAAATTGCTCCTCGCATCTGGCGTCGACTCTTTGGTTGGGCGACTAGGATTCGAACCTAGACAAAGAGATTCAAAGTCTCTTGACCTACCGTTAGTCGATCGCCCAGTACTTCGCCGGTGCTTTTCATAACCGGCGAGGTCACCCTGCGAACATTCTCGCCCAGTACTCCGTTCGGGGCAAGGTCTCCGTTACGAATGCCTTGACCCCAGAAGCCTGGACGCGCCGTTGAGCTGCCCGTGCATCCGCCTCGGACCGGTAAAGTCCAAACAAGGCAGAGCCCGATCCCGAAAGCGCTGCGTATATCGCAGGGCTGTCAGAAGCACCCGATTCACTACCCATCAATTGACGCTTGGTTATTCGCAAGGAGGGATACTGAGGAAACACGACCTGTTCGAAGTCGTTTCCTATCCCGGTGCGGACAAGCGTGAGAAGGGTATTCTCAGCCAGATCGTTCATCGCGTTAGACTGGCTCTCACCAGATAAACCCTGTTTTTTCTCAGGATTAGGATCGCGAACGATACCGGAGGTGCCGGGCTTACTATCACCTGTCTTCGCAGAGAGGGACGCGTAAGCAAGACTCAACTCGTTTAGTCTATCAATCTTAGGGTCCGGGGTCAACCCAGCGTGTCGCGCATCCCACTCCTTGAACGCCGCCGGCGTCGAGACCCCCACCGCAGGCACAGCCACAACGCAGTACGTCCGGGGCAGATCCGGCATCGGAACCACCTGCTCCCCACGTCCCAACCCCATCACCGCTCCACCCAACAGAAACAAAGGCACATCCGAGCCGATCTCCGCCGCCAGCTGCAGCCGCTCCACACCCGGAAGAGCCACCCCAAGCTCCCGCTCCAGCCCAATCAGAGCCGCCGCTGCATTAGCCGACCCCGCCCCCATACCCCCCTGGACCCGCAGATTCTTCTCGATGTGGACCTCGACCTCCGCCAGGATATCCAGCCTTGCCAGACATCTCTCCACCATCCGCCAAGCCGTATTCCGCTCATTCGTCGGCACATACGGATGGTTCGTCGTCAGGGAAATCCGTGTCTCTCCAACCCGTCGAGCCGTAACCGTAACCAAATCATGCAGATCCAAAGTCTGATAGAGCGTCGTCAACCCGTGGAAGCCATCCGCCCGCACCGGCCCAATCGCCAAACCCAAATTTATCTTCGAATAAGAACGAACAGTCGTAGACATCACCTTCGATTCTATCTATACGCCGTGGGCCTCAGTAAACCCGTTTAACCATCAGCTCGATCTGCATCGTCCGCTTCGAGGCCAAATCGTCTGAGCTAAAGATGACCTTGTGCTCCCCAATTAGAACCTGCACATCCCCCACCCACCGATTCTGCCGGATCGTCGGTCTATTATCGGCATTTATCGTCGCCGGGTCTAAGCTGCTTATCTCGGCATTCACCTGCATCGCCATACGATTCCCGTCCACAACCCGTGGGCGATTCACATCGAAACTGACCCCTACATCAAGATAGCTCACTTCGTTACCTCCTCCCTTCGCAATAACCGTGATCGGCACCTTCGCTCCCGTCCGGATGCTGCCTGGTCGTGTATCAGGAACGGCACCTATCATCGTGTCATAGCGTCGCGAATTCACCACCTTGCCGTTCTCATCCAACTCTCTGGCAACAAACGTCACCAGAAAGCTCCTGTCGTCCTGTTCCTGTGCGGAAGCAGCAGCCCTGGGTGGTGAACCTGCCTCCTTCCCCGCAGCCTGTTGCCCTTGACCAGTCACGGCACTCCCAACCAACGCCACTAGCAATATCCATCTCAGCTTCTTCATAGATTCCTCGCTCATTCTGATCTCCTGCCTATAACGGCTTAATTTCAATTGCACTCACCTTCAGCGGTTGTTCTTGCTGCACCTTCAACTCCTGAAGCGCCTGCGCCACCTGCGGCGAATCTGTAGCCTCGCGCAATTCCTTCACTCCCCCCCCGCTCATCTCAGGTAGAAAACCGCTACTTTGCGCCACCGCCGGAAACGTCTCCATCTTCGGCAAAAGAGCCTCTGAAGACTCTTCCACGTGTTTAGCAACCACCGCCGGACCCCACCCCTTCACTCGCGAAGCTACTTCTTCGTGTTTCCTCTCTTCGCGCAGGGACATTCCTTTCAACTCTGTCGCAGCAGCACGATGCGTATCGGCAACCGTCATACCCGCAACACGCGAATCCACATCCTCACGCCTTCCATGCTGCATCACCAAAATCAAACCGAGGCAAGCTCCGGCAGGCGCCAACCACAAGCGCAGCCATCTCCTCCACGCGACAGGCCGTGAGACCTCCGCATTCACGTTCGCCAGAATCCTCTGCTCTATCCCCGGTCGAGGCTCTGTCCGCGCATCCTTCCGCAGTACCTCATCCAGCAACTCATCAAACTCTCTCATCGTGGCACCTCCCTCAAAGCCTCAAACCTCTTCCTCAACTCCTCCCGCGCCCGCATCAACCGGGTCCGTACCGTTCCCTCAGGAATCCCCATCACCAACCCAATCTCCCGCGAGCTCATCTCTTCCAGCGCGGACAACACCAGCGGCCGCCTTAACTCCTCCGGCAGAGCATCAATAAGCCTCCGCATTCGCATCTCCAGCCCACTCCGAACCGCCTGCACCTCAGGCGAATCACCATTGGCTTTCAGCCCTTCCACCTCGCTCTCGGCCTGTGCCATCTCACGCTTCGGCAGTCGCTTCACCGCAATCCGCCAAGCCACCCGCGCCAGATAAGCCTTCTCCTCCTGCATCTCCTTCCACGCCCCCGTCCGGTAGAGCTTCAGGAACGTCTCCTGCACCACATCCTCCGCATCCTGTGCATTCCTCACAACCGAATACGCTACGCGATACAGAAATCGCGCCTGCCGCTCAACCAGCGCCGCGAACTCCGATGACTCCGCCTGATCCGCAGCGCTATGCAATATCCGGCTTCCTCCAACCCTGCCGTGCTTCCAGAGTTCAGTCGCTGACGAGTCCATATTTGTCTCTTCACACACTAAGACCATCCGCTCTCACAAAGTGTTCATTTATTTCGTAAAATCTTCCATGACTGCATTCGTTCCATTCCGCGATATGCTGTCCTCTCATCACCCAATGCCAAGCTGTCGGAGGAAAGCCTTGCGCCCCACTGCTTCCCGCAACATCCAGCACTCCATTGCAACCCTTCTCTGCGCTGCCACACTCCTCCCAGCTTCAGCACTTCTCGCCCAGCAGCCAGACCTTGAGCCCACCCGCACCCAGCACGCGATGGTCGTCAGCATCCACCACGACGCCACCGACGCCGGAGTAGCCATCCTCAAACAGGGAGGAAACGCAGTCGACGCAGCCGTAGCCGTCGGCTTCGCCCTCGCCGTCGTCTTCCCCCAGGCTGGCAACATCGGTGGCGGTGGCTTCATGCTCATCCGCGACAGACACGGCAAGGCACACTTCCTCGACTACCGCGAAAAAGCCCCCGCAGCTGCCTCCGCCAACATGTACCTCGACGCCAAGGGCGACATCGTCAAGGGCATGAGCATCGTCGGCAACAAGGCCAGCGGTGTTCCCGGCACCGTCGCCGGCCTCGCCTACGCAGAGAAAAAATACGGCAAGCTCGGCCTGGCAAAAGTAATGGCTCCAGCCATCCGCTACGCGGAAGACGGCTACCTCCTCACCGACGAAGAGGTCCAGACCTGGCACAGCAAGACCCTTGCGAAGTTCCCCGAGTCTGCCCGCATCTTCCAGCGCGACGGCAACTTCTACAAAGGCGGCGAAACCTTCAAGCAGCCCGATCTGGCCGCCACCCTCAAACGTATCGCCTCCAACCCAGACGAGTTCTACCACGGCGCCATGGCCACGCAGATCGCCGACTTTGAAGCAAAAACTGGCGGTCTCATCACCGCCGCTGACCTCGCCGCCTACCAGGTCAAAGACCGCAAGCCCCTCAAAGGCAAGTACCACTGCTACGACATCATCACCTCGCCACCGCCCTCCTCTGGTGGCATCGTCCTCATCGAGTCCCTCAACATCCTCTCCGGCTACAACCTTCCCAAACTCGGAACCGACCGCTCCGCCGCGCAAGTCAATGTCATCACCGAGGCCTTCCGCCGCGCCTACATGGATCGCGGAGACTATCTCGGCGACCCCGACTTCACCAGGATCCCGCTCAAGCAGATGGCGAACCCCAGGTACGCCGAAGCCTGGCGCAACACCATCACCCTCGGCAAGCCTACCCCCTCCAAGGATCTCGTCCGCCCCGCCGGTTACATGCCTCCCGTGCCCAGCCCGCCCCCCGCGCACGAGTCCCCCCAAACCACCCATTTCTCCATCGTCGACTCCGACGGCATGGCCGTAGCCAGCACCTACACCCTCAACTTCTACTTCGGCTCCGGCATCACCGTCGAAGGCCTCGGCTTCCTCCTCAACGATGAGATGGACGACTTCACTTCGAAGATCGGCGTGCCCAATGCCTATGGCCTCATCCAGGGACCGGCGAACTCCATCGCACCGGGAAAACGTCCGCTCTCCGCGATGACACCCACCATCGTCACGACCAGGGGCCACTGGTTCAAGCCGGGCAAGCTGAGTCTCGTGTTGGGAACGCCGGGCGGCTCCACGATTATCACAACGGTGGCCAACGACATCATCAGCACCATCGACAACGGCCTCAACATCCAGCAGGCCGCCGACGCACCCCGCTTCCATCACCAGTACCTGCCCGACCGCCTCGACCTCGAGAAGAAGTTCCCCGTCCCACCAGCCGAAGAGCTCACAGCCATGGGCTACACCATCAACCGCATGGCCGTAGCCGACGAGAAGAACCCCGGCGTCTGGGGCGACAGCGAACTCATCGCCGTAGACCCCAAGACCCACGAGCTACTCGGAGGGCACGACTCCCGCAGAAGCTTCGGCAAAGCCGCAGGCTACTAGTCGCTGCTGTATCGGTTAGTATGAACACGGAATTGGGTGCCCCGTCCTTGCAGTCTCATCGCAAAGGATGGGGTTTTCGCGCTACGCACGAATCGCACTCGCCCAACACCACGATCCAACTCCTTCGAGATCACACGACATGCCAACCACCCGCCGCCAGTTCCTCCTCACCACCACCGCAGTCATAGCTGGAGCATCCCTACCCACCTTCGCAGACAGCCCTCCCCCCAAAGGCCCCAGCGCCGACCGCGTCCTAACACTCCTCATCGAGGGCAACAAGCGCTTCGCCACGGGAGCCATCACCCACCCCGGCCGAACCCCCGCCGACTTCAAGCCCCTCGCCACCGGCCAGAACCCCATCGCCGCCATCATCGGCTGTGCCGACTCGCGCGTCCCGCCCGAGATCCTCTTCGACCTCGGCATCGGCGATCTCTTCATCATCCGTGTCGCCGGCAACTACATCTCGGGCGCCGGAGTCTCCGTCAAAGGCAGCATCGAATACGCCGTAGCCGAGCTAGGCGTCAACCTCCTCATGGTCCTCGGCCACAGTCAGTGCGGAGCGGTCAAAGCTGCCATCAAACATCTCCACGACAAAGACGCCCTGCCCGGAGCCATCAACGATCTGGTCAACAGCATCAAACCCGCAGTCCTCGAGAGCGAGCACCTCCCCGGAGACCCCCTGGAAAACGCCATCCGCGCCAACGTCCGCCGCGGAGTGGAACGCCTCTCGCACCTCGACCCCATCATCGCCTCACGCGTCAAGACCGGACAGCTCAAAGTAGTCGGCGCCACCTACAACCTCGCCACCGGCTACGTCGAACTGGTGAAATAAAGCAGCCCTACCGCGCCAAAGCCTCCGCAATCGCCTTTTCGGCCAGCGGAGCCATTACCCCATAGCCCTTCGCAGTAGGATGTACGCCGTCCGAAGCCAGATCGGCATCCAGCCCACCCTTCGCGTTCGCCATCGGCGTGTAGTAGTCGAGATAGACCAGCCCCTCACGCGCGCAGAGCGCCTTCAGCCGCACATTCATCGTGCGAATCGACTCCGCTGGTTGCGCCTCCGGCTTCCACCCGTACCGCGAGGACGGCAGAATCGATGAGATCACTACCTTGATCCCGTTCGCCCGGGCGATCTCTTCCATCGAGACGAAGTTGTTTTCGATCATCTCCGGGGTGGATGGGCCAGTATTGCCAGCGATGTCGTTGGTACCCGCAAGAATGACCACGACCGCAGGCTTGAGGTGAACCACATCCTGCTGGAAGCGGACGACCATCTGCGGTGTCGTCTGCCCGCTGATCCCACGGTTCACATAGGGCTTGCCGGGAAAGAACTCCGTCCCGGGCTTCCGCCCCCAGGCATCAGTGATCGAGTCTCCATAGAAGACCACGCGCTTTTCGTCCGCCGCCGGAGCGGCCAAGGCGGCGTTCTCCCCGCGATAACGGCTCAGTTGAGGCCAATCCGCGAGCTTGGCCTGCATTACGGCCATCTGTTTCGCCGTATCGACCGGTGCCGGAGTCGCCTGTGCAGGAGCAGGAACAGCCGTCTGCGCATGACCGGTCACAGTCACAAATGGCAGACATGTAAGCAAAACATTGCACACAAAAATCTTCATCAAGCCCAGCCCTCCGAAAATAACCTTCACTGATTCTAGTTGATACCGCTCGCGCATCACCCTCAATGGCTCCGCTACTGTACCTTAAGGAGTGATGCAGCCCGGCATATCTACCCACGTCTTCCTCCAGCAGCGCCTGCACCCCGGCCTTCTGGACGCTCTGCACAAGGGCGGCGCCCAAACCATTGAAGTCTTCGCCGCCCGCCATCACTTCGACTACACCGATCGTCCCAGCGTTCGCGACCTGGCCACCTGGTTCCGTGACAACGGCGTCACCGCCACGCTGCACCAGCCCCTCTACACCGACGCCCAATGGTCTCGCCACGTCGCCCCCAACCTCTCGCTCATCGATCCGGAGAAGTCCCGCCGCATCGATGCGATGGACGAGATCAAGCGTGCGCTCGAGTCCGCCGAGCAGATCCCCTTCGCCTCCATCGTTCTCCATCTTGGCTTGAAGGACGATACCTGGAGCCCGCGCTCGCTCGAAAACTCCCTCACCGGCATCGAGCATCTCAAGGCCTTCGCCCATCCTCTCGGCGTCCGCATCCTCCTCGAGAATCTGCAGAACGAGGTCACCACTCCCGAGCATCTCCTCGAGATACTCCGCGTCGGCCACTTCGACAACGTCGGCGTCTGCCTCGACGTAGGCCACGCGCATCTCTCCGACGGAGGCATCGACGCGGCCTTTGAGCTCCTCAAGCCGCGCATCGCCGAACTCCACCTCCACGACACCCACGGCCAGAGAGTCGACCACCTATGGCCCGGCACCGGCGTCATCGACTGGACGAATGTAGCCAGACACATCGCTACCCTGCCCGCGAAGACTCCCGGAATCCTTGAGATCGCGCACGACCTGGACGAGACCGCCGAAACCGTCACAAAGAAAGCTATCGAAGCCTTCTCCAATCACCTCCGCCTGGTCGAAGATCTCCAACGATCAAGCTAAGCCTCAGCGACCTGCACTGGAACGAAGGTAGCGGAACCGCAGCGATTCGGCATCCGCTCCGCGCTCCTGCATATATGTAATCGCTTCGGTTACTTATATCCGGCTTACCCCAGGTTGCAAATGCAACTGATTTCAATCGACACTCTCCCATGATTTCGTTATCATCGGGGAGTTTTACGTCGCAAACCTTTCGGGCCCCCACAAAATTCAGGAGGATCATACCGTGATGGAAGAACCACGGATGGACAGTATCATGCAGGTAGGCCTTGGCTTCTGGGCCTCGAAGACTCTGTTGAGCGCCGTCGAACTGGAGCTGTTCACAGAGCTTGCCAAGCAGCCCAAAACCTTGACCGAGCTTAGCGCCCGGCTCGCCCTTCATCCACGCTCAGCCCGCGATTTTCTCGACGCTCTCGTCGCGCTCAACTTCCTCGAACGCAAGGACGGCACCTACTACAACACGCCTTCCACCGATCTCTTTCTCGACAAGCACAAGGCCTCGTATGTCGGCAGCATTCTTGAGATGGCGAATAAGCGCCTCTATCCTTTCTGGAACAACCTCACCGTCGCTCTTCGCAGTGGAGAGCCGCAGAACGAAGCCCGCAACGGCGAGCCCAGCCTCTTCAAGAATCTGTATGCCGACCCGGAAAGACTTCGCGCCTTCCTCAAAGCCATGACCGGCCTGAGCCGGGGTGCGAACGCAGCCATCGCGAAGCAGTTCCCCTGGCAGCAGTACAAGTCCGCCGTCGACGTCGGCACCGCGCAGGGCGATCTCATCGTTCAGGTCGCCCTCGCCAATCCACACATCGCCGGCATCGGCTTCGACCTTCCCGAAGTCGGCCCTATCTTCGAGGACTACGCCACCTGTAACGGCCTCTCCTCGCGCCTCGAGTTCCGTGCCGGCAGCTTCTTCGACTCGCCAATACCCCAGGCCGATGTTGTCATGATGGGTCACATCCTTCACGACTGGAACCTCGAGGAGAAGAAGTTCATCATCCGCAAGGCCTACGAGGCCATCCCCCAGGGAGGCGCCCTCATCGTCTACGAGAGCATCATCGACGACGACCGCTCCCAGAACTCCTTCGGCCTGCTCATGAGCCTCAACATGCTCATTGAGACACCCGGCGGCTTCGACTACACAGGCGCAGACTGCATGGGCTGGATGAAGGAAGCAGGCTTTCGCGAGACCCGCGTCGAGCACCTCGTCGGCCCCGAATCCATGGTCATCGGCATCAAGTAATCTTCCCTCAACCGCGCCGTGCTCTGATCTGACAGAGAGCGCAGCGCAGCCATTCACCGCGCAACCGGTCGACCCCGAGGTTGTTCCCCAACCGGCCCGCACCCACCTGCACCGCGAACGCGTAAACTTAGCCCAGCCACATGATCACTACAAGCTCCCCCATCGCCACCATCGCCTCCCTCTCTCAGCACGAAGGCCAGACCGTCACCCTCCGCGGCTGGCTCTACAACCTGCGCGCCTCGGGCAAGCTGCTCTTCCCCATCTTCCGCGACGGCACCGGCACCATCCAGGGCATCGTCCCCAAGGCCGCCGTCTCCGAAGAGGTCTTCGAGACCCTGAAGAACCTCACGCTGGAGTCCAGCCTCACCGTCACCGGCAAGGTACGCGCCGACAGCCGCGCCCCCTCTGGCTACGAGCTGGACGTCGAAGATGTCACGGTCCTCCAGAAGGTCCCCGACGAGACCCCCTTCCCCATCACCCTCAAAGAGCACGGCGTCGACTTCCTCATGGAGCATCGCCACCTCTGGCTCCGCACCCCGCGCCAATCCGCCATCCTGCGCGTCCGCGCCACCATCATGCGCGCCGCGGCGGAGTACTTCGACACCAACGGCTTCGTCCGCACCGATCCACCGATCTTGACTCCCAATGCCTGCGAGGGCACCAGCGAGCTCTTCGAGATGGACTACTCCGAC
>Ga0193716_1000542_pt1 | contig 22778 bp, 21 predicted proteins | sample U2c1metaG_FD_145901 | JGI IMG/M metagenome (GOLD analysis project Ga0193716, IMG submission 145901) | Soil microbial communities from a riparian zone of the East river system, Colorado, United States - U2c1 | ecosystem: Environmental > Terrestrial > Soil > Riparian zone | place: USA: East River...
TAGGCGACGGGCGCGCGCGTGTGGGCGGTCGTGCGCGTGACGGGTGCGATCGAGGCGCAGGCCCTCACAGACCTCTGGGAGGCGGCCGACGCCCTCGTCCTCGATTCCAAGGTCCAGGGCGCCCTCGGAGGTACCGGTACCTCGTTCGACTGGAGCGCAGCGGAGCAGGCGGCACGAACGCGAGTGGGCCCACTCGTCGTGGCGGGCGGGCTCACCGCCCTGAACGTGGGCGAGGCGATCGAGTCGCTATCGCCGGACATTGTGGATGTCTCGTCGGGCGTCGAGTCGACGCCCGGAATCAAGGACCACGCGCGCATTGCCGATTTCATCGAGGCAGTGCGGCGCACAGGAGTATTGCGATGACGGCAATTGGTACGGGCGCTGGTATCGGCGACCGCTTTGGAACGTTCGGCGGGCGCTATGTCCCCGAGACGCTGATGCCCGCCCTCGATGATCTCGAGGCAGCGCTGGCCGAAGCGATGAAAGATTCGGACTTTGTTGCCGAACTGGACAATTTGCTTGCTACTTACGTCGGTCGTCCATCTCCATTGAGCGACGCACCTCGCCTCTCCGCTCTGGTGGGGGCTCCGGTGCTGCTCAAGCGCGAGGATCTGAACCACACCGGTGCGCACAAAATCAACAACACAGTTGGGCAGGCGTTGTTGGCGCGGCGAATGGGGAAGCGTCGGATCATCGCGGAGACGGGCGCGGGACAACACGGCGTCGCAACGGCAACGATTTGCGCTCGCTTCGGATTGCAGTGCGTGGTGTACATGGGCGAGGAAGACATGCGCCGGCAGGCGTTGAATGTCTTTCGCATGCGTTTGATGGGCGCGGAAGTAGTACCTGTGACATCGGGCACGCGTACGCTGAAGGACGCGACGACCGAAGCCATTCGCGATTGGGTCACGAACGTGACGGACAGTCACTACATCATCGGATCAGTGGTCGGACCAGCACCCTATCCTCGCATGGTACGTGAGTTTCAGGCGGTCATCGGACGCGAAGCGCGAGCGCAGATGCTCGCGCAGGTCGGGCGCCTTCCGGCGACCGTCGTCGCGTGCGTGGGCGGAGGGTCGAACGCGATGGGAATTTTCCATCCGTTCGTCGACGACGCGGATGTGGAGCTCGTCGGTGTCGAAGCCGCAGGAGAAGGATTGGACACCGATCGGCACTCGGCCTCGCTCTCGCGGGGCACGCCGGGCGTGCTCCATGGCGCACGAAGCTATCTGCTACAGGACGCAGCGGGACAGGTGCACCCGGCGCATTCGATTTCCGCGGGGCTCGATTATCCGGGTGTCGGTCCGGAGCACTCATTCTTGAAGGACAGCGGCCGTGCCACGTACGTCTCGATCACCGATGAAGAAGCGCTCGAGGGCCTCGTGACCTTGAGCCGACTCGAGGGAATCATCCCCGCGCTGGAGACTGCGCACGCCATCGCGTGGGTGGTGAAGGAGCGTGCGCGCTGGTCGCCCGACGAGGCCGTGCTCATTTGTATCAGCGGCCGCGGTGACAAGGACGTGACCCAGGTGAGCGAGCTGCTCGGAGACCGCATAGCCTCGTGACCTCGCCGACGCTCGCGCCACCAGAGCTCTCCCCCGACGAACTGCCGGAGCCGCCGTGTGCGCCGCAGCTTATCGAGGAGATGCTGCGCCAGCTCGCGCGATCGATCAAGACACATCAGCTCTATCTCCCGAACAACCCGATCTATCAGCGCGCGATCGAGAATCTGCGCGCGGCATTCGCGCCGATCTGGCCACACACGCCCGAAATCGTTCTCTCGATCTCCGAGTCCGATTTCCGCTGGTTCGCTCGCAGCGTGATGCACGAGTCGAATCGCTCCGAAAGCCTGCCGTGGGTGTTCTTCAAGGACGGCGTGCGCGAGCTCACGCTCACGCAAGGCATCGAAGACGATGAGCTCGTCGCCCTGCTGCGCATCCTGCAACGCGTGCGCAACGCGGCGCCGGAGGAAGACGACCTCCTCACGCTGCTCTGGGAGCAGGAGTTCACGCGTCTCAAGTATCGCTTCGTCGACATCAATCTCGATTCGCACGCGTCGTTCGATGCGTCCGCCGAGCCGCCGAAGGAGCGCACGCTTCCGATCATCCAGGACATCCGCGCCGAAGAAGAGGCGCCGCAGCCTGAGCGCAAGTCCGGGATCGTCAACCTCTCCGATCTCGACGCGACGCTGTACTTCCTCGACGAAAAGGAAATCGATTATCTGCGCGCGGCCGTCGCGGCCGAGCAGACGATCGACATGCCGAGGAATGTGTTGGCGATTTTATTGGACATCTTCGAGGTGCAGGAAAGCGACAAGGTGCGAGAGGAAATCTGCGGCATCCTCGAGAGTTACATGCTGAATCTGCTCGCGGGCGGCGCGTACGGATCGGTCGCCTATCTTCTGGCCGAGTCCGAGACGGTGATCGGCCGGGCGGTTGCGCTCACACCGGCGCATAAGCAGCGACTTCGCGCGCTGCCGACGAGCCTCAGCGATCCGTCCGTGCTCTCGCAGCTGCTCGAGGCGCTCGACCAGTCCGACGCCATTCCGGAGCAGGCGGAGCTCGACGCGCTCTTCGAGCAGCTGCGCGGCGGCGTGCTCGGTACGGTGCTCGGATGGCTGAAGCAGGCGCAGAAGCCCGAGCTCCGTACGGCGCTCGAGCGCGTCGCGGGGCGCATGGCGTCGGCGAACAGCGGGGAGATGATGAAGCTGATCGGCTCATCCGATCCCTCGGTCGCGATCGAGGCGATGCGCAGGGCGGGCGAGCTCAAGACCGCCGCGGCTGTCGCACCTCTCGCGAAGGTGCTGCAGCAGCCGAACGTGATGCTGCGCCAGGCGGCCGCGCAGACGTTGTCGGAAATCGGGTCGCCGGGCGCGCTGCGCCTGCTCGAGACCGCGCTCAACGACGACGATCGCGACGTGCGCATCGCGGCCGTGAAGGCGATCGGCGTGCGTGGGCATCGGGCCGCGCTGCCGCGCGTCGAGGCCGTCGTGCGCGGAAAGGCAGTGAAGGGCGCCGATCTCACCGAGAAGATGGCGTACTTCGAAGCGTATGGTGCGCTCGCGCGCGATGCGGGAATTCCGCCCCTCAGCAAGCTGCTCAACCAGCGCAGCTTCTGGGGGCGACGCGCGACGCCGGAGCTTCGCGCGTGTGCCGCGCGCGCGCTCGGCATCATCGGCACTCCCGATGCGCTCGAAGCGCTGCGCCGCGCCACCCGCGATCGCGATCCCATGGTGCGCAGCGCGATCAACCGCGCGATGCGCGAGAAGACCTGAGCGTGGCCACCGCGACGACGACCACCGGCTCGACGAACCTCGCGCCGCCGAACATCGGCGAGCGCGGAAGCGACGGCTTCGTCCGCAAGATGGGACGCGAGTTTCTGCTCGCGATCTATGGCGCGCTCCGCACCGTCAAGATGTACCCGCCCGACAATCCCGTCGTGCAGAAGACGATGCAGGAAGTCGTGCGCCTGTCGAACGAGCTGTTGCGCAGCGAGCGCGAGGTCGAGCTCCGCGTCTCGGGAGAGTTCATCTTCATCAACGCGACGCGGCTGCGTCTCGATCTGGAGAACTACGCGAGCTTCAGCCGCATTATCAGCGCCTTCAAGGACGCGGGCGTCGGGCTATGCCGCATTCGCGAGGGCTCGGCGGTGCGCGACTGGGTCGTCTTCCTGACGCTGCTGCAGAACGCCGCCGTTGGCGACGCGGAAACCCGCCTCTACGCACTCGGCGAAAAGCTCGCTGCCGCCAAGGTCACGATGTTCGAGCTTGGTCCCGCGACCAATCTCGACGAGGAGCTGCGACAGAAGGCGAAAGAGGCCGCGAAGCGCACGTACGCGCAGTCGGTGTCGGTCACGAAGGAAGTGATCAACTCCGTGCGCATGGGGCGCAGCCCGAACATCAAGAAGATCAAGCGCGTGGTGCAGGGGATCGTCGACCAGATCCTCAACGAGGAGACGTCGCTCATCGGTCTGACGACGCTGCGCGACTACGACGAGTACACGTTCACCCACAGCGTGAACGTCTGCATCTTCTCCGTCGCCCTCGGCCGCAAGCTCGGGCTCACGCGTCTCCAGCTCTACGATCTCGGCGTCGGTGCGCTCATGCACGACATCGGGAAGGCGCGCGTTCCGCTCGACATTCTCAACAAGCCGAGTGGGTTGTCGGAGGAGGAATGGCGCGCGATCTGCGGGCATCCGTGGATGGGCGTGCTGCAGCTCTTCGCGATGCGTGGCCAGAACGATGTACCGTATCGCGCGATGATCGTCGCCTTCGAGCATCACAAGAAGACGGATCTTTCGGGATACCCGAAGCATCTGCGCCAGCGCACGATGAGCATCTACAGCAAGGTCGTGGCGGTCGCCGATGCGTTCGATGCGGCGACCTCGCGGCGCGCCTACCAGAACACGCCGCTGTCGCCCGCGGACGTGCTGCAGGAGATGCGCATCAATCCGCATCGCGGCATGGACCAGGTGCTCGTCAAGGCGTTCATGAGCCTCGTCGGCCACTACCCCGTGGGAACGCTGGTGGTGCTCGATACCTTCGAAATGGCGATCGTGCACGCGGTGAACGCGGCGCCGGATGCGATCGCGCGTCCGATCGTTCGCCTCATCAGCGACGAGCAGGGTAATCTTCTGTTCCCTGGAACGCTCGTGGATCTCAATCTTCCGAACGAAGACGGCGGCTATGCACGCACAATCATTAAGGTCGCCGACCCCGAACGGTATGCCATCAGGATCAGCGACTACTTCGTCTGACCTGATCGCGCGTCGCTTCGCGGCGCTGCGGGAGCGGAACGCGAAGGCGCTGGTCGTTTACATCACCGCGGGACACCCCGATCGCGCGCGCTCGCTCGAGCTCCTGCGCGGCATCGCCAAGGCCGGCGCAGACGTGATCGAGCTCGGCGTGCCGTTCTCCGATCCGCTCGCCGATGGTCCGGTGATCCAGGCGAGCTCGCAACGCGCGCTCGAACAGGGGATGACGTTCGACGGCGTCCTGGAGCTCGCGGCCGAAGCGAAGGTGGATGTGCCGCTCGTGCTCTTCAGCTATCTGAATCCGATCGTCGCCGCTGGTCCAACTGCACTCGCCCGCGCCGCCGCGTCGGGCATTCACGGCCTCCTCGTCACCGATCTTCCGGTGGGCGGCGACGCCGAGGTCGAGCGCGAGATCGGTGAGTCGCAGCTCGCGTTCATTCGTCTCGTCGCGCCGACCACGCCCACACCGCGCATGGCGGAGATCGCACGCCACGGCAGCGGCTTCGTCTATCTCATCAGCCGCTTGGGCGTCACCGGAATGCAGAACGAGATCGCGAGCGGACTCGCGGCCACGATCGAGCGACTGCGGAGTGCGACGAAGCTCCCGGTGTGTGTGGGCTTCGGGATCTCGGGACCGGAGCAGGCCGCGGAGGTTGCCAAGCTCGCGGACGGTGTGGTTGTGGGAAGCGCGGTGGTGCGTGCGGCGGAGACGAGCGTCGACGCGGCGGTGAAGCTCGTGCGCGAGATGAGACTGGCGATCGACGGGCGTTGAGGGGCGAGAGGGATTAGTACTGCGTGGGTGAGGCCACACATACGGATACAGACTGGCACAAACGAACAATCAAAAAAAGAATTTCCTTCGTTCGTGTTCGTCTGTGTCGGTCTTTGTGGCCTCACCCACGCTGTACTAATCGCTAGCTGCGTTGAGCCTAGGTATCCCGAAGCCGCCGCTCCACTCGCTCGTCGGGCTCAACAAAGATCGTCTCGGCGCGCTGCACTAATACCTGCCCCGGTGGCCCGCCTCTCGCCTTACGCACGTACTTGCGGCGCGTCCAGTCGACGGGCACGAGGCCTGACGCGCGAGACTTGCTGTGCCACGCGGCGAGCACCGCCGCCTCCTCGAGATCGCGCGACGGCGGAGCATCATCGTGAGTCCATCGAAGCACGACGTGCGCGCCCGCGGAATCGCGCGCGTGCAGCCACACATCGCGTGGCGACGATTCGTGGAAGGTGAGCGCATCGTTCGACGCGGCGCCGCGTCCCACCCAGATCTCCAGGCCTCCGGTCGATCGATAGGTTCGGAACGGACGCGCAGGTCCACGCGCCGCGGCCTGTCGATCGAGCTGCGTCGCGGGCGCCGCCGCATCGAGCGCCGCGGGCGCGCGCTCGAACGCCGCGATGCGCTCCGGCAGTGACGTGAGCGCGCGCTCCATCGAGCGCACGTCGTCGTACAATCGCTCGGCGACGTGCACGGCGCTCTCGCCCTCTCGACGCTCGACGCCGGCCTCGCTCTCATCGCTCAGACGCACCGTCGCCGGCGCGGGGACGTCGCCCAGCGACATCAGCGCGTCGGCGAGGAGGCGCAGCCGCGGCGCATCGGCGGCACGCGCGAGCTCGCGGCGCATGCGCTCGAGCGCTCGCTCGCGCCGCGGATCCGTTGGCGCACCCGGAGCCTCGCTCGGCGCCGCACTCTCGTCGTCGGTCGGCGACGCGGGCGCGATGAGCGAGCGCGCGAGCACCGCGTCGTCGCACATCGGGAAGGCCACGAGCACCGCCCCGCACCACGCAGGACGCGCCGGCCCCAACGCGCAGATCTCGCGATAGCGCTCCGGCGCGAGATCGGGGTTCGACACGAGCCAACGCGCGACGATCGGACTCACCCAGCGTCCCGACATCAGCGTCGCCGAATCGGCGGCCATCGCCGCCGCGCGCACGACGTCGTCGCTCAGCACCGGACGCGGCACCGATCGCGCGGGGAGCGCGCCGCCAATCTGCGCGAACGCGCGCCCGCTCTCGTGCGCACGCGCCGCGCGCGCCTGCGGCAGCATGCTCACCTCGAGCAGCGCACGCTTACTCACCGAACCCTTGAACTTCCCCTCGCGAGTGAGCGCGATCATCAGCCGGCGGTCGTCCTCCGGCGCGCTCACGGATTCGATCATCCACCCGGCCAGCGGTCCGCCACCCTCCGCATCGCGTCGCTCTCGCACCTCGACCGCCGGCGCCGATAGATCGATCTCCACGGCCGCGCCCTGAAGCACCCCGATGACCACTCGCCTCGCGTCGCGATCGAGGTGCCCGGCGCGGATCGTGCCCCCCTTCCACCGCGCGTCCAACTCGCGCGCGAGATGGAAGGCAGTCAGGCTATCCATGATCTCACTGTGTTTGACACGCGCGGAGGATGCCCGTAAATTCTTTCCCTGTCAACACATGCACCATCTTGCCTACATCGCACTCGGCGCCAATCTCGGCGATCGGGACCACTATCTCGCCTTCGCGCGCAACGCGCTCGCGGCACTTTCGGGCAGTCGCGTCGTCGCCGAATCTTCGGTGGAGGAGACGCCACCGGCCGGTGGCGTTCCTCAGGGTGCGTTTCTCAATCAAATGATCGCGTTGGAGACCGAGCTGTCGCCGCACGCGCTGCTCGCGGAGCTGCATCGTATCGAAAATGAGGCCGGTCGCGTGCGAACGATCCACTGGGGGCCGCGGACGTTGGACCTCGATATCGTTCGGTACGGCGACGATCACGTCGACGAGCCGGATCTCGTGATTCCACATCCCCAGCTCGCAAACCGCGACTGGTGGCAACGCGAGCTGGCCGAATTGGGAGCGAAGGAATGAGCGCGAGTAACAGCGACACGGCACGAATCACGATTCGCGATTTTCAGGAGCGCAAGGATCGCGGCGAGAAGCTCGTCGTCGTCACCGCGTACGACGCGCTCTTCGGCAAGCTCGTCGACGAGAGCGGCGTCGACGCCGTGCTCGTCGGCGACTCGCTCGGCAACCTCCTCGCCGGCTACGAGACGACGCTCCCCGTCACGCTCGACCAGATGATCTATCACGCGAAGTCGACGCGGGCCGGAGTGAAGCGGGCGTTGCTGATCGTCGACATGCCCTTTCTCACGTATCAGGTGTCGCCCCGGCGGGCACTCGAGAATTGCGGGCGCGTGATGCAGGAGAGCGGCACCGACGCGGTAAAGCTCGAGGGCGCGAGCGAGGGCGTGCTCGCCGCAGTGCGCGCGGCCACGGACGTCGGCATCCCCGTGATGGGGCATCTCGGCTTCACGCCGCAGTCCGTGCTCACGCTCGGCGGCAATCGCGTGCAGGCGCGTGACGCCGAGGGGGCGATGAAGATCGTGGAGGATGCGAAGAAGCTCGAGGATGCGGGCGCATTCTCGATCGTGCTCGAGCTCGTTCCCGCGAAGGTCGCCGCACGCGTGACGGCGGCGGTCTCGGTGCCGACGATCGGCATCGGCGCCGGCGCGCAGTGCAGCGGTCAAGTGCTCGTGCTGCACGACATGCTCGGACTCAATGAGGGCTTCAGCCCGAAGTTTCTCAAACGCTACGCGTCGATGGCGGGCGAGGTCCGGGAGGCGATCGCCCACTTCGGCGACGAAGTGCGCGCGGGAAGCTATCCCGACGACGATCACAGCTTCTAGCCTGCAGATGTCGCTGTGCAAATCATAGAACGCATCGAGCCGCTGCGTCTCGCGCTCGCCGAGCCGCGACGCAACGGGAAGGGAATCGCGCTCGTCCCGACCCTGGGCGCTCTGCACGAGGGACATCTCGCGTTGGTCGATCGCGCCCGCGAGCGCGCGCAGATCGTCGTGATGAGCCTGTTCGTGAATCCGCTGCAGTTCGGACCGAACGAGGACTTCGCGCGTTATCCGCGCGATCGTGAAGGCGATGCGAAGCTGGCCGAGTCGCGAGGCGTGGACATTCTCTTCGCGCCGCAGCCGGACGAGATGTATCGCAGCGGTCGCGCGATCTCGGTCGTGCCGACTTCCCTCGTTGCGCGATGGGACGGCGCGGCGCGCCCGGGGCACTTCACCGGCGTGCTCACGGTGGTGGCGAAGCTCTTCAACATCGTTCAGCCCGACGTCGCCATCTTCGGACAGAAGGACATTCAACAGGTGACGGTCATTCGCGCCATGGTGCGTGATCTCGACTTCCCGATCCAGATCGTCGTCGCGCCGACGGTGCGGGAGGCCGACGGCGTCGCGCTCTCGAGCCGCAATGCCTACCTGAGTCCCGCCGATCGCAAGCGCGCGCGCGTACTCTCGCGCGCGATCTTCGCCATGCGCGACGCGTTCGACGCCGGCGAGACGTCGACGGCTGCGCTCGAGACGCTCGGCAACGCGGTGGTCGCTGCCGAGGAGACCGTGAGGGTGGAGTATCTCGCGGTCATGGATCCGGATACGCTCGAACCCGCACCCGTCGCAGCGCCGCAAAGCATCATCGCCATCGCTGCGCACGTCGGCGCGACGCGTCTCATCGACAACGTCATCCTCGGCGCGGACCACGCGGGATGAACACCGCGGAGCTCGATTTTCCGGCGTGGGGCATCGCGTCGACCAAGCGCCGCGCGCACATCGCGCGCGTGACCGCGCTCGCACTTTCGTGGGCCAGCGCGCTGCGTATCGATGCTGAAGAACGCGATGCATGGCGCGACGCAGCGCGCTGGCACGACGCGCTGCGCGACGCGAGCGAGAAGGAGTTGCGCGCAATCGTCTCGCATCTCGACTGGCCGGCGTCGTTGCTCCACGGGCCCGCCGCGGCGGCGCGGCTCGCCGAGGACGGAGAACGTCGCACTTCGGTGCTTGACGCGATCTACTGGCACACGGTCGGCAACGCGCGATGGGATCGCACCGGCCGGGTGCTCTACATGGCGGACTATCTCGAGCCTGAGCGCAAGTTCGATCGCGAGATGCGCGCGGAGCTCGCAGCGCGCGTGCCGCGCGATCTCGACGGCGTCTTTCGCGAGGTTGTGAATCGCCGGCTCGGCCCGCGCGTGGCTGCGAAGGAAAAGCTTCTGCCGGAATCCATCGCCCTGTGGGAGAGCGCGCAATGAGCAAGCGCGCAGCGATCATCGTCGCGGGGATCGTTGCGCTCGTGCTCGTGACGATCGGAGTGATCGGGTACCGCGACGCGGGTAAACGTGCCGATGGCCATCAGGTTGTCACCGTGCCGGGTCATCCTGCGACTGCTGCGGCCGCGCCGCTCGCCGATCCCAAGTGGGTCACCGGCACTCGCATCACCGTCGAAGTGATCAACGCAACGAAGGTGCGCGGGCTCGCGCAGCGCGCGGCTCGAGCGCTGCGCGATCAGGGATTCGACGTCGTGTCGACGGGCAACAACAAGGAGCAGTTCGACAGCACGACGGTGCTGGCGCGCACTGGGCATCGCGACTGGGCGGAACGCGCGGCGAAGGCGATGGGGGGAGGCGCGGTGCTCATGCGCCCCGACAGCTCACGCGACGTTGACCTGACCGTGCTCATTGGGTCGACGTGGCGCGCTCCGGCCCAGCCGTTCTACCCGTAGCTGGCCGCACGCCGCCGCGATGTCTTTCCCGCGGCTCTTTCGAATCGCCACCTCCACTCCCGCCTCGCGCAGCGTGCGCGCGAAGCGCGAGATGCGCTCCGGCGGCGATCCCTTGAACTCGAGCGCACCGCCCTCGTGCAGCGGAATCAGATTCACGAACGCCCGGCACGAGCGCGCGAGCGCCGCGAGCTGACGCGCGTGCTCGGGCGCGTCGTTCACGTCGCCGAGCATCACGTACTCGAAGGTGACGCGGCGATCGAAGGTTTTCGCCTGTGCGATGACATCGGCGAGCGGGTACTTGATGTTCACGGGCATGAGCTCGCGTCGCAGCTCATCCGACGGCGCGTGGATCGAGATCGCGAGTCTGAACTGCTCCGGCCGCTCCGAAAGCGCGACGATCCCGGGAAGGACGCCCACCGTCGACACCGTGATGTGGCGCGCGCCGATGCTGAGCCCCTGCGGACTGTTCAGAATCGTCAGCGCGGTATCGACGGCGCTCCAATTCATCATCGGCTCGCCCATCCCCATGAACACGACGTTCGTCACCGCGATGGGCGGGCTGAGCAACGCCATCTCGCGGACCTGCGCCGCGATCTCCCACGCCGCGAGGTTGCGCTGAAATCCCATCCGACCGGTCGCGCAGAACGCACACTGGAGCGCGCACCCCGCCTGCGATGAGATGCAAAGCGTCAGCCGTCCGCCCTCGGGAATCGCGACGGTCTCGATCTCCTGTCCCTCGGGAAGACGGAAAAGAAACTTCTCGGTTCCATCGGACGAGGTCTGCCGCGCGAGCATCTCGAGGCGCGGCATTGCGAACTGCTCCGCGAGCGCGGTGCGCAGCGCGACGGGAAGCGTCGTCATCGACGCGAAGTCGGCGGCGGGCTGGGTCCACAAGTGCCGCACGACCTGCGCGGCGCGATAGGCTGGTTCGCCCGTCGCGGTCGCATACTCGCGCAGGCGCACGAGCGCCTCCGCGGGGGTGAGGTCGAGCAGATTGATGGGAGCGGTCATGAAAACGATGAGTGGGATGGCGCGCCGAGCAAAGCGCCGCGCCTATCACGCAATCTAACGGATTCGGTGGCCCGATGACGGCGTGCGATACCTCCGGAAGCACGCGAGCGCCCCTCGAATAACTCACTGTCTAGCATACACATATGAAGCCGTGGGGTCGCCAGAAAGCACCCCGCGGCGCTTCCCGCAAGGGGCGACCGGTTGTAGCTTTCCCCTCACATTGATGACCATCCCGGAGCAGTCGTGAGCCTGATTTCGACGCGGACATGGAGGTTGGCCGGCGCCGGAAATTCGGCGCGCCTTGCCCCCAACCGGGATGTTGCGCGCGCCCAGCTCTCGACTCAGTGAGCTCGCGCCGATGGCTGCCGCCCCTCCTCTGGGCGGCCTTCATTCTCATCCTGACCTCCATCCCCGGATCGCACATTCCGGTTCTGCCATTCCGATACTTCGATAAGGTCGTCCACCTCACGATCTACGGCGTCCTCGGGTGGCTCACCGCGCGCGCGTGGACCGATGGATCGCGAGTCTCCGCGGCCGTGCTGGCCGCGATCGTCCTCGTGTCGTGCTTCGGCGCATTCGACGAATGGCACCAACAATTCATTCCACTACGGTCGATGGAGCTATTGGACTGGGCAGCGGATACGACTGGCGCGGCAATCGGCGCCATCCTGGCAATGACCGCCGAGCGTAGCCGGGTGAGCGCGTGAGCGATGAGCACTCGCTCGCCACGGCGCTTCGCACGCAGCTTGGCGGCGCGCTCCGAAGCAGTCACGTTGGCTCCCGCGTGAAGCTGGGCGGCTGGGTACAGCGCCAGCGCGCGATGGGCGGCATCGTCTTCCTCGACCTGCGCGATCGCGCGGGCGTCGTACAAGTGTCGTTCGACCCGAAGTTCGCCGACGCCGAGGCGATCAAGCTCGCGGGATCGGTGGGGCGCGAAAGTGTCGTGCTGATCGAAGGCGAAGTCGTCGCTCGTCCCGAGAACGGTCGCAATCCCGAGCTCGCGACTGGTGAGGTCGAAGTGAAAGCGGTCTCGATGCGCGTCGTCGGGCCAGCAGACACGCCCGCCATTCCCGTGACGCTCGGCAAAGGCGAGACGCTTCCCTCCGAAGAGCTGCGACTGCGCCACCGCTATCTCGATCTCCGGCGTCCCGAGCTGCAAGCGAACATCGTGCTGCGGCATCGGCTCATGCAGGTGACGCGCAGGCATCTCAGCGAACGCGGCTTTCTCGAGATCGAGACGCCGATTCTCACCAAGCCCACTCCCGAAGGCGCGCGCGACTATCTCGTGCCGAGTCGGGTGAGCGCGGGCGAGTTCTACGCGCTGCCGCAATCGCCACAGCTCTACAAGCAGCTGCTCATGATCTCCGGATTCGACCGGTACTTTCAGATCGCGCGCTGCTTCCGCGACGAGGATCTGCGCGCCGATCGCCAGCCCGAGTTCACGCAGATCGACATCGAGGCCTCCTTCATCTCGGCCGAAGATGTCTACACGTTGGCGGAAGGATTGATTGCGGCGTTGTGGCAGGAAGCGGGTGTCGCGATCCCGACTCCGTTCCCGCGCATGAAGTACGCGGATGCGGTGGAGCGCTACGGCACCGATCGCCCCGACCTGCGCTACGGCCTCGAGATCTTCGACGCGACTGAGACTTTCCGCGCCGTCGACTTCGGCATCACGCGCGGCGCGATCGAAGGCGGCGGTCGCGTGCGCGGCATTCGCATTCCGGGCGGCGCGGCGCTGTCGCGCAAGCAGGTGGATGAGCTCGAGACGTTGGCGAAGAGCGCGGGTGCGGCGGGAATGCTGCGACTCAAGCGCGAGAAGGGCGAGCTCTCCGGCCCCGCAGCGAAATTCCTGTCGGCCGAGCAGGCCTCGACTCTCGACATTGCGGATGGAGATCTCTGTCTGCTCGTCGCGTCGTCGGATCGCATCTCGTCGCCAGCGCTCGATCGCGTGCGCCAGGAAGTGGCGAAGGTGATGCAGCTCGTGCCCGCGAACACGCTGTCGTTCCTCTGGGTTCTCGACTTTCCATTGTTCGAGAAGGACGCGGTCACCGCGGCGCTCGGCGCCGTGCACCATCCCTTCACGTCGCCGCACCCTGAGGATCTCGCGTATCTCGACTCCGCGCCGGAGAAGGCGCGCGCGCTCGCCTACGACGTAGTGCTCAACGGCACCGAGCTCGGCGGTGGGAGCATCCGGATTGCGGATCCCGAGGTACAGCGACGCATGTTCAATCTGCTCGCGATCGATGACGAGACGGCGCAGCAGCGCTTCGGCTTTCTGCTCGAGGGACTACGCTCGGGCGCGCCTCCGCACGGCGGCATCGCGTTCGGCTTCGATCGCATCGCGATGCTGTTGTCGGGCGCGACGTCGCTGCGCGATGTCATCGCCTTCCCGAAGACCACGGCTGCGCGCGCTCTCTTCGAAGGCGCGCCCACGGCCGTAGCGGAAGATGATCTCCGTGATTTACACATTCGACTGGCCGTAGAAGGAGCTCGATGAGCGACGATCATCTCACGCAGCGCCTGAACGCCGAAGGCGCGGACCTGCTCACTCTCGCTGGAGTCAACGACTCCAACCTCATCGCGCTGTCGCGGATCACCGGCGTGCGCGTATCGCTGCGTGGCGACTCGCTCTCGCTCACCGGGCCGGGTGACGCGGTGGAGCGCGCGACGCCGGTGGCGCAGCGCATGCTCGACACGGCTCGTCAGCAGATGACGCTCACGCCGGACGATGTGCAGCGTTTGAGCGAGGATCACGGAGATCCTGGCGGCAATGGCGGACCGAATGGCGAGATGCGTCTCGCGCTGCCGGGGATGCGCCGGATCATCCAGCCGAAAACGTCGGGGCAGGCCGAGTACATGAAGCTGATCGCCGACAACGACATCGTTGTCGGGATCGGCCCCGCGGGAACGGGAAAGACCTATCTGGCCGTCGCGATGGCCGTCGATGCGCTCGCGCGAAAGCGCGTGCGCCGCATCGTGCTCGCGCGACCGGCGGTTGAGGCGGGAGAGAGTCTCGGCTTCCTTCCAGGCGACATGCAGGCGAAGGTCGATCCGTATCTTCGCCCGCTCTATGATGCACTCGACGACATGATGCCCGCCGAGCGCGTGCAGAAGGCGCTCGAGTCGCGGACGATCGAGATCGCGCCGCTCGCCTACATGCGCGGACGCACGCTCGCCGATGCGTTCGTCATCCTCGACGAATCGCAGAACGCGACCAACGCGCAGATGAAGATGTTCCTGACGCGACTGGGCGTGAACTCGAAGGCCGTGATCACGGGCGACAAGACGCAGATCGATCTCCCGCAGCGGGAACAGTCGGGGCTCATCGAGGTCGAGCGCATTTTGAAGGGAATCGAAGGGATCGGGTTCCACTATCTCAGCGAGGCTGACGTCGTCCGCCACCGACTGGTGCGGGACATCATCAAGGCGTACGCCCGCGACTCGGGAGTGGAGTAGCGCGCGGATGGACGCGCGTATTCCGCAATCGGGCGCCGTGACGGTGGCGCCGGACACGGGCCACGAGAAATTCGCGCTGCACGCGCCGCGCATCGCCTTGCTGCTCGCGATCGCGCTCGTGACGTACCTGCTCTTTCCGACGAGCGCCGCCGTCGACTCGCCGATCTTCGAGATCGGTTCCGTCGCGACGCAGAACGTCATCGCGCCGTTCGGATTCACGGTGCGCAAGTCGGAGACGGATCTGCGCGAGGAGCGTGAGCAGCTCGCGCGCTCCGCCAAGCCGATCTTCGTTTACTCGCCGGCGGCGCTCGACTCGTCGCAACAGCAGCTCTCGACGCTGATGCGCTCCGTCGCGACTGCGGTGGATTCGGCCGGCAAGCGCAACGATGCGGCTGCGGCGACGCGCGTCGCGATGGATCGTGGGCTCGCCCTCACGCCGGCCGAGGGCGCCTATCTGGCGCGCGCCGACCGGAGACGCGCGCTGCAGGAGGCGGTGCGTCGTGCGTACGCGCGATGGCTCCCCGAGGGGCTCGCAGCCGCCGGAGCGCTCGACGAGGTGCAGGGTGAGCTGCTCGTGCGTCGCGGCACGGAAGAGCGAAACGTGCTGGCCGACAGCGTCCTCACGCTCGGGACGCTCTTGCGCCGAGCGCGACCGCTGCAGCCGGACCCGAACTCCTCGGTCGCGGACGGGCTGTATCTCAAACTGCTCGCGGGACTGCTGCACCCGACGATCATCCCGGATCCGGCCGCGACCGAGAAGCGGCGGGCGGACCTGCGAGCGTCCGTGGATGTGAACCGCTACATCGTTCGTGCGGGAGAAAAGATCGTCGGCGAGCACGAGGTGGTCGGGCGTGCGGAGTTCGACAAGATGCACGCGATGCACGACGCGATTCAGTCGACGGTGGGAGGCGATCGCGCGTTCCGCCGCGTGCTCGGCGGCATCGCCTACAATGCCCTCGTGCTCGCGATCTTCGGCATCGCGATTCTGGTATTTCGCCCCGGACTCTATCGCTCGATGCGGGCGCTCGCGCTCTTCGCTGCGGTGTTCACCCTCGTGCTCGTCGTGGCGGCGATCACGGCGCAGTGGCAGCCCGTTCGTCCCGAGCTCGTGCCCGTTGCGATCGCGGCCATCATCATCAGCATGTTGTTCGACGCGCGCATCAGCATGATCGCGGCGATGATTCTCGCGGTGCTCGCGGGCGGGCAGAGCGTCTATCGCGGGACGAATGCGCTCTTTCTCAACCTCATCGGCGGCGCGGCGGCCGCGCTGAGCATGCGCACGATGCTGCGACGCGATGATGGCTATCGCTACGTGCTCACGATCGGCGTCGCCTATCTGTTTGCCGCGGTCACGCTCGGCCTTACGCTCGGCTGGACGACGCGGCAGATCGGCGTGAGCGCCGGCTTCGGTGTGCTGAACGCCTTCGTGTCGGTGGTGCTCGCGATGTTCCTGATGCCACTCGCCGAACGGCTCACCGGAGTGACGACGTCGCTCACGCTCGTGGAGTGGTCGGATCTGAATCGCCCGTTGCTCCGGCGGTTGAGTCTCGAAGCGCCAGGGACGTACGCGCACACGATCGCGATGGCGAATCTCGTCGAGGCGGCGTGCAACGCGATCGGCGCCAACGGACTGCTGGGTCGCGTCGGCACGTACTATCACGACATCGGCAAGCTCGCCAAGCCGCAGTACTTCGTCGAGAACCAGGCGGGCGGACGTAATCCGCACGACATGCTCAAGCCCGGCACCAGCGCGACGATCATCCGGAATCACATTCAGGAGGGACTCGATCTCGCCGCCGAGTATCATCTGCCGGCGGCGATCAGTGCGTTCATTCCCGAGCATCACGGCACGGGACACATCACGTATTTCGAGGAGAAGGCGCGCGGCGGTGATGGCGCGCCCGTGCCGAACGTCGCGGACTACATCTATCCCGGCCCCGTGCCGCAGAGCGCGGAGACGGCAATCTGCATGCTGGCCGACGGCGTCGAAGCATCGGTGCGCGTGTTGCAGGAACCGACGCCCGCGCGCGTGCGCGAAGTGATCGATCACATCGTGAAGCAGCGCGTGGACCAGGGACAGCTGCACGAGGCGCCGCTCACGCTCAAGGATCTCGACGTGATCAAGGATGAATTCTCGCGCGTGTACGCGAGCATGAACCACGCGCGAATCGATTATCCGACGGCGAGTGGTGGCGTGACGTCCGAATTCGCGACCGTATGAGCGTGAGCGTGTACGTGAACGCGAGCGAGGTACGATCGGCGCTCTCCGCCGCGCGCGTGGAATCGATCGCGCGCGCGACGCTCGCCTCGGAGCGCGTGCGCGACGCGATGCTCTCGATCACGTTCGTCTCGAACGCAAGGATCGCGCGCCTCAATGCGAAGCACCTCGGGCATCGCGGCGCCACCGACGTGATCTCATTCGGCTTTGCCGGTGCGGCGAAGGACTCACCCGTGGTCGGCGATATCTACATCGCGCCCGCCGTCGCCCGAGTGAACGCCGTCGAGCATGGCGCTCCGATTCGTCAGGAGCTCGCGCGCCTGGTCGTGCACGGGACGCTCCACGTGCTCGGCTATGATCATCCGGAGGGCATGCGCACCGAATCGCCGATGTGGAAGCGCCAGGAGCGCCTTCTCACTCGCGTGCTGAAATCGGCATGATCATCGCCTGGATCGTTGCCGTGCTCGCCCTCGCCGTGTCGGCGATGTCCGCGCTCGCGGACGGGGCGCTGCTCACCGCGGGGCGCGACACGCAGTCGCGCGAAGGGAGCACGCTTCCGCGCGGCGACGCGCGCGAGCGTACGCATCGCGCGCTGTCGATCACGCGTCTTTTCGCGCAGCTCACGAGCGGCACCGCGTTCGCGATGGGCATTGAGCTCTGGCTGCGCCCGGCGCCCATCGCGGCTCTCATCGCCATCGGCGGCCTGATCGCAATCCTGATGTTCGGCGAGATACTCCCTCGCGAGGTGGGCGACACGATCGGCGCGCCTGTGCTCGCGCGATTCGCGCTCTTCATCTCGCTGGACGAAGTAGTCATGAATCCGCTGGTGGCCACCGGCGCCGCCATCGACGGCGTGCTCTCGCGCCTCCTGCCGCCTCCGGCGCGAAACGATGAGCGCGAACACTCTGCGCCTCCGCTGCGCGACGTCGTCGCGCACGGACCTCAGTCGCCGCGCGAGCAGCGCGCGATTCTTCGCCGCGTCTTCTCGCTCGGCGACACCGAAGTGCAGGAAGTGATGGTTCCGCGCGTCGACATCATTGGCGTCGAGCGCTCGACACCGTGGTCGGAGGTCGTCGACCGCGTGCGAAGCTCGCAGCATGCGCGTCTGCCCGTCTACGACGACACGCTCGATCAGGTCGTTGGAATTCTGTACGCCAAGGATCTGCTCGCAGCGGTGATCGCCGATGAGGAGCCCGTCGCCGGCTGGAGCTCGCTCGTGCGTCCCGCCTCGTTCATTCCCGAGAGCAAGGCGATCGACTCGCAGCTGCGCGATTTCAAGGCAACACGCACGCACATCGCGATCGTCGTCGACGAATATGGCGGCACGGCGGGGCTGCTCACCATCGAGGACATTCTCGAGGAGATCGTCGGCGACATCCGCGACGAGAACGATTGGGAGGAGCCGCCGATCGTGGCCGAGGCGAATACGCGCTTCTGGGTATCGGGGCGCGTCACGCTCGATGAGCTCTCCGAGGCGCTCGGTGAGCACTTCGAAGACAAGGACATCACGACGGTCGGCGGGCTGATTTTCCAGCGGCTTGGTCGAGTCCCGCGCGCGGGTGAGACGCTCACCATGCACGGCTTTCGCGTCGTGGTCGAGCGCGTGATTCGGCGTCGCATCGATCGCCTCTACTTCGAGCGACTCGAGTCCGCGGCCGTGAGCACACGATGATTGGGATTCTCGTTCTGATCCTCCTGCTCGTGGCGTGGCTCACCGCCGCTGCCACCTCGCTTCGCTCGGCGAGCCGACTCTGGCTGCGCGACTGGGTGGAGCAGCAGCTCACGGGGAAGGTGACGGCCGAGGCGTACGTGGAGCGCCTGCATCAGCTGCTGGCGGCGAGCGTAAGCGCGGCGGCACTTCTCGCGATACTCGCAGGGATCGCGATCGGCGCACGTCCCGAAGCGGATGCGCTGAGCAATCTGATTGCGATCCTCGCGTTCGGGCTGGCGGTCCTCGTGCTCGGTCAGCTCGTTCCGCGTGCGCTCGCGCGCCGCTGGTCATCGAAGCTCGTGCCCGTGCTGTTACCCACACTTCGTGCAACCTCCGCGCTGATCTCTCCCGTGCAGCGACTCGCATCGGCAGTCGCCGCCGCGAGCGTGCGTCCCGCGAAAAGCGAGCAGTCGCGCCGCGAGGGCTTCGAGGAGCTCTTGCGCGAGGGGCAGCTCGAGGGAATCGGCGAGCGCGAAGAGATCGACATCATCACCGGTGTCGTCCAATTCGGCGAACGCGTATTGCGCGACGTGATGACGCCGCGCACGGCGGTGTTCGCGGTAGACATCGCGCTCTCCCCGCTCGAAATGGCAGCCGTGATCGCCAGCTCGGGATACAGTCGTGTGCCTGTGTATCGTGACTCGCTCGATGAGATCGTCGGCGTCGTGCACGTGTTCGACGTGTTCCGCGACGGCGGCGAGCGCATGGCGCCGCTACGCCCGGTGCCGCACGCGCCGGCAACGAAGCGGGTGAGCGAGATGCTCTTCGAGATGCTGCGCGGGCAGTTTCACTTCGCGGTCGTGGTCGACGAGTTCGGCGGAACGGCGGGGATCGCGACACTCGAAGATCTGCTCGAGGAGCTCGTCGGCGACATTCACGATGAGCACGACGAGCCCGCGATCTCCGATGTCGGGCACTCGCGCCACGCCGTCGTCCTCGACGCGTCGATGCCTGCGAGCGAAGTGGCCGCGCGCTTCGATGCGGTGTTGCCCGATTGGGTGGAGGATCGCTCGCAACCGCTTGCGGGCCTCATCGTGCGCGCGCTCGGGCGGATTCCCGTTGTGGGCGAGCGCTTCGTGCTCGGGTCGCTCGAGCTCACCGTTGTGCGCGCGACGGCCACGCGCATTCAGCGACTGCTCGCGCAACGCGCCGATGCCGGCGCGCCGGTCTCGCTCAAGGCACCGAAATAGAGATGTCGACCTCCACCTTTCCGGGACACGCCAAGCTGCTCGAGGACTTCGCAGCGCGACGCCCCTCGGCACTCGCGCGCGCCATTTCCATCGTCGAGAACCGCCGGGCCGGCGCCGCGCAGCTGCTCGCCGCGCTCCACCCGTTGCTCGGCCGCGCGCGACGCATCGGTGTTACCGGCCCTCCTGGCGCGGGGAAGAGCACGCTCACGACGCGTCTGGCCGAACACTATCGCAAGGCTGGATTGACTGTCGGCATCGTTGCCGTCGATCCGACGTCGCCGTTCACCGGTGGCGCACTGCTCGGCGATCGCATTCGCATGGAGTCGGTCGCGCTGGACGACGGCATTTTCATCCGCTCCATGGCCACGCGAGGCGCGCTGGGAGGTCTCGCCGCGGCAACGCGCGATGTGTGCGACGTGTTGGACGCCTTCGGCTTCGACCGACTGCTCGTGGAGACGGTGGGCGTGGGGCAGAGCGAGCTCGATGTCGCACGTACCGCGGACACGAGTGTGCTCGTCATCGTTCCGGAGTCCGGCGACTCGATTCAGACGCTCAAGGCCGGACTGATGGAGGCTGCCGATCTGTTCGTCGTCAATAAGGCCGACAGGCCTGGGGCCGATCGCATGCGTCACGAAATGAAGCTGATGCTCGGGCTTCGCATGGGGCAGCTCGCGCGGAACGCGCCTGCGCATCACGGCGTGGATCTCGCGCGCGTGGGCCGGCGCGCGCGCCTGGAGCGTGACGCGGCAGCGAGCAGCGACGAAGCGTCGTGGGTGCCTCCGGTGCTCGCCACGAGCGCGGAGCGCGGCGAGGGCATCGATGAGCTCGCGACGGCGCTCGATATGCACTTTGATTACCTTCAGAAGAGTGGGACGTTGCAGTCGCGGCGCCGCGGACGGCTGCGCGATCGTGTGGTGGAAGGAGTCGATCGCGAGCTGCACGACCGAATCTGGAACGATCGTTCGCTCGTGGCACGGCTCGACGCGATGCTTCCCGATGTGGAAGAAGGACGTACGACGCCGCTGGCCGCGTCCGAGGAGCTCGTCGCACAAGTCGCAACGCTTCTCTCGAATTCACGATCGCCGAACAGTGAGAGTGAGGTAGCATGACGACACTCAAACCGCAGATCGAGTCGCAGGGCTCGCAGGAAGAGGAGCTCGCGCGGCTTCGCGCCGAAGTGGCCGCGTGGCGTGCGCGTTTCGCGTCGAGCAAGGTGCGCGATCTCGCCTTCGTGAACTCGGGTGGAGAAGTGCAGCCGCTATTCACGGAGCTCGACACCGCCGGCGACACGGACATGTCGCTGCCTGGGTCCTTCCCGTACACGCGCGGCATCCACCCCACTGGCTATCGCGGCCGGCTGTGGACGATGCGCCAGTTCGCCGGATTCGGCAGCGCGCACGATACCAACGCGCGCTACAAGTTCCTGCTCGAGCATGGACAGACGGGGCTCTCTGTCGCGTTCGACTTCCCGACGCTCATGGGCTACGACTCCGATCACCCGCGCTCGGAGGGTGAGGTGGGCAAGTGCGGCGTGGCGATCTCGAGCCTCGCCGACATGGAGACGCTGTTCGAGGGAATACCGCTCGACCAGGTCTCGACATCGATGACGATCAACGGTCCCGCGATCATCCTCTACTGCTTCTACATCGCGGCGGCAGAGAAGAAGGGGATCGATGCGTCGAAGCTGAACGGCACGATTCAGAACGACATCCTCAAAGAGTACATGGCCCAGCATGCGTGGGTCTATCCGATTGAGCCCGCGCTGCGGCTGATCGTCGACGGCTTCGAGTGGAGCGCCAAGCACGCGCCCAAGTGGAATACGATCTCCATCTCGGGCTACCATATTCGCGAGGCGGGATCCACGGCGGCGCAGGAGCTCGCGTTCACGCTCGCCGATGGCTTCACCTACGTCGAGCGTGGCGTTGCACGCGGCCTCGATGTGGACGACTTCGCGCCGCGGCTCTCGTTCTTCTGGGACATCCACAACGATTTCTTCGAGGAGATCGCCAAGCTCCGCGCCGCGCGCCGCATCTGGGCGCGACACATGCGCGATCGCTTCGGCGCGAAGGATCCACGCTCGTGGGCGATGCGCTTCCACTCGCAGACCGCCGGAGTCACGCTCACCGCCGCGCAACCGATGAACAACATCGTGCGCGTCGCCTACCAGGCGATGGCCGCGGCACTGGGTGGCACAAACTCGCTGCACACGAACTCCATGGACGAGACGCTCGCGCTTCCCACCGAGCACTCGGTGCAGGTCGCGCTGCGCACGCAACAGATTCTCGCCTTCGAGAGTGGCGTCCCGAACGTCATCGATCCGCTCGGCGGCTCGTACTACGTCGAAGCGCTCACCGACAAGCTCGAGAGCGAGGCCGAGTCGCTGTTCGAGGAGATCGACCGTGCGGGTGGTGTCGTGCGCGCGCTGGAGACCGGGTGGTTCCAGCGCCGCATCGCCGAGTCAGCGGCGCGCCAGCAGTGGGAGATCGAGCAGCATCGCCGCATCATCGTCGGCGTCAACGACTTCATTGTCGAGAACGACGAGCTCACCATCCCGCTGCTCAAGATTGGCGACACGGAGCGCGAGCAGCGCACCCGCCTCGCCGAACTTCGGGCAACGCGCGACAACGATCTCGTCGCGCGCCGCCTGGGCGAGCTGAAGGCGGCCGCGCGCACCACGGAGAATCTCGTTCCACACATTCTCGACTGCGCGCGCGCGTACGCCACGCTCTACGAGATTCGCGCGGCGATGGAAGAGGTGTTCGGCGCGTATCGCGAGCCGGTCTTCTTTTGACGGCTAGGAAACGCCGCCCGAAGGAGTGGTGGGAATCGTACTTTGATGCGCAGTACCTGCTCGAATACGAACCGATCTTTTCGCCGGCACGCGACCGCGCAGACGTCGCAC
>Ga0193716_1000543_pt1 | contig 22765 bp, 17 predicted proteins | sample U2c1metaG_FD_145901 | JGI IMG/M metagenome (GOLD analysis project Ga0193716, IMG submission 145901) | Soil microbial communities from a riparian zone of the East river system, Colorado, United States - U2c1 | ecosystem: Environmental > Terrestrial > Soil > Riparian zone | place: USA: East River...
TGAATGCGGGCGTAGTCAAAAACAATATCGTGTATCAAGCAAATATTCCGATTTTCGGAACCGGTACAGCAAACGTAATTTCAAATAATCTAACGACAGATCCTAAATTCTTCAGTGCAACAGACTCTCGCCTGCAGTCAGGCAGTCCCGCAATAGATTCCGGCGCTAGCCTTTTAGCTGAAGGAATCGATAACGATTTTGCCGGGAATACACGTCCTTATGGCTGCTGTTATGACATCGGAGCGTATGAATATGGCGCCACACCGAGCACCGCCCCCCCGATAGTAGTTCCAAATCTCGCCACCACAACAGTCACGGTAGACAGCACCTACACAGGATATTCTGCCTCGTCGATAATAGACGGCGTCATCACTGCGCAGTCTAGCACTTGGGCGTCCGACGCTTCCTCTATTGACCATTGGGTAAACATCGCGTTTCCCTCTCCTCGACAGATCAATACGGCCACGATCTATTGGGCTTTTAACAGTTATCTGCAAAAATACATGACGGCGAAGAAGGTAGACGTTCAATATTGGAACGGCTCGTCATATCAGACCGTTTCATCGTTCGTTTATTCGGGCACAAACGTAGATTCTTCTACGGTGTTCTTTCCAGCCGTCACGACTTCTCAACTGAGATTCGTTATGTCGGCGGGACAAGGAAACCCTGACTATGCCGCCATCCTCTGGCTGACCGAGATCGAATATGGCGTCGGCAATGCTCCAACTGAACTGACGCCGCCTTCAAATGTCCTACTTCGGATGATACCTTGACCGGTCGGAGACGCGCGAGCGCTCGCCTAAGCAGATCCGGTTAAAGGAACTGCAGTGGAAAATCATGAACACATCAACTATAGCGCGGCACCGCTTCCGCCCACCTTTTTTTTACCTCCGGGGAGAGGTTGCATATAACCGCACGAAATTTACCGTTTGCGTCGCGAGGGATATCGGGCAGCTCTTCTAGCACTACCTCAATCCCGCCCATTCTAGCTTTGAGGCGCTGCGCGATGGACTCGGCGGCATCATGCCTGAAATTCACGGCAGGTGTATAACGTACTCTGACGCGGTGCAAGGTTTCCTGTATGATTTGAGCGTTTTTAATTGGAATATCGCCTTTGAATACCGGGTCGAGGCGACCTAACACACGACCGTCTTCTGTATACAACAGGTCGTCTGACCTGCCTTCCAGCGAAGAAATTAATGGCAACGACCGACCACAGGAGCAATCGGCATTGCCATTACCCACGATGGCCATGTCGCCAACCCGGTAGCGAATAAGTGGCATATCTTCATTAAGTAAGCTAGTACAGACCAACTCACCCATGCCATTCCCGTTTGACTGCCCGGCAGGTAAACTCTCGATGCAACCGACTTCCGGCCACAGGTGAAGATTGTTTGATTGGCATTCGCTCGCAGCCGCAACCATTTCACACATTCCATAGGTCTCCCGCACGGGACATCCAAACGCCTCTGCAATAACGCTTCGCTGATGATCGAAAAGAGGTTCGGCGTTTGCAATTGCCACTTTCATCTTCAGCGTCCTCTGTTGCTGGAGTACTTCGCACGCAAGAGTATACAAAGAAGAGCTATAGCCCCATATGTATTCGATAGAATATTTTTCCAAGGCATCAAAATAATACGGAATCACCCGCGGCGTAAGATGGTATGATGACATGTAAAGTTGATTTAGGCCGGAGTTCCAAACCCAAAATGGCGGCTGCCTCTGAGTTACTGGGGTAATAACCTGTCCGCCGATCATCGCCCAGCGATTTTCCTTCGATACTCCGTACCACCGGCGCCATCGCGCCTCCATAAGAGCGTACCACTGACGGATCGTTTTCTTGCTACTCCATACTCGTAAAGGTGTACCAGTAGTGCCGCTCGTGTGCTCACAAAACATCCCCCGCAATTTACACCCTTCCGCTACGAATGCGGCAGGATTTTCGCGTACTGCTTCTTTGTTTAGGATTGGCCAATTTTGGAGATCCTGCCAAGAACCCTTGTCACCTCTACTCCGTCGACCATTCCAGTAGTTCCGGTAATAAGGGATTTCTGTAGCAGCACGGCTGAGCACGCGCGAGAGCCGGTCTTGTGTATACGCGGTCCACCGCGCAGCCGACCATTGCTCTCTTGCAATGGCGGCTTCGATAAGTTGCTCCGATTCTGGTCCGTAGCGCCATGATCGTAAGTATAGCCCGCGCATGCTTGCCGCGAGGTTTCGCGCTTGTGGCGGGAGAGCGTGATAGAGCTTTAGGTAAATATCGTCCATTACGGTAGGCTGCTTGCTAAGCAAACCGCGCGGGATTACCGGGCCCAGCATCTTCCAGCTCATCCGCCTCAAACTCAATTCTACCTTCCCAACCGGTAGCGGGCGTAAATTTTAACATGCCACCACACTGAGCTAAGATGTTGCACCATTCGGGGACATTGGAGACAGAAGTTATCGCGTTAATGTCGTTAGGCATGACGGGATACTGATCGAGAATGAGAGCCCTCCCAAACTGCGAAAACCTTCGATAGTCAAACCCCATTAGCCTTGTCGCGCAAATATCGACCGCGAGTGGATTAAATCCTGCTAGCAAAACACCACACGGCTTGGCAGTTGGAAGAACTGGACCGTCCCCCTCACCCCCCACTATGCCGTCAATCACCGAAAGAAACCGTCGTTGCGGAGTGTGCTGCATGATTCCTTCACGATCTGCATAGAGCAGTATCTTATTGAGATCTAAGACTGAGCGCCAGATCGTGTCGTTACCGTACCATCCGCCAGCTCGTATTTTTGTGAAATTTGTGTGCTCAACTACTGCCTTTTGTGTTTTCCGTAAAACGCGAGCCAAAAGCAGTTTTGTCCGGGAACCCTGTTCAACGAAGCGAAACGCCTTTTCCTTGAAATGGTCCTTCAACAGACTTTCCATATGACGCAGAATACTCTGCGAATTGAACTCATCTCCTTCGGCTTTCGGACTACCTATTCTGTAGTGAGGAATCCAGTTCTTATCGCCGTTAATGCCTATCAGGTTCTTCATGTTAAGAGTCACGCCGATCTTTTTATGTGTTTTGAGTTTTGGCATGTTGATAAAAACATCCGACTCCAACACCGTCTTGCTGAGGAGGTACTCGTTTACTTGTTCGTTGTGGTGGCGCGCTGTCTCCTGACTGTCATAATCGCTGCCGCGATACCTTCTATGAAGCCGCGCGACTTCGGCGAATTCACTATCCTGGCCCAGATCGATACGAGCGTAACCGGCGGGGTCCCCAGGCAATTTAAACCGCCGCATAATCAAGCCATCTCGCAACTCGACGTTCTCGACCCGTAAATCACAAAGTCGCAGATCTAAACCATGCTTTGAAAAGCAGCTAACTATCTGATCTATTCCTGTGCGCTGTGCAATCCGTTGAAAATCATTGTCAATCATTGGCGCATCGGCGATCGTAACCGTTCCTTTGCCTTTCAACGCAAGGAACACATAGTCAAGTACCGCTCGGATGACCGAACCATGGGTGACCACGCAATCGTAATCACCACCGCCCACGTGTCGGTCCATCACGAAGTTTGGCTTGATTACGACCTTGTCACCCGGCTTAATTATGTGTCCAAGCGGATTCCAATCCTTAGTGTTGAGATGCGCCAAGTCCAGTTGCATCATAATCAGTAGATCCCTGAAGCCACTATAGACGTGATTTACCTCCGAAGAGCAATCGGCAAAGACATATTCCGGAAAACGCTCGGAAGGGTGAAACGGCGGCGCCTCAGGGTAACTCAATGATTTGGCCTTGACTATGCCTACGGATGGGATCATATCGCTTCTCCACCGTTGCCCGCTCTTGCTCTCGAGTCGGACTGCGGAAAACTCATCGCCGGCGCACAGCAGTCATGGCTCAAGCGCCGGCTGGAAGCGAGGAGGGCCGCGAGCCGCCGTCCATTCTGCCATAAATCGAATTCTTGCTCTGCATACTTGCGGCCCGACTCAGAAAACGTCATGCGCAACGGTTGGTTTTTCAAAAGCGTCTCGATTGCATCTGCCAGCGCACTCGGGTTTCCCGGCGGCACAAGCAGACCGCATTTGCCGTCGTGTAACAGTTCAGGGATTCCAGCAATGGAAGACGCAACGACCGGCGTGCCCAGCGCCATCGCCTCCTTTATTACTGTCGGTACCGCATCGCCCACGCCGTTCGAAGGATGAACGAGGAGGGTCGCTATACTCATTGCCTTTCGTACCTCGTCAGGGCGAAGCCATCCGAGGAATCTGACCTTATGCTGAATGTTCAGATTGTCCGCTAACGACTTCAAAGAATTCCGCTCACTACCATCTCCGGCAATTGCAATTTCGTAGTCTACGGCATGGCGCTTCATAAGCTCTCCGGCGCGGAGCAAATAATCGAAGCCCTTGTACTTCTCCAGGGCACCTACCGCTAAAATCGTCTTAGACTGTCGCTCCGAAGACACATAACGGAACTCGGCGAGATCGATGCCCAAGTGATATTTGTGGATCTTGTGAGATATCGACGGGAAAATATCCGGGTAGCGATCGCGCAAATACCTTCGGTTAAAATCACAAACTACAATGACGTTGTCCGCGTAGAGAAGCTTCTCACGCATGTACACCGGACCTTCATAAAGGTCCATGCCGGCGTGCAGAAACATAGAAAAAGGTATCGAGCGATCCAAAAGTCGATGAAACAAAAATGCAGACGTGGCAGCATAGTTACCCCAATATGCAAGCACGTGATCGTATCCGTCGTTCTGCTGGCGAGCCCACGCCAATGCCTTCAATGCGCTATAAACCGTCTTGGCAAGTCGACGAATTCCGTATTTCGCCGCTGAAGAGTTGACGGCGAGCATGTCGCCGGCAAAACGTCTCAGCTTTGGGTCGAGCCATTTTTCTGCCTTGAACGTATCTCGCAGACCGATGTGATGAATTCTTTCTCTCGGAAGAACGTCCTCATTCAATAGATCGGGAACATACCGCCACAGAGCAGAATCAAGCGGATAAAACGGAAAAATATCTAAAGTGACCCCGGCGTCAATCAACGCGCGCATATCGCGTGCGAAAAACGTGCTAATGCGACTGGGAAACTTGTTGGTGAAAACAGCTAGTCTCATAAATGGCTCTAAGTGCGACGTTCGTGCTTCGCAAAGTGTCGGATCTGGCTATATGGTTGGGGTCAAGAACGGGACTATTACTACGGCTTGCGCAAGATCATGACCGCCCCTTGAATTCGGAGATCTTCGTTGTTCATAGTTTGGAATTGTTGCGCTAGAACGACCGGCGGTAGGCCATTTTCGTTGTAGGTCTTCTCTAATCGAATTATATCGAACCCGACCTGCTCCGCGCATCTTACGTGTACGCTCAGAGGGCAGCGGTTTAGTAAAAACTCGCGTTGGCCTCGCACTAAACGCCATTCGCTTTCTGAATATGCCCAGTGGCCGTTCCAGTGGGGAGATAAATGATGAGCACTGAAATCAACAACATGGGAGCCATAGCCGCCGGGCTTTAGCCAACAAAACATGGCCTCATATGTTTCCTTTAGACTGTCCACGTGTTCGAGAACAGCCTGCGAAAACACCAGATCCAATGAACCTGAATCTATATCCGCCGGTGAGGTCCAAGGAACCTTGTATGTTACAACCCCCCCCGCATTCAGTCCGCTTTTTATTTCTGTGCGGATTCGATCCACTCGTTGTTCGAATCCGCTCCACTGGACGATATGTTCGGGGTGCTTATACGAGGCTAATCTCGGTCTTACGCCGGGAAATTCGTTGTGATCCGGTATCGAAGCTCTGCGCGAATACAGTTCAACTAACTCTTCATAGACGACTTCAATATCGGATCTCATTGAAAAAGGAACAATGTCCAACCCCACGTAACGGCTTGCTCCCGAGAGTAACGCTGCCAAGCCGATACCAACGCTGTCGCCGGGCCCAAGTTCTCCAATTTGCGCCTCAGCGATTTCGAAACCATGGTCAGAAAGCATCACTAAATGACGCAACCAAACGGAGTAGCAATATCTGGAACTGTCTGATCCCCCGGTCGCGGCTCGGCGCAATCTTAAAGCATTTAGGATAGGAATCCAGGTCAACCCACCCTTTATCAGATGGGGCAATTTCCAGGCTTGAACCAACCTATTTCCTCACAACAACTAGGAACCGCGCTGGTCGCGTGAGCGCCGTAACGACGGAACGATTAGCTGTGCGTTCAGCACGTAGTCACGAAGCGGCTATGACGGACTAGGCAGTAAATGTCTATTTCGAGTAAACGGACATCGTATCAGCGATCGTTCCAGCCTGCAGACCGGTAGGCAGAAAGCATATTCGCAATCATGGTCTCCAAGCCAAACTCGCGTTCCGCCTTCGCTCTCGCTGCCAAGCCCATTGTGGCACAGAGCTGCGGGTTTCTAATGAAGGTAGTGATGCGGTCGATCAGCAATTCTTGATGACCACTCGGAACTACCGATCCGCTAACACCATCATCGATTATATTCGGCACGTCACCAGCATCTGTGGCCACAACCGCTCGTCCGCAGGCCATTGCCTCCATCACGGCATTCGGACAACCCTCCTTGTCCGCCGTGTGAACAAGAAAAGTGGCGTTGGCCATAAGCTTTGGAACATTTTTCGTCTCACCGATAAACTCTACACAGTCGGCCAGTCCAAGCTTCTGGACTTGCTGCTTCAGCGAGTCACGGAGTGGCCCGTCCCCGGCAATGCAAACACGAAAATCAAATCTGGCTCTCTTCAACACATGCGCTGCCGCTATCAGACGGTCCCAGCGTTTCACCTGAAACAGAGACCCTACACCCAGGATGGTGACGGTTCTATTGGGCGCCGCCTCGCTGCGGAATAACTCCAGATCTACTCCGTTACGAACCACCCAACACTGTTTAGGAGTAAACCAGCTTTTCGAACACTGAACACTTTGCAATGCCGTAGAACTGTTAAATATGCATTTGCGCGGCCAATATGCGCTGAGTTTTCCCAACCACGCACCGCTCTCCTTTTTAGTCCACTCGAAATCACTCCTGACTCCGCCAACAGCAATACTCTGTATGCCTTGCGTGCCCCAAAAAGCTGCGAAGTTTGTATGAAAACTATAAGAGTGAACCACCTGGGGCTTGATCCCCCTGACTATGCGCCGAAAAGTCATGAGCTTGGCAATCGGCGAAAGCTTCCCCGCAAAACCATGTATCGGAACATCGAGGTCGCGAATCGGGGAAACATAAGTATCGGTTTCCTTGAAATTCCAGACCACGACCTCCGGGTGATATCGCGCACGATCGATAGTCTTCAGAAGATAGTAAAGTTGCCGCTCCGAACCGCCGGCGCGCAATTCACCGATCACATAGAGAACACGACATCGCGCATTTGATTCCCTCAACAAAATTTCAGGCCTGCAAAATGCGGCTATAGACGTCCCCAACCTTTGCCGCCCACCCTGCCAAAGAGCACTGTTCGGCAACGTACTTGCGATTTTCTTTTCCCAACCGTTCTCGTTCAGCCGCCGGCAACGCCCCCACATCGCGCATCAGCTCGGCGAGCTGTGTCGAATCTTGAGTCGGAAACAGCCGCACCCCATCCACATTTCCGTAGACTTCTCGAACCCCCGGAATGTCTGAGCACAGTGCGAGCTTTCCCGCGGACAACGCTTCGGCGACCGCATAGCTCAAGCCTTCGCTTCTGCTCGCCGAAACGAACACGTCGACTGCGTTCACTAACGAAGGAAAATCGTCAACGGGATCAAGAACCTTGAGATATTCCCGAAGTACCGGGTATTCGGAAAGGTCCATGACAAAGTCCTTTGTCTTGTTGTCGCCTACGATCAGAAATCCGCAGCTTTGAAATCCCGCCCGGACAACTTCGGCTGCGGCTTTGACAAACACATCGACACCTTTCCTAGAAGGCTCCCCCCCAAGCAACAAAAAGAGTGTCTTTTTTTGGCACTCGCCTATTCCCAACAACTCTCGCATGCGCGTTCGAGCGCGCTGGTCTGGCGAAAATCGCGTAGTATCCACGCCATTATGAACCAAGAAAACTTTCTCGGCGCAAAAGCCGGCATCAAGAAGGCTACGGTAGACACCGTCGCCGACAGCAATACAAGCGGCGCCGACCGTCCGCGCGACCAATTGCAGCTTGAAAACATCTTTCGTCCGCTGCAGAAACGTCGGGGGTGTCGGATTATGATAATGCCAAAGTATCTTCGATTTCCTACAACCCATGATCTTCAGGAGCACGGGGGAAAAATCATAAAGAGAAAAATGGCTGTGAAATATCACTGGTTGCCAATCTAGCAATAGCCGTCCGACAGCGGCTGCGACATTTCTTTTCCTTGGCACGAAGCCGTAGCGGATACCCATCTCATCGAAAGTTCGCAGCCATCTCTTGTTCCTTGCTACTGCGGGAAAGACACAGAACGTTTCTAGATCCATTCTGTCGCGACAATAAGCAGCTAGAAACGTTATCGAGTCGACAAAGGTTCCGGGGGTTTCTGGACTAAAATTACAAAGTTGACAGATAACCCTTTTTTTCATGGAGCTTGGCGCCATTGGGTTTGCAGCCGGTCAGGAATATCTTGCGCCGTGTACCGGAATCGAAGCGGCGCCTGGTTTGTGGGCTACAACAATAAAGTTGTACCCGAAATATTTCACGATCGGCCATCTCCCCATCCAGTCTCCAACGGCGTGGGTGATCGAGCTGGCTGGTACGGCTTTTTCCAAAAGCGCGTCGACCTCCCAGAAGTATGGGAGATGGGAGGTGCTATATTTGCCATCCAATATAAAACCGCTGTCCTTGAGAAGCCTTTGAATATTTCCGAACCAGTAGCGGGAGTGCTGTATTTGAAAAGTATCCAACGGGGGTTTGCCTAAAAGCGAGCGGATTCCGCTCTTTCTATAGCTCCACTGAAGGAGACCGAATAAACATGCCATATTCGGCATGGAAACGATCGCCTTCCCGTTCGGCTTTAAAACTCGATAAAGTTCTCGGGCGCCGTCATTCGGCACATCCAGGTGTTCGAGCACCTCGGAACAGATGACCACGTCAAATGTCGAGTCCCCCTGCTTTATGTTCTGGATGTCTCCCACATCGAAGATAATCTTATTTTGCATCCCTCTTTCGCCAGCCCACCGGCGCGCCTTACGAATTCCTTCATGATCGATGTCGATCGCGAAAACCTCGTAGCCCGCCTCGGCCAGCATGATCGAATAGACGCCGTGACAACAACCGGCGTCCAGCGCTTTTAGGGTGTCGGATTGTTTATGGCGATCCGTCAGATCGGCTATGAGTTTCCGTATTTGATTTATTCTCAAACGGTGCGTGTATCTCACGCAGCGATCACCGCCATAAGCATAATACCTGTCTAATTCAATCTGGAGTCGATCGTTAACCATAAATATAGAGATACGGCGGAGCCAATACTTAATAAGCCGTCGAATGGGTTATGCGGCGGAACCCTCGCCATAGGCCCGTAGCGGCGAGCAGAGGTACGATAGTTTCCATCGGCGCACGCAACCGCGAAGCGGCTGCGAAGGAAATCCCGGAGCTTAGAGTGAGAGTTGCGGAGACAATTAGCATTGTCCAAAGGAGCCGCCAATCCACGGATCCATGGCCCCATGGCGGCGGGATAAGCGCGTAGGCACATACCACCAATAGGCCGCCCCAAAGTATAGCTAAGACTACAATGCCGCCGGGAAAATACAGATTAACAGCCCTCAGTACGTCCGGAGAAGGATGAATCGCATGCTCGAAGGCGCTACGGGCGAAGCTATAAACTGTTAAAAAGGGATGCTGTTGGAAAATAGCTTTAGAGCGTTGCCATCGTTCATCGTCAGCCTCACGACTCGACACAGGAAACCCCCAGCCCTGCTCCTCCTTGTGCGCCAAAACGGAAACTTCATACCGGCTCTGGCCAGCCACTTCCGCTCTCACGCGCGCGGCGAGGTAAAGCCAAACGGTTCGTCCAGCAATATCGGAAATCCCATTGAACTGCGCTTCTCTCTCGTTACGTTGTGTCCACAACACGACTGGCAGCGTCGCAAACACAAGATTCGTAGCTATCAAAAGCCACACACCTTTGCTCCTAAATCCGTAAAAGAAAACCAAGGCGCACCCCACGAGTATGATAAGCGGCGAAATCGGTCTGACGAGAACTGCCATACCAGTAAGCGCTCCGATGCTAGCGAAGCCAAGCAGGCTTTTTCCCCACGACAACCCCTGTATCAGCTTCATAAGAAAAAATATGCCTGTCAAGAGAAACAAAAACAATCCATCCGACATGGGCGCAACAGCAAGAACCGCGCCCCAAGGAGAGAATGCAGCTATGAGACCAGCCGCAAATGCCGGAACGGGAGGGACGGATCTTCTGGCGAGCCAGTACAGAATGAGCGGCCCGAATGAAAGCAATATTGTTTGTACCAATAGGACATTGCGCAATTCACGACCAACCAGCAGCATAATACTCGCTAGGAACGCGGGATAGCCGGGTGTGCGGTCAATCATTGGCCGCCCTCGATGGTCGAGAAAAGCTCCTCGATCAATCAGTTTTTCAGCGGGAACAAAATAGGTTGCCGCGTCAGAATTTGCGACCAGCTCGTTCAGATCAGCTCGCGAGATCATGAGATATCTCAGTGACACCGAGCTGAACAGGATGATGAGCGAAGCCAAGAGGGTGTGAATTCCAAGCCAGCCCGAAGCGGCGTCGTAGATTTCGCACTTTAGGCCCAATCGGGGTGAATATTCTTCGGAAACCGACATAACGCTATCCAGTCGCAACGGCAATAATGATAGCGGCCAGAAAAGCAACCGCATAACTCGCCTTGTCCTTGATCGCAAACACGACGGGATCATCATCCATTGCGCCACGGCGCGCGATCAGCCACGCACGGCTGATCCAGTAAAGAATCAGCGGACAGATCAACCATAAGAATTGAGGATGCGCGTAAAGGGGCTTCACGTCCTCGCTGTTGATATAAAGCGCGAGCACCAAGGCCGTCATATAGCCGCTGGCCGAGCCCATGCTCGAGAGCTGTTCGATATCCGCAGTCCAGTATCCCCGTGACTTGTCCGCCTCCTTTGCCTGACTCACAACGACGTGAAGCTCGGAATAGCGTTTCAGAAGCGCGAGACTCAAAAAGAGGAACATCGAAAAAACGAACAGCCAGTTGGAAATCTGAATATCGGCCGCCACCCCGCCGGCGATCACCCGTATGGTGTACAACAGCGCAAGCACTATGACATCCAACATCACGAGCCGTTTAATCCATACCGAGTAACCTAGAGTTAGAACGAAATAAACGCATAGCGTCAGAGTAAAGAAGAGCGGCAGCAAGAAGCTTAGCGCTAAACCGCCGAGAAACAACAATGGGGCTGCGAGCAAACCGAGTGCGAGCGGCAAATCGCCGGACGCAAACGGCCTGTGTTTTTTGCTTGGATGACGCCGGTCGGCTTCCAAATCCAGCAGATCGTTTATGATATATGCGCTGGAGCAACAAAGGCAGAAAGCCGCAAATGCCCACAGCGAGACCACAATCCGAATTGGATCACTGAGTTGATGCGAAGCCAGCAAGGGCAAAAAAATAAGCGCGTTTTTCACCCACTGATGGACCCGAACGGCTCGAATTAAAAGTCTTATGGTAAGTTTTTTCTCACCAACGATGTGCCTGACATTGGCAATATTACGGACGGTGCGCACTAGGCCATTTTGCGCATTAACAAGGATGGCGTCCTTACAAGACCGCCAGATCGGTAGGTCTACCCTGCCATTGCCTGCGTAGACAAAACCGGATGGCCCAAGATGCTCTCGAATTTTTAGCAATTTACCGGCCCCGGAACAGTTCTGTGCACCGTCAGTAGCAAGGACGGCGGAAAACACTCCTACGTGTTCGGCTATTCGGTTCGCCACATTTGCTTCCGCAGCGGTCGCCAGAACGATTTGCCGGCCGTTTCGATGTTCTTCAATCAGATACCTCAATAGTTCCGAATTATACGGCAGCGATGCTACATCCAAGTTCACCACAGAAGCGACTTGTCGCTTGAGGTGGGCCTTGCCTTTCAACAGCCAGAGCGGAAGTAGAAACAGATTGAACGGCTTGGTCTTAAGCAACAACAATAGGGATTCCACCAAAGTATCCGTCTTGACCAGCGTCCCATCCAGGTCGACACAGAGCGGAGGCTCCTGTGCAGAGTGGCTAAGCTGCACCGCCCTTAATGTTTCAGCTGTTCCCATGGAGAATAGGCAAGGCCGCGTGATGCTAGTGGACCGTGAGATAAACGAGAGACTATACGGCAAATCGGAATCTCGGATGGATCAAGAACTGTCTCCAGAGAAACAGGCCCAAGAAACACATAAAGATAATAAGAGGCTCAGTCGGAATGCGATACCTCGGATCTCCCACTTCAACCATGGAAGTGGCTAATGCGTTGTAAAGCACGATGGTCCCCGCCAGGAAATAGGCGAATACCTGCGCTGAAAATAGAGTTGTATCCATTTGAAATTCAGTTACGCCGAGAAAGAGTCGCTTGGACAATCCGAATACTGCGAGACCGCAAATGACGACCAGCTGCAAAAGAAACAGCGCTAACATTCCAAAATGTAATGCAACCCAGACGATGTGCAGTGCGGTCGAATTCATGCTTGCGACTTCGGTTGCAGATGGCAGCCAGTAGTTCGAAAAGGATATGAACACCTCTTGGAGATAGTTAAGGGGTGCCTTCTTGATCAGCAATAAGTGAAGGCGCAACAAATACAGAGAGAGATCTGGGAGAGGCTTCAACCCGGTGATTCTCTCAAGTTCCGGGACTGCTTTCCAATAAGACAGGTAAGCGGTGTGATCCCCGTCACGCTTAACTAACACAGCGTCCCGCGCCTTGATTAGCGCTTCGCGCTCTGCGGCGTATTCGTTGGGAAGACGCTCCAGAAATCGAACTGTTCTAGTAGAAAAATTAAAGCCTGTCATCGGGTATATCCCGAAAAAATTGAATTTGACGTAATTTAACAAACCGTAGCTGCCTATGAGCAGCGCCGATGATGCCAGTAAAATAGCGCTCGCTTTAGCACAGGTGCGGTACGTAAATTTTTTTTGATCGCCGATCGCCCAGCGCGCTATGAATAAAAATCCCGTAGCCACCAAGCCGAGAACCTGATAGGTTGGCCGGGTCAGTGCACTGCAACCCATAGCAATGCCGGACAATAACAACCAACGGTCTGTATTGCGAGGGCGCAAAAACCAAAACACTAGCGCCACAAATGAAACTACCAATAAAAATGTGCTCAGATTATCTGAAAGTACGTAGGCAGCATATTCTACGTAAGGCGGCAACAGCAGAACCGCCGCAAACGATACCAGCCAGAACGGTCTCAATCCCAGCGCATGGAGCAGGGCGGCAATCAACCAAACGGAGACAAAGTGAAGGATTAGAGATGTATAGAACAAAGGCCGTTGAGCGCCTTTAACAAAACCTGTAAAAACCAGCAACAACGGATAACCGGGAGGACGTGAATTCAAGTCATCAACGCGAAAATCCGCTAGATCCTGCGCCGCTCTGACGTAGCTGGGAGAATCCGGGACAATAAATGGCGCACCCGACCAGAGAGAACTGTAAAGCCACGTGCAAATCGCAAAAAGCAACGCGTAGGTTATTCCTGTTGAAAGCGGCAACCCGGCGAAAGTATAGACCTTGCCAGCTGCTTCAGCGGAAACTATCGGCGCAGACACCGAAGGAGTGATTTTCACCACGACCGCTGCCCGTTAGCTACCTTTGAATGCGGAACACACATCACGATCGATAGCGCGCGACGGCACGCGTCCTCGGCGCCTTCTCACCGGAAGAAAATGCGAACCGAACCTTACCGCCGATACGGACAACGAGCAGACGCAGCTTTCCGTAGAATACCGGCGAGCCCGCTGCAACCGAAAGCGCGAGGAGAGCCCACGCAGACATAAATCCAGCGTCGCCGAGCATCGCGCCCACGAAGGCGTAAATCAAATATGGAATTCGGAACGCGTCGCCCTCTTGTCCTTTTACGTGGGCCGAACTCCACCCCGCCCGGATCCAGAACGCTACAAAACACGCTAGGGGCAAAATCCCGGAAGCGAGAGCAAAATAGAGGAAAGCGTTGTGCGGTGGAAAGGGCTTAGTCGGTGACAAGACATACATTAGAGCTTTTGACATTCCGACTCCGACAAATGGAGTCAGTGGCGTGCTGAAAATCAGATCAATAGCCGCGGGCCATAATATTTCGCGACCGGTTTCTTCGGTACTGCGCTCTTCGTAATTTTTTAGAGCCTGCTCAAATATTCCGGCTTCGTAAGCGACACCGCTCACTAGGATAAGTGCAAAGATCGGTATAAATCCGCGCTTTAGGATCCCGCGGAACCCAACTACAATGGCAAGTAATGCCGCGAAAATGGGTCCGCGACTAACCGTCAGAGCTACAACGAGCAGACTTCCCACAGCCGCGGCCCACGCGCCGACGCGGTAAACGAATCTGTTCGTCCCAAGCCCGCAAATGGCGAAAAATACGGCGAAGAAACCGAACCATTCCGAAAGACCGCCGGGGTGGGATAATCCTCCCTGTAGTCCGATCTCAGTGTCGACACGAGCCCGCTCCACTTCCCCAGGATCGAAACTGAGGAATGGCAGCGCAAGGACTGCGATCGCACACAATACTAGCGGATATCGATATGAAAACCCTTGTCTCAAGCACAGCGATTGGACAATGATCAACTGCAGTATCCATATGATGAAAGTCCGTAAGCCTGAATCAAGTATAGAAAGATCGTGAATAAAAACTTGGACAAATGCGAAGGCCATCGTGCACGCAATAAGCGCGGCAATCGGACGGTACACGGCCGTTGCGCTATTGCGAAGCTGCAGAAGACAGATACCAGCCAAACCCAAAAAGGCTACGCCGGCCAAGAGCGGCACTGAAATTCCCCAAACATCCGCGGTAAGGGAATATACAACCGCACTATAGAAGGCACATTCGAGCTTGCCGGAGGGCACCCGGATCGCCTTATGAACATTGTTTATCTTTTTTAGCTGCATTTGTTCGTGCGTAATTTGCGAATTAGTGCTTGCGTACGTTGAGAGCACGTTCAAAAAGACTGACCACGGCGGATGCGCTATAGTTCTCGACGACGAATTTCCGTGCACGCAGGGCGATCTCATCACGCCTCTGTGGGCAGTTTAAAAGCTCTTCCAGGCCGGCAAGAAGCTCATGCGTGGTCCGCGCAACTCTCCCCATCCCGATCCGCTTAATAAGATCATCGGGGTCGACGCCTAAACTCACCACTGGTGTGCCAGAAGACCACGCTTGGGTGAAGGTGTTGGGAAACCCTTCTTCATCCGACGTGGAGAGAAAAACCGCGGCTTCTGAAATTATCATTGCTGCTTTTTCGGGCGGAACATGGCCGAGATATTCGACATTAGGCGTTGCCCGCAACTCATCAATGACGCGTTCGCTGTAACCCTGCGGCGAACTTCCCGGCCCGCCGCAAACGACGAAGCGAATGCCTGGAGCCTTCCGAGCAATCTCAACTAGAATGTCGGGCCGCTTGTGCTGTCGTAGCACCGCCACCCATGCAACATATCTTTCGCGTTCGCCGTGTGGCTTCACGTTTACTTGATCGCCGACAACGCCCGGAAGAACACAAACTTTCGGGAGAATATAAGCCTTTGATTGCCAGCGTGGCTTTAGTCTGGCAAACTGTCCGGCATGCTGTACAAAAATTTTATCTGTTCGCGCTAAGCCCCACGCGTATAACGGCCACCAACGAGGCCTCCAAACCAAAGCTTCTCGAGGCTCCACATCGCTATCGTATCCCACATGGAAGATGGTGTTGGCTCCGGCAAACTTCGCGATCTCGACGAGAGCGCCCCACAAATGATAGGCGCACTCCCAAAACAACCAATTGGGCCGCTCTGAAGATAAGAATTTGTGCCAGGCCATAAGAATATGGTCCTGACCGATCCCGACGTACTCGACTCCGTCAATAACTTTTCGGTCGCCGGGTTTTATTAGACCGCGCACGCCGACTGTGGCCGACCAACCAGCTGTGACCAACGCACGGGCAAGACGCCATTGATCACGCTCCGCGCCTCCGACTGCATCCGGTGCACCCGAGGCGTAGAGATACGCGCCATTATTGACAAATGCGATCTTCACAGAATCAGAACGACAAAGAACGGTTATCAGCTTGATCTGTTATTACCCAATTTGATGAGTCGCGGCACGAAATATTTTGCACAATATCTTCCAAAATAGCATCTTGCGGCCACATATGACCGTCATGCCAGTTGAGCTGACGGTCCCAATGGTTCGGGCAGTTGTAAACGAAATCGGGAACATAACAATAGCTGACTTCGACAATCAGCGGACGGCCTTCCGGCGTACGGACAAAATCGAAAGCCATGCTTTGCGCGCCGGCCTTTTTGGTTACTTCAAATGCGATTCGAACGCATTCCAAACAGACGTTCGAAGGGTCATAGTCGATCTCGCCGCTCCCGGAAGCGCGAAAGTCTCCCGGTCTAACCTTACGCGTATAACCAAAAGCCCGATTGCCTATCACAGTGACCCGCGTATCGAACTGGTTGTCAGGAACAAAGTCCTGAAAATACAGATAACCCTTTTCACGTCCGATCATTCGATTGAGTAGCCGTATGTTGTTAAGACTTCGCGGGATTCTTTTTAGAGCTGCCCACAGAGCCCCTTGCCGCCGAGCCACGCGGTAACGTTTGCCCGCGTCATTCCAGTAGTCGGGTACCGGTCTAAATCCGGTGGAGAAGGCCCGTTTCGCAAGCACGCGCGCCTCCTGGCGGCTACGGATCAGACTCACGTTCTGCGAGCCCGCGCCCTTTCGCAACTTGAACACTTTGGGAAAAGTAACATCCTCAATCCAGGAAAGCGCATGCTCCAGGTTGTAGAACACATACGTTGGCGCCAGCGGAGCGTCGATGGCCTCAAGCAAATACTTCTGGGCTATCTTATCGTCGAAATGCCAGCACGTCTGCACATCGGGAAACACCACTACGCCCATTGCCCGAACAGCCATAATCACATGCCGAGCCGCCAGAACCTCGGCCGGGTCTTGGTGACGCCAGTGCCACAACAACCCATCGACCGCTGCAAGCTCTCGTATGATGCTGGTGCCGAGACAATTGACGATCGTGTAGGAAATCTGATGCTCATGGCAATATTGTATCCACCGGTCGGAAAAGCTTCCCTGGTTGTGATGAATCGCGAGACGCATATTCGCAAAGTGGGCGCTCAAGCAACCTTCGCCGAAATTTCGCCAAAAGGCTCCTGCCATCCTTTTGGCAATCGAAAGCGGTACCCATATCGGGCAAAAATATCTTGTATCGGTACGGCTGAGTCATCTATAAGAACCACTATACTTTCCGGCGAAAACTCGGCAAGTGGATACGGGTGCGGAGTAAAAGCCTCTCGAATGATAGGAACCTGTTTCGGCGACAGCCCCATCAGCAATGTATTGATCCACTCGACGGCGGCGGTGCTCGTTCCCATTGTCATCAGGCCGAGATCGACAGGCGTCGGCGACAAGGGTCCGTCTCCTTCTCCGGCGACGATAGCGTCCGTCACCGTCAAGACCACGCGCTGGGGCGACTCCGCCATCTTTCCATCCCGGCGGCCATAGCGCAAAATCCGCTGCAGGTCCAAAACCATTCTCCAAACGGTATCGTTGCCGTGCCAGGAGCCTTCATAATTGTTGTCTATCCTGAGAAGTTTGCCGCACCCCAAGCCGACCAAGACGGCATTTGCCAATAACCTGCGAGTGAATTTTCCTCGTGATCGATTGGTGGCGTCGAATAAATCCTCGACAAAATGTTTCAAAGGCGAGCTCTCGGGATAGCAATCGCCGCCAGTCTCAGGATTGCCTTTACGGTGGTGCGGCAGATATTCTTTATGGCCGTTGATGCCGACGAGATTTTTCAACGCGCCCGTCACGCCCGCTTTTTTGTGAGTCTTGAGCTTGGGCACGTTAATAACCACGTCGCTTTCGATAACATCTCGCGCTATGAGGTACTGATGCTTTCCTGGCCCGTGGGTATTTTTCAAGAGATCCGGGTTGTACATCGTGACGCGGAATTCGCTGTCCGATGTGGTGATCGCTTCGAGCGAGCTTGCCGCGCCGAGATCATAGAGGACAAATTCATCCAGCGGCCGGCAGTCTTGTCGCGCCTGCGTAGCCAGTTTGCCGTTCGGGCGGATTGTACGTCGGAAATCTTTGAGCTCAATTTTGTGGCCATCCTTGGCGAACCGCGCGAGCATCGCCGGCACACCCGATTTAGTCATCAGCGTTGGAAAGTCGCATCCCTGAATCGGCGCATCGCCCACAATGATGCTCTTTGGGCGCGCTAAAACAACGTAGTGAAGAATCGCTTCCAGGACCGTAGTGTGCGTCACTAGACAATCGAGACCGGCTCCCGAACCGTTCTCGTGACATACCCAATTGGGTTTTAGAACGACTTTAGCGTTGGCAGGAAGCATCTCTGCCAAAGGATTCCATTGCGGCCAACCCAAATGGCCGCGGTCAAGTCCGGCTCCGCTCAATAGAGAACGAAAGGTAGCCAGCGCAGTGGTTTGCTCCGTCCATGCTGGAAGCTCCGGGAAATCCACGCGGGGCAGCGCACCGTATCCCCGGGCTGGCGCCCGCGCACAAAAAACGTGATCGAGTCTAAGCATTTCGGATTTTTTTCACGATCGTTGCCAAACAAAAACCAAAAACCGCGGGCTTCGACAGCTTATGACCGATCGCCTCTCAACCACGCCAAAGTGCTCCCCATCCGCACGGAATCGTTGCTCATTTCCTGACGTAAAGACAGCGGCGCTTCGACGGAGCCTGGAACAAAGGGCTCGATCGCCGGCGCGCCCTCCAAGGCAAGTATGAGATCCCTCGTCTGCCGCTCTGCTGAATAGAATGCGCACTCAGTGCGATCCGGCAGAATAGACTCCAATTGTCCGTCCGACCAGGCGACTAAAATCTGTCGCAAGACTTGGCCGATCTCACGCGGCGAGGTCGCATCGGCCATTGTGGTAACCCTTACCCGTTCGAGAATTTTTCTGGTCTCGTCCTGTGGAAGCACTCCAAAAATCGGCCGTCGAGCTTTCAAGTAGCTGAAGATCTTGGCGCCGGCAAGGAGCTCGTGGCCTGTTATGGTGGGAAGCCGCCCCAGCACCAAGAGCACATTGGCTTGCTGTTCCAAACGCATGATTTCTGCGTGAGAGACCGACGGCTGGGTCTTTATCATGTCATTGATATCGAGCCGTGCCGCATCCTTCTTTAGCTGATCTATGCCCTCGCCGACAAAAACCAGCTGCAACGAGTCTGCCTTGGCAATGCCGACGCTCTTCAAATCAGCTAGAGCTTCCAAAAGAGTGTCATATCTGTAGCTGCCCAACGTACCAGTATAGAGAATCGTGAGCTTGCTTTCATTCGGTGACGCGAATTCCTCCATTGGACCTTCATAGCCGTTCGGGATGATATGAATTTTTTTGGGATCCAGAGTGCCGGGGAAAGCGCGGCAATAACTTTCCGCCACGCTGTCGAACAGGAAGATCACGGATTGAGCTTCTTTGAACAGTCGATGCATGGCCAGTCTCAATCGTCGCTTGACCCATTGCGGATGTTTAAAATCGGCTTCGTAGTAGCTCAAACCATGCGGGTCGCGCAGGTCCAGCACGTAAGGCACGCCGGTACGCTGGGAAACTCGGCGGGCGACGATCCACGACGATACCGGCCCGGCGGACGCCCAGATGGCGTGCGGCCGGTGCTCAGCACAAAGGTCCGCGATCGTCTTTACCGCTGGTCCGATCCAGGGCTTTGCGAAATCCGGTTGGTAATAACACGCGGCCACGGTTTGGATCGCTTTTCTGATCGTCGAACGAAGCGGCCGGGCGTGCGCCGTCTGAATCCGATCGACGACTTCGGCCGGACCCTCCGAAAAGATTTTGCGGCTTCGCTGCCCTCTCCATGCCTGTAGAGCTTGCCATGGGTCTCGGCGGGGTTTTACGCGAAAGACTTGAGTTTCCTTCGGCACCAGCTTGAGAAGCTCGGGATCGTATCTCTCATAAGCATAGGAGTGGGCTGTAACCACTGATGTGCCCCAGCCCCGTTTCGAAAGCTCGCGCACAAAGCGAAGCGGCCGATAACTGCCAGCGCTTCCCTCCGGCGGGAAATGATAAGCAATCATGATGACGGACCGCATAGGCGATTATTAACTAGAGATATCGAACGATGCCTTCGATCGAAAACTTGTACTTTCTTTTTCTCGAGAAATACTGGCTGCTGCTTGGGAGGGCAGTTCGGGAATGGTAGTCGAATCTCCGGTTACGCAGTGTTCGAGAATACTTCTCAATTTTTCTATGCTCCGTTGAATCGTGAAGTTCGCGCTAATATGTTGCCTGGCATTATCCCCTATTGCACTTGCCATTTCGGGATCCACTAACAACTGATAAATATAGTCAGCCATTGTATCGATATCGCCTTCGTCAACCAAGAATCCCGTTTTGCCGTGGATTACAGCATCGCTGATGCCGGCATGACGAGTACTAACGACCGGCAACCCGGCGGCGCCCGCTTCCAGAAGGGCAACAGGTGTGCCTTCCGTGTCACCGGAGGCCGGCACCAAAGAATGTTGGACAAAAACTCTCGACTCCTGCATCAGTGAGGCGACTGTGTCGTGATTAGCCATGCCCTTCAGTTCCACGGCATGTTCAATGTGCAACGCTTTAATGAGATTGGAACAGACGTCGTGCAAAAGACCCGCTCCGACCATGACGAGTGTCGCTTTCGGCACCCTTTTCAAGACTTTCTTGAACGCGAGGATAGTCAGATAAGGCGCTTTCTTCTCCACGAACCGGCCGACCGAAAGGACACGAAGCGGCGACCTGAGAACGGAGGCTTGCGTCCATTTACTGATTTCTACGCCGTAGGGATTGTAAACAACTTTTTCCGCTGGCGCGCCCAAATAAGCCAGCTGGTCTACCATGTGGCTGGATACAGCTATGATCGCGCTCGCATAACTGAAAACTCTCTTATAAGCATCCTTATATCGGTCGAGTACGTCCGTTTGGTATGCGTCATATCCATGGAAATGAACGACGAGCGGAAGATCAAGCTCTTTGCAGACGCTTAGAACACCGGCTCCCGTCAAGCCGTATTCCGCTAGAACTATATTTATGTTGTTCCTCTTAAAAAACTTTCGCAGCGCGCTTTTTTTCATGGGATTCAAAACATAACGGTGCCAAGAAAATCTGACTTCTCGCTTTACGCGCTCGGCTCCATCGGTAGAAATCGACTTCGGGAAGAGATCATACACGTCAACAGGGAAATCGCTCAGGTAATTTACTGCGGTGGCCAGCCGATCTATGTGCGCCTGTAAAAATGTTTCGGAATATGCCGGTGCACCAGGCAAGGTAACACAAATCCTCCCTTTTACTGTTTTCATCGCAAACCAGGGTACGCTGTGAAAATTATCGGGCTCGGGTTGTACTCGAAGTATTTGGTGTGGGCGCCTTGTTGCTGTGCAAAATGTTTCTCAGAGCCCGCAATGATGTGACCAACTCGCGTGGCAATCCCATTCGCGCCAACCGTCCTGTGCCTAGCCAACAGGCTTTTTGATAATCCGCATTATAAGCGTGCAGATCGGCAAGAAGCTCAGCTTTCTTTTGCTCTGAAAAACAGCGGGCAAGGGTGATTAGTTGAGCGGCCGTTTTTAGTAGCGATTCAGTAATCCGCAAAGGGTGATGGGTTTTCTGTTCGGGATGTTCCCTGAACATGCCGAATGGTATTTGCGTGTACTGAAATTTAGCTCCCTGAATGAGCAGTTTGCCCCAAAGATCATAGTCCATTGTGAAATGGTTGGCGTTATCGAGACCTCCAACAGAAAGCGCCATGTCTCGCGGGAATAAAACCTCTGGCTGTACGATCTGCCCGCCGCCACGCCAAATAGCGCTGACCCGGACTAGATCCTCTAACGAATGGACGCGGCCGCAATGGGATGCACGGACGTTCCCGACTGTATTGATGTAAAGGCAAATGCCGACATATACGATGTTTTTGTCAAACCCGAATCGCGTCGCGTGATCGACGAGAGCATTTTTACAAAGCATGTCATCGCTATTAATCCACGTTACGAATTGACCGGATGCTCGCTTCAACCCCCGATTGATGGCGTCGCTTTGGCCACGATCCGGTTCGCTTACCCAATAGGTCAACCAAGGCGCATACTTCTGAATAATTTCTACCGAGCCATCGGTGCTCCCGCCATCGAGGATGAGATATTCAAGGTTCGCGTAGCCCTGCAAGAGTATCGAGCGAATGGTTTCCTCGATGAATTGTCCCTGATTGAAAGACGGAGTTACAATGCTGATCATAGGCCATAGAGTGCCATCAGTCATTCGAGCCGGTAATTGTCGGCTTTCCTCGGTCCACGGCCATCCGGTTTTACCCGGGGGCGGCGCCGGCAACTGGTCCAATTGGATACAAGGCATCTATAATCTTTAAGAGGTTGCGGGTTATAAGATTAGGAACACGGATCGGGAGCGCAGTTCTTCTATAACTGACCCGTACCATCGAATAGACTCAGAATGGAAGGCACGTCAGGCTGCTTTCACCTCAGCTCGTCGCGTCAAGGCCGTTACCGGCTCGGAAAACTTGATGGACTGTTTACGACACGACAATGCTGCGGAGATTGCGAGCACTTTGAAACTGGCATACACAAAGTGGAGAGAGCGATCTAAGGGTAGACT
>Ga0193716_1000544_pt1 | contig 22757 bp, 28 predicted proteins | sample U2c1metaG_FD_145901 | JGI IMG/M metagenome (GOLD analysis project Ga0193716, IMG submission 145901) | Soil microbial communities from a riparian zone of the East river system, Colorado, United States - U2c1 | ecosystem: Environmental > Terrestrial > Soil > Riparian zone | place: USA: East River...
CGAGGTCGGGAAATCAACTGGCGACTGGACTGACGGCTACAACAACGCGCAAGCCCCCGAAGGCCGCACGCTGGAGGAAAAGGTCGCGCATATGTTCATCACTTTTCACACGCTTATTGTCCGTGACGGTGTCGATCCGCTCAAGGCTCATCGCGAATTCCTGAAGATCGACGAGTACCGGCGCCGGATCGATTCCGAGATTGAGGGTGCTGACGACGGAAGCGCTGATCTTTAGTCGGCGGCTAGCAGTTCCAGTCAATGCAAACCATGGATATTGAGCTGAGGCTGGCCAGACTGTGGCTAAAGGCGTCGGCGATTTGGGTTGGAGCGGTGTTCTGGATCGCCTTGTGCTTCTGGCTGGTCCTGTCGTCGTGGTCGGAGGACTTTGTCATTTGTGCGCTGGTACCTCCAAGCGTTGCGCTCCTGATCGGCCGGGCGCTGTTCTTGGTGCTGAAAGGCGTACGTAGACTCCGCTAATCTATGCGAGGCCGCGCGCGGTGTGAAGCTCGGCAAGGCGTGACGATTTCGGTGCTATCATCGCCAACATGGCCAGAGCTAAAGCATCCTTTAAGTCGATGGTGCGCGGCTATGCCCGCGACGGCACACCAGAGCGTTAGCGAACGGCCACGTCAGGAGCGGGCAGCCGGATGTCGGCGGTATGCTCGGGATAGGGCGATACCGGATGCTCCACCACCGCGAGGCCCGCGCGTTCGTTTGCAAAGGCATGGTTGACGTCGCGGTGATGGGCCTCGTCAGCCCGGACTACCAGGATGACGTCCCGCAGCAACGCGCCCTCCGGCAGGTTCCAATAGTGTCGGGCGATAGCGGGTGCGGGCACGTTCGGGGACTTGCCGTCGTCCAGGTCGCGCAGATAGTGCGTGTAGCTGATGACTGCTTCTTCCTCGAAATAGCCGACCACGCGATGCGCAGTTCTCGAACTCACGAGGTAGAGCGCGAAGAAGGCTAGATAGAACCCCCACTGTACGGCCAGGATCACGAGGCGCTCTAGCAACGTCGGCTTGGCGATGTGGATGAAGGTCATGAGATGCATTCGCTCATTCTCGGCCTCTTCGAGGAGCGTGCGGATCCAGCCGTCGTCGTCACACATGCGGCGAAGGCAACGAAGATGGGTCAGGGTCGCGCCAACCATGCCGGGCACGGCGGCGACGGTCTCCAGCACGACCGCCCGGTGGCCATAGCGGCGGGCGAAGAACGTGTCGGCACAGAAGCGCAGCACTTTGGTGAAGCCGAACGCGAAGCTGTCAGAGATGCCTGCGACCTTGTGATGGTAGCTGGGATCGACATCGGGGACGGCGGGGGCGGTCTTTTCCATACGCGTCTCCTCGATATTGCACACTCAATGCAAATCTTAACCGACACCGGGGCGGGCGCCAACCCCTCGCACCTGGCGACACGCCTCCCGACGTACGATCGAGGTGGCTCATGACGTCATCAAGTCTTGCGAGGTCTCGGCTTCTTCGGTTCCGGCGCTGCCTGCCAGTTCACGCCTTCCATGGTCTTCAGCACGGCCTTAGCTGCCGCTGGTGTTGCGTCGTCTTCGCCTAACCACCTCGACCAAGCGTCGTCGTCCAGGATCTCCGCGTAGTCCCGACTGTAGCGGACGAATGCCAACGCCATGCCGGCGCGCACCATCTCGGATTCTATGTCGACGCCATCAGCTCGACAGAGCGCTACGGTGCGGCCGTACCGATCCTTCGTCCGCGGTTCGCATGTGATGGTGCGACCGTGCATCAGATTGACCATGTATTCAGTTATTCAGTGGCGATCCTGCCAGCTGGCCAGCCATCCGCGCAGGTCTGGTGGGTTTCGGGCGCGTCGATGCCCCACAGCCGATAGGACGTGCCGGCCATCTTGATCGTGTCGCCATCGACGACGGTTTGTGCCGCGACCGGAACTGCAAACAATAGGCGCGCAGCAAGTGCGGCTGAGCGCATCCAAAGCTCCTTTACGGCCCGCGCGTAGCCTCGGCCAGCAGCCGCGCTCCAACGATGATAAATAGCAGACCCAGCACGAGCAAAGCGTCGCCATTGGGAATCACACGCGCCAACAGCACCGATGCGCAGCCACCCCAAACTCCGAGCCAGCCCAGGGTCATGTGTGCGCCACGCAGTCAAATTGAGCGCGCGCCCGTCATGCGATTGAACCGAGCCACCTTGTCGAACTTGCCGCAATGCTGTTCCGCGAGAGGAAGCGCATCCATCTCATTCCAAACATTCGAAATCGTAACATAGGCCTCGTTGCCAACTACCCGCTGCCCGACAAGGCTGCCGTAGATATTGGCGTCCGACTGTCCGCAGGCGCTGACCGTTCCGGTCAACAGTAGCAGTACGAGACACTTTTTCATGCAACCTCACAAATGGGCGCGCATCAAGCCTACAACCCGGCATGGGCGTCAAGGTGCAGTGGAGAGGGGTCAGGGGATGCAGGGGGGACGACACTTGCCTCACCGCCCGCCAACAATGGCCTTGGGGCCGCTCTCGGGCGCCTTAATGGTCACGCCTATCGGCCCTTCGTGATGGGATGGCTCATAAACCACCACGCCGAGACCGAAAGCGGCGCCGACCACCACCGCGACCACCACCAACACCGCTACGATCCACGCTACTTTGTGATCTACCACTATCTCGCCTCCGCCTTTGCCCCCAGCTCCGCCGCCCGGCGCTTGGCAGGATCACGACGGGTTCCAATTACAAGAGCGGCGGCATTCTGGTCACTCCGCTTCGTCTCCGAAAGATTTAGGGTCTTCACTCCGGCCGCGCGATGCCGCCTGTTACTTCAGCGCTTCGCCACGCGGCTTCTGTCACGCGTGCAGCCGTTCAATCTCCGCCTGAGCCTCATCGGCAATCTTAACCAAGGCCGCATGGCGCGCCTTGAGAGTAATGTGAGCCTGTGACAATGGGATGAGGGATGTCACGAGAAGGCGGAACGAAACCTTTTGTGCCTCTTGGCGTGCCCTCTTCACGACATGCGCCAGATCATCACTACGCTTTCTATCGTTGACCATCGCAACAGAGCGCTAACCCAAAACCACGAATCAACTCTACCACTGCTTGCCTATTCGAGCGATTGATCTCGATGTTCGGTTTCAGACACAACCGATTGCTTCGGCGTGCCCATTAATCACGCAAACCGAGCGCTTCTCTCACGGCACCCGAACGTTCCCGCGCGATAGTATGAAATCGCTGCCGGTCCTAGAAGCGCCGGTGCCGATGCGGCCGCACGATCAGGCCGTCATTCCTCCCTTCAACTTCCGCTCCGACTTACGTCGGAGCGGTTCCTTGGCGAGGCTGGTATGCGATACAAAATTCAGTACTTCGAGCACGGCGCCATGATCGCATCGGACGAGCACCCTGGCCCTCTTAATGCGACATGCGAGACTGCGGGAACCGGCCTCGTGGAGCATCACGCCAGGAGAGCGCGTATCGTCGATGGTGATGGCAGGGGCGGCGAAGTTTGCTCGGTGCTGAGCGGCCATATTTGAAATGCGGGCTCGCCTCATATTCTGTGATCATGCGTGACCGCGTCGGTCCATATCGCATCTTACTCTAGCGCTACCTTAGGAATCTGGTCGGCGGGTGCGGTCACGTCGAGCCATACCCGCGCCACATACGGGTCGCGGAAGATCTGGACCTGCCGATCCGCCGCTGACACGGCCTGGAAGATCCTGGCCGACCCGGCAACGGCTTCCGTCGATACAACAATGGCAATGGGTCCAAATGCGTGGCCGAATACATGCTGCGCCATACGGACTCCAACCAACCGCATGTCCGCCTGGGACATCGTGCCCGTAAGCCGGCTCAGATCAAAGAGCTTGCGATAAGTGCTGATTCCAGTCCTTGCGAACTCGTCGGTGCAATGGAGTATTTCGGTGGCCGTCACCGGGACCTCGCCGATGGCGGTAATCAGCCGTTCGGGATGTGCAACCGTCCATTTGATTCCCATCGGCTCCCTCCGAACGTTAACCCGGATGGTTGTCCGCCAGCAGGCAAACGCTATCACATAAATATCAAATTAGATATAGTCCGAATCGGTAGGTTTTCTATTGTCCCGGGGCGATGGCTTTGAGCTGGGGGAGTCGGCGACGGCAGTGCTGCGGTGGCTCAAGTATGGCTAGGCGTCGACAGGCTGAATTCCCGATCCGCCTTCGCCATCTGCAGCACGGTGGCATTCGAATGGAGGTCTTGCATCAATCGGGTGGAGCATCGTCACTGCCAGGCTTTGACGAAGGCCTGGCGCTCGATGACCGCCGTATTCTCGAACACGCTCATGCCCCCGGCCTCGTCAGACAGCTCCTCTCCGTCGGCAAGGCGGGGCATCCGTTTCGCATACAGGACCGGCTTCGCCAACCGACACAGGCTGTCGCCCCGATCGCTCAGGCAAAGCAGCGTCCAATCGATTGATGAAGATACGGCGAAGGGTTAGTCCACGCTGAACACCCGATACAGGAAGCCCGCGAATCCGACGGTCGCCACAACCGTCAGGATCAGTAGAAAGAGGATGCCGCGGCGTCTTGCTGCCGCTGCCGCAGGGTCGTCCAACGGATGAGCGGTGGTGTGTCCGGCTTCCAAGTCACTCTTGGGCTGGACGCCAGTTGATTCGGGCATGAACTCGCTCCTCGTCTTCTTTGTCCCCACCTTACTCTACACCGCTGACGGCCAAGCGTTGATTGGTAATTTGCGAGCATCGAGCTATTTCAGTCTCTCTGCCTATCGCCTATCGGGACTGCGCACGGTGAAGTCGTCAAACCGTCGGCATGCGCGTCCTTCTTGGCAAACTGCAAATTGTGCCTTAGCGTATATCTTCTGTGCCAAGTCGCGGGCGTCCGATGTCATGGGGGGCCTATCCCACAACGTCGCAAAATTGGTGATGGGTTTCTCGCAACGACCGTTCAATCGCCGATCGAGCGAAGTGATCTTGTAATGCCGCAACATGACGTCAGCCCCAGCAACGACGGTAGTTCTCTGAAAGCGCTTCCGAGATGAATGCGAGAAATCGATCATCCTTCAGAAGTTTGCTTTCAGCGAAAATCCACCAATAGATCAGGCCGACAATGAGTCCCGGCCTGTTTCGCTATGTGTTGGCGCTGACTGTATTCATCCATCACCTCACACGCCTTTCGATCGGCAACATGGCCGTCTACGTCTTTTTCGTGCTGAGCGGTTATTGGATCGCCCGGATGTGGACGGGAAGATACGGCAAATCCGAGAGACCGTTCTCGACGTTCTACTTGTCGCGTTCGCTACGGCTCATACCGACCTTCGTGATGGTTAACTTTTTCACCGTGCTGGTTTGGCTGTTTGTGCTGAAGCAGGACATCGTCGAGGCAAGCCAGGACAATCTTCTTCACGCCGTGATCAGCAATACACTCATCGTCGGCTATGCGAGCCTGGAGACGCAGTTTCTCGTGCCGGCCTGGTCGCTCGACATCGAAATACAATTTTACATTCTGGCGCCGATTCTAGTGCCATTGATATTACGATGGCCGGTCCAGGCGCTGGTTGCTTCCGCGCTCCTGGCGATCGGCGCCTTCGCCACGTTCGGCAACGACCTTATTCTGGCCGGCGGGCACGGCACGATTTTGGCCTATCTGGTCTTTTTCATCGTCGGAATGGCGACCGCACTCATGAAGTGGCGGGTGCCTGCCTGGCTCAGTCGAATTTCGCTCGGGGGCGGCTTCGCCATCATTCTTCTGATCATCGCGATCGCGCCGCTTCGCGATCTGCTGATCGGCGGCGTTGGCCCACATGGCGCATTGTTCGCTTATAACCTGGATTTGAACGCGGCGCTGGCACTGGTATTCGCGCCCTTTGCCCTGTCGACGACGCAGAACAAAAGCGGGCCCATCGACTCGATGTTCGGAGACATGAGCTTTGTAATTTACCTGGTGCACTGGTCAGCGGTTCTGATCGTTGGCGATCGCTATGGAAGCCTGCCGGCAATCGAGCGGCTACCCTATGTTGCTGCCGCCGTATTTCTGTCGATGCTGGTTGCTTATGTGATGTGGCAGTTCTTCGACCGGCCGATCAATCGCTGGCGCGCATCCTTCATCGACCGACGCCTCCACCCACGACCGTAAATTCCAGGTGGGTCGACCTCGTATGTCGCCGATCGACCCGAAAGCTGGAACTTGGCGAAGCTGAGTCAATTTTGTGGCGGAGGACATGCTCCATTGCGCCATGCCAGTTCCGAGATAGCTTGGCCCGATGGAAAGGTTGAGCCGATTAATCCGGTTCCAGCGGGAGCATCGAGATTCCCCGAGTTCGCTCCGCTTGCAGCGACGGGTCTCCAGCTCTGTTCCGCGTATCGTCACTGAGGTCATGGTCGATACAAAGACGCCGACCATGGAAGCTGTCGCGCTGGAGCGGGAATTCATGAAACATCCAGACATCGAGGAGGCCGAACGGTGCTGGAAGGAAGCAGCCCTTGCCCTGCGGCAAGCGCAGGCCGCACATATCGCATCGGCGACGGACGAGACCGCGGCGGCGATGGCGCAGGCCGAACTTGCCGTGGAAAAGTGCGAGGCCAATTGGGAAGCGGCGATCATGCAGCATGGTATTCCCGACGATGGCGTTCAGTTCAACGTCGCAACTCAGTTTCTCTTTCAGGACGGACCAAAATCGGGTTGCAGCTGATCGGCAGGGAACCGGCGTCCAATTATACTTAGCGGCAAGGCCAAGCCTCATGGAAGGCTTCTCTTGCCAACGCGTAGAATGGCTCACGCTGGAGGATGGGTCTTCGCTCGAGGTAGAGCACGACCACCCGAATTGCCTGCTCCGTCGAGGTCCCGTCCGGAACGCAGAAGCGAAGGCCCCGAGGCAAATCCGCCCCGACAGTCATGAGCGAGACCACAATTCCTCCGCAATAGCCTTGCTTGAACGCCTGCAAATCGGAGTTGACGAGGAAGTTGCGACAGCCTGGCAGAGCCCAGTTGACAGATTCTGTGATTTGAGTCTGAGCCATGGCAACATCAGGCATCATGGCGAGTGCGAAGAGCAAGGCTGACCGTAAGCTCATCCCAACACCGCTTTCTCGTATCCAGGCACTTTGAGCGCACGCAATTCTTTCGCCAAGTCCTAAGCATGCCGGATGACGCGACGGTCGACCGCAGCATTTGGCGCGGAGGAGTATTATCTTAAAAAAGAGATTCTTGTTGCTGGGGGTGGAGTTGAGTTAGTGGGGCTTCCGGCGCGCTGCAGTAGCGGTGATCGGGTTGGCCGCGTTACCAATCGCCTGCGATGTCGCCAGCGTGATCACCGGGCACGTCCACACGACTGCCGTCGGGGGAGCCACTGCGACTCTTGTCCGCAGGCCCAGGGGGTGGCCTTGGTCCGTCGGTGTTGGCTATTTGACGTCGGAAAAAGACGTCGACGAGCCGGATGGCGGGTTCGTAAGATGACGACGAAGTGAGAGACCCTATGGAACCAAAGCTCACCAGGTCTTTTGATGCCTTATTCTGAAAGACCCCGATTATGCCCTTAGTTGAGCGCGTTCGAGAAATCATCAAGAATACCCTGGGAGCGCATCACGACTTCTCGTCGGTTACCGAGGGCGACAACCTGTACGATGCCGGCCTCAACTCGCATGAGGCGGTCAGCTTGATGGTGGCGCTCGAGGAGTCGTTCGGGATCGAATTTCCAGACCATCTCATCTCTCGCGGCACCTTCGAATCCGTCGGCGCGATCGATCGGGCATTGAAAGAAATAGGCGCCTAGACGCTACTGTGCGTGAGAATTGCCCATCAAAGTCCGCGCGAGACCATCGCATCGTGCCCCATTGGATCTTCCGTCGACTGCGTCGAGCGCATCTCCTATATACCATACGCCTGTCGGCCGGCCTCCCGTCCAACGCACCGCTGATGGTCGCGCTGCACAGGCGCGACGTTAATGGGAATTGCGCGGCAGCCGCCTGAGGTCTCGACAGCATGCTCAAGCTCCTCAAGGTGATGGCGACGATGGCGAGCGCCAGCCTTCTCAGCCAGGTGCTGGGCATCTTCACCAACAAAATTCTTGCTGTTGTCATGGGCCCGGCTGGCGTTGGCATGTACGGCCTCTATCGCCAACTCGTCGACATTGCCGCGAATTTGGCCTCCATCGGTTCCGGCGGAGCCTTCGTCCAGGCAATGAGCTCGACCGAAGGAGAGGCCCAGCTCCGACGATTGGCTGCCGCCATGTGGCTCAACCTCCTGGCCATCCTCTCGACCAGTTTGGTGATGATTGTTTTCGCCCCGAGCATCGCCCGCGTCTATTTTGTGCAGACGGATCCGGCGATCAGGTGGGCGGTTGTCTGGCTCGGGGCGCCTGTCGCGCTCATTCAGTTCGCTCTGACTGCATCCAATCTGCTCGCCGTATCGCAGTCTTTCAGGTTGCTGGGCATCGTGATGGTGGCGCCCGCCCTGGCGTCGCTCGCATTTGCCTATCCGCTCGCCATTCTGGCGGCGCAGGATGATCAGTGGGGCTATATCGGCCTGTTGATGGTGCCCCCGGCCCTTCAGATCCTGGTCGCGCTGCCGATCCTGCGTCGGCTCGGCTGGCTGTGGAAGATCGGCGCGTCGGTCGGCGTCAAGCCGCGGCGCGCCGATATTTTACATTATGTCCGGTTCCACGGCACGACGCTGGTTGCAGCGCTGATGAGCTCGGTTACCTTCCTCATTCTGCCTCCGCTCCTGATCCACAATCATGGTGCGGAGGCGAACGGATATTTCCGTGCAGCATGGATGCTCGGCACGCAGAGCCTTGCACTGATGCTGAGCTCTTTCGGCGCCTACATCATGCCGGTCCTCGGCCGCGCCAAGGTCGAGGAAGAGCGGCGCAAGGTCATGGATGACGCCTTGTTGCTGGCCGTATTGTTCTCGCTTCCGCTGATCGGCGGCCTGATCGTCTTCCAGCCGCTGGTCGTCCGCATCCTCTACAATCAGGAGTTCCTGCCTTCGATCGAAATGCTCCACTGGATACTGTTGGGCAGCTATTTCAGGATCGTCCAATGGATAATGGTCGTCGGTGCGACGGCGCGCGCACATATGACGATTTTCACTCTGACCGAAGCGGTATTCTACGTCGGGTTCTTCCTCATCGGCTGGCTTTCCGTCGGTTTCCCGGCGGGCGGCGGACCGATACCTTGGCTTTCCGGTATCAGCGGCCTCGGCTTTGCATATTTTGTCAGCCATATTGTCACGTCGACGCTCGCAGTCGCCTACAGCTGGCAGCGCTATCGCTATTTCCCCCCCCTTCGCACGGTATTGGTATGGCTCCTCGGCCTGGCTGTCGTCGGGCTATGCGCCTTCCTGACCTGGAATGAATTGTCGGTAAATTGGCCCTTGTCCTTGGCGCTCAGCCTGCTTTGTTGCGCCACTTCGGCATTGTTGGTTGATGCCCGGCACCGCGCTCAATTGAAGAAATCTGTCGCCTCGATATTGGCCAACAGATCGCGTAACGGCGCGCCCGACTAGTGGATGGAATCTGACGCTTGGTACCCGCGCGAGAACGTCTTCCACGACTCGTCGAAGGGCGGCGCGGTCCTGCCGTTAGCCGATCTTCGGAACTGCTCCTGTGAGTGGCCCTTGCAGCTACGCACGCCAAGGTTATATAGGCTCCCCCGAAGCAAGGAGAACGGCCATGCAAGTGCATATCTTCAGGGGAACAGGTCGTATCTTCGGCTTCACTCCAACCGCCACAAGTAAGAATCTCCCATCGCAATATGGACCGTGGGCCGCATTCAAGACCCTGGAAATTGCCAAGGGTGACGTCCAGGCGGGTGTGAACGTGGACGAGTGCCTCGACGATATCGATGAATACGGTTTCCACCTGACCGACGCGCACGTCCGCATCACCCAACAGGCAACCAGCTGACGTCTGTTCGGGGTCGATCTTTCCCCTTCGATCTCGGCCTGCGCCTGAGCTAGATAGGCGTACCGTCAGCGGTGCAGCCAGCGCGAAACCCGGCGCTTTACCGTGTGCGGAACAGTCTTGATCGAATCGACAACAGGTCTACCGCCCGGAACCGACGGTGTCAGCCCGGCGCGCCGAAGCAGATCATTCATTCTATAGAGCGCCCGCCTGCGCGCCGTCACGTCGCTGAGCCAAAGGATCCCAAGCGAGATGGACACCTCTTGTCCATTCTGTATCCAGTGCGGATAACAAGGTGGGATGTGAACGCCTTCCCCCGGATGCAGATCGACGTGAACAGAGCGTTGCTCGAGATGCCCGGCGTAGGGAGCGAGTTCCCCGTTGCCCTGGAAGAATGATCGAAGGCGTTCGCTCTCCAGGACGGCAGGATCGAAGCCGTCAGCGATCGACAGCCTTTTCGATCCGCGTATTTGCAGCAAGAAGTTGTGTTCTTCATCCAGATGGAACGGCGTCGTCGCTCCGGGAGAGCTGACGAAGATGTCTGCGCGCGGTGCATGAAGGCCGGGCGCCCGACGCTCCGATGGTATGCGGAATTCGTCGATGATCTCGCCAAGAAGCGCTGCGTACTCCGGATCCGACCCTACGTCTCGAAGCTGCATCCAGGCATGCGCGTTCTCGATCTGGGCAATGGTCTCGACCGGCGACAACGTCGGACGGGCCAGTCCGCGCTCGGTAAAGGTCCTCTTGCCTTGAGTCGGGCCATCGTCGACCTGATTGATCGCGTGGTCGGCGCGAAAGTAGAGAATTGGGGCCTTCAACACGCCGGCGAGTTCGACGAGTCGCGGCAGTTGCAATAAGGGATGCATGACCAGATTGTGCGTGAGCTTGAAAGGATGACGATCGAAGTAGGCCGTGAACAGATCGTCATCCAGGGACAATAACCGGTGATTGCCATGCGTTCCTGATGGGGCGGAGCCTTGTTCGATTTGCATGTTCGTCACTCGAGGTCAAAGGGCAGGTGCAAACGAGATTTGGCGCGGTCGAGCCGGCGAACCCCAGGTCCGTCATAGGCGAGAGCGGCTTCGGCGAGGCGACGGGCGTGCTCTTGCTCTTGCGGCGAAACACTTTGTTCGTCTTCCTCTTTCTTGCGGTCGTCACCTTCGACGGGGGAATTGCCGGCGGCAGATCGAGCGCGCGCATTCCGCCATTGCGTTCTCAGATCCCTGAGCGAGGTGCGCAAACTGTGAAAGCTCATCCGCCGGATCGCCTGAATATCGATGACGTCGATTGGCTCGGCCTTCCATCGGTGCTTATAGTACGCGAAATTCTGCATGAAATTCAGGAATTCATCGCCTCGTTCGATGGCTTGGCCAACGGCCAGCAGCAACAGCAGCTGGCCGGGGCCGAGGTCCGCCCGCGACCGGTCGTAGGCCATTTCAAGACACCAGCCCCCGTGTTTCTTCGGCGAGGCCGTCACATTGGAGCCGACGATCAGGCCGGCGATCAGGACGCCATCGAGGAGGACACCGATGAAGGAAGGATCAAGTCCGGCGCGGCCGGCGGCAATCTCCTGGTAGAAGCGCATCCGGCGAGGATGTCGCCGAATCGAAGCGTAGTTGTCACGCTTCCAGCTTCGACCGTCGAGATCGCAATAGGCCTCCAGCCATGCCGTTACTGCGGGCGCGCCCTCGGCCAGGACGAGTTCGGGCTCACCGTTGGCAAAAAGGCGGCGCGCCTGCCGGCTGATGTTGTTGCCCCGTTTTTTCCCCAGAGACTTGAAATAGGCGCGGAGGCTTTCCCACACGATTTCGACTTCCGTGTAGGGTTCAGGCTGCTTCTCGAGCACGCGGAACCTGTCGCCGGCGGCGGCATGAATGGCTTTGCGGAGCGCGCCGTCAGGGCGCTGACCGACAAACTCCAGCATCCCCCATCCCTTTTCGTTGTCGAAAAGATAGCGTACCAGCGCGGCCGCAACCCGTTCCTCGTCCTCCGGGGCGGACAAAACGCCTGGCTGTACGGTGTCAAAGGGTGCAAGAGCCTGCAAACGCGTACCGCAGGGGCGCAGCGGCCCGATTCCCGGCCCCAGAATATCCAATGAACGTCGCATGGGCGCGCACCCGATCAGTCGCCCGCCGTCCCGAATGAGATACAAGCGCTCTTCCACGCCGGGGACATGGTATTCACTCCGCAGCGCATAACACAATAGAAAGGCCGACGATAAAAACGGATTGGGACGCGCCGACGCTGCATTGAGCCGGTCGATCTCCGTCGAGAAACGCTCGATGGCGGCCACGCCGCCAACCGAAGACACGGAAATCATCGGTGAAGCGGCGACGTCTTTGTACCCCGGTTCATCGATTTGTCCGGCGGTCGACACTTGCTCACTGGGAATAGCCCCGGCCAATTCGCGTCACTCGCCTCCGACTTCAGGGTTGCAAAACCATAACCACGCGCTGCTTTCCGCGCGATGCAATATTCATGGCCGCCTCCGGATCCCCGATCGCAAGAGGCTATCAACCGCAGCTCACGATCAAATATCACATTGTCGCGTTCAGGGCTTTTCCCAAATCACCACACGACACGGAAACCCAATGGCGCCGGGCTACTATAGCGCGCCATCCGGAAAGAAGGGTCGAGCTTCAGACGCTGACGGCGCTTGATGCGTTCGTGGTGAGGGCAACCGCGGCGGGTGAGGACAGGAGCTGATCGGATCGGGAAATCTCAGCAGTCAATTCGCTGATTTTACTGCGGAGCGCAGCGATCATGCGGCGCACGGTCTTCAGATATTGGCTCCCCAGGGTGAACCCGGCGTCCCAAATCTGCCTTCTTACTTTGTCGCCTGCCTGTACCAAATCCTCGACCAAATGGTCGACAGCCGAGCCCTTGCCCGTCGGCACAACCAGATAGTGCTTGCCGTGCGACAGCGCCGCCGCCAGATCCATTTTATAGAGGCCGCTCACCGGGTCTTGAAGAATGCGGGCGCATAAAATGTCCAGCTTCTCAAGCCAGGCTCCGAGATTCAGCATGTGCCCTCCATGATCCGGTTACATCCTGGACGCCGATTTTTCCCGGCGCAGAGGGGCGGGCCGGGCATTCAATATCAAATGACTGATATTTTTATATATCATTATTGCACTATTATTGCACCGACATAAGGCTCGCCGTCAAGCTCTCATAGGCAGGATGTCGATATTCGGCGCAGCGCCAGGCGCCGCGTCGCGAGCGCGCCGGCGCTCAGCCGCCAACCTTCACGGGCAGACTGAAGCGTTTGAAGAAGTCCCAGCTCGTCAGAGTGAGGTCGATCGGACGTTTCATCGGCCACTCGTGAGCGATACCCTGCATGAGGATGTAGCGCACTTCGCTGCCGTCGCGGCAGGGCCCCGAGACTTCGACGATCGTGTTCTCGGGCGAAGGGATGGTGTGCGCTTCAGGGCAGGCATCGAGCGTGCGCCAGCGGTCGACCAAAGCGTGCTGCGCCTCCTTGATGAAGGATGCGGCTCCCCAAATCACGACCACTTTATGCCTCTCGACCGGAGTGAGGGGGTCATGGTCGCCAGCCGAGAACAGGACCGATATGCCGCGCGAAGGTGGCGTGGAGAGAGGAGTGAAATCGCTCGCACTCGTCGAGATGGCCGCCAGTCGCCCGGCGATCTCCTGGCCCAGGCGGTTGGCCATGTAGCCGCCGCTGGAGAAACCCGCGACATAGACCCGGCGCAGGTCGATGCCGACGGTCCGTGCGATGTCGTCGATCATCGCCACGATGAAGCCTGTATCGTCGCTCCTGGCGATATTCTCCGGGTAATAGCCGGCAGGCCCGCTATTCCAGACGCGGATATTTTGCGGGCCAGGGGCGCGGTCGGCATGGATGGTCGAAGCATTGGGTCCCGCCACGACGAAGTGGCTGACGTCGGCCAGATCCGACCAGCCATAGTCATGAAGGGCGACTTTGCCGTCGGCGCCGGCGCCGTGCAGCATGATCACAAGGGGCGCGCCGGAGGCAAGACCGGCCGGGACATGCAGATAGTAGGTGCGCCTGACGCCATTGACGGTGAGTTGACGCATCTCGTCGGCCTGCGCCGAAGCAGTGCCGAGGAATGTAATCAGCAGCAGAAGGAAGAGCTTCTTCATATGCCGGAATACGTCCCATCACCGCGGGCTTCCCGCTGAGTGGGTGACTGTAGCCGTAGCCGCATAGCTAGGACAGGCTCTTCGCGGTTGCCATGTGCGTAACGCCGCTGCGCACGGCCCGGGGATGGGGCGTGATTTGCGTCGATCGAAATGCCCGCTCGCTGCGCCGGCCTCTCCGCCGGTCTGGCAGGCTCTCAGTTCGGCGGCCCGGCCGGCGTCGAAAGTACCTGTTCGCAGGCCCGCTTCGCAAAGTCGATCGCCTCGGTGATGAACCGCCAATCTTCCTTCGGCATATCCTGGTGCTGGAGCAGGACATATTGGGGATTGCGGGCGGTATAGGCCTCGAGCAACTTGGCAGGTGGCGTCATGGCGGCCTCCGAGTTTGGAGTGGCTGGGCGCGGCCAGCGCCGTGCATGCGCCAAAGACAGGCATTGGTCAATCGGACCTGCCGCGGAGGCAAGCAGGCGCGTCCCGAGCTTCATGTTTGCGAGGCTCGGTAGCGGTGTTCTTCCGCCCTGGCGGCCATATTAACTGGGAAAGAAGCATGGACAATGCGTCCCCCCGCTCACATATGTAGGCGGGCGGCTGCGACGGCTGCGCCATTATTACCTTTACAATTAGGATACAGACTATGGCTCAAGGCACTGTGAAGTGGTTCAACGCCACCAAGGGTTTCGGTTTCATTCAGCCCGACAACGGCGGCAAGGACGTGTTCGTCCATATCAGTGCAGTTGAGCGCGCGGGCCTCAACGGCCTCAACGAGGGTCAGAAGATCAGCTACGAAGTTCAGCAGGATCGCGGCAAGGACGCGGCGGTGAACCTCAAGGCCTGATGTTGACGCCCTCCGTCTGACGGCAGAGGGCCAGGCGCCCATCGCTGCCCGCGAATGTACCGGGCGACGATGCGGCCGTGGCGATCGAGGGGGCACGGCGCGCAGGGGATCGTGAGGAGGGGAACGCCCGTCTCGGGCGTTGCCTTGCTTGCGCACCCTATTTGACGCCGGGATTGTTTAGCGCAGCAGTTACTTGCGTATTGGGCTTGAACGGATCCGAGCATGACCGCAGCCAAGCGCCGAAACGCGCTGGACAGCTAGCGCTTCACCAGACTGGCGATCCTGCGAATACGATCTTGCGAATACCACGATAACCAACATTGGCCGCGATGTCCCACAGGCGTGAGGTCCCGGGCTCCGGCGGCTCAATGCCGAACTTTCGGCGCACGTGACCATTGGCTCCGTGCACCATGGCGTTGAATTGCGAGCGGCGCGTGCGGAACGTGATGCTCAGTGAAATCGACACGTCGCTGTCGGTCCTGATCGCGTGCGGAGCATGCAGCGGGAAATGCAGGCCTTCGCCAGGCCCCATGGTCAGCTTCCAGGCGCTGGTCATGAATTCATCACGGTATCGTTGGTCACGATTCGAATAACGCGGATCGCCGTTAAGCCCCGCGTAGTAGTTGTCGATCCTGGATGCGGGCAATACGAAGCGATTGGCCGGGTCCCACATGTAAACGGTTTTCTTGCCAGTGATTTGCAGCAGGAAGTTGTAATCCGGGTCGAAGTGGAATGGCGTGAATGCGTCGCGCGCACTGATGAAGAGGAAGGCCTGCCGGTACCACATGCCTGGGCGGAGCCGTTCGGATCGCGACTGGATTCCATCCAGAAGCTCATCCATCAGGCGTTTATATTGCGGGTCATCCTGGATGTTGAGGAGCAAAACCCGGGCCGGTTCTTCGGCGACCCGGCGAATGGTCTCACTGCACGAACGGTGATGGGGCTTCAGGGCATTGGGGGCCGTAAACGCACCCGCCTGTTCGGCATTCCACTCGCGTTGGCTCGGGGGCAGTCGTTCCGACAGCGCAGCGATGGACTCGAGCTGCAGCAAGGGATGACCCGCGAGCGCATGCTGCACGTACATGGCACGTTGATCGAAATTCTGGTCAAAGATATCCGGATCGACGCTGAGGCGGGCGGGAGTCGCGTGATCGCTCGTCGGTTCGTACCGGGGAGCGGAGACCTCAGGCTCTAAAGCGGCAGCATTTTGCGGCAAGTTGGACCTCGAAGCGCAAGCCAATCTATTGTCAAAAAAGTCGGGGGGTCAAGTACTTAGAGTTGCAGACAGGCGTCGTCGCGGGCAATCATCCAAGGCGAATTTCGCCTCAATGTCGAGAAGTTCGCCGCCGTGGCCGGGAAAGGCAGAAGCTGGGCGCTCGGGCGCTCTCTGCCGCCCGGATGGCGCGACCGGTAGGCAGCGTCCCGTCAGGTTCCTGTCGCTAGAGCAGATCGGCCACCGCCGCGCGATAGCGGGTGATCGCGGTGAGATGGTCGTCGAAACTCTTGCCGGCGATGCGCTTGTGGTGTGCGCTCACGTAGCTGGTGTGCGCGTTGACATGCGTCACTCCCGCCTTCTTCCAGAAGCCGATCTCGCGTCGCCAATCGGCTTCCGCGCCGATGCCGGGCGAAACCCAGACCTCCAGCCCCACCGACGCCGGATCACGGCCCGCGGCGCGGACCATTGCGCGCAGCTTTTCGAATGCCGCGAGGGCCGCGTCGCCCGCCGGATAGGCGAGCGGCATGAAGCCATCGCCGTATTGCGCGGCGCGCCGGAACGTCGCCTCGGCATGGCCGCCGAACCAGATCGGTACGCGGCCTGATTTCGGGCGCGGGTTGATGCCGCCATCGTCGAGGCGATGAAACTCGCCGGCAAACTTCACCGCGGGCTGGGCCCACAGTGCCTGCATGAAGCGCACCTGCTCCTCGGAGCGTTTGCCCCGCGTCCGGAAATCCGCGCCCAGCCCCTGGAATTCGATCTCGTTCCAGCCGACGCCGACACCAAGGCGGAAGCGGCCCTCGCTGAGTGCATCCAGGCAGGCGGCCTGCTTGGCCACCAGCGCCGCCTGGCGTTGCGCCAGGATCAACACGCCGGCGGCAAAGCCGATCTTCTGCGTGATGCCGGCCAGGAAGCCGAACAGAACGAACGGATCGTGATAGGCGGTCGCGCTGGTGCCGACGCGGCGGCCGCCGTGGTCGACGGCCGGGTTCGCGCCCAACACGTGGTCGGGCGCCACGAGATAGTCGTAGCCCAGCCCCTCAGCCGCCTGCGCATAGTCGCGCAGGACGGACGGACCCGTGCCGATATCGCCGACCGGCAGTGACGCGCCGAGTTGCATGACCTTCTCCTCAACGGATTTTCATCGCCGCGCACGCTAGGCCAAGGCCGGCGCACTGGCCAGCGCCTGCGCGGTTGGCAGCGTGGAACAATTCTGCCGCTGCATCGTTTTGACCACAGTTGACCGGGGAGTGTGATGTGGCGATATCATCGGATTGGGAGAGAGCCGAAAGCCGGCTTGTCGAAGCGACGATTGTGACGGATAGATTTGTCGCCATCCGGATTTGCCGCGAAATTTCACGTGCTGAGAGCGGGGACAACCTGAAATGGGCTTTCCTGCAGTCGATCGAGGAAAGCCTCGGTCTCGCCGAGGATGCCGTTCAGAGGGCCGTTCGCCATGGGGCGGAGCAGGGATGGCTGCTTCTCGAAGGCCATCCGGTCCACAGCGTCATCTTATGTGACGCCGCCACGGAAATTATCGACCTCCGGGATCCTGCCGTCGAACCGCCCGTCGGCTATTCACCCCAATGGCCGCCAGATTAACTACCAGATCCGCAGGATCAGCCGAAAGCGCACACGCGCGGCATAATCGTCGTAGCCTGCCAGCCCCGACCGAAGCGTCTTTTCTTCATTCAGAATGCGGATGCAAAGCAGGACGGTGAGTGCGGCCGAGAAAGCCAGGCCCCACCATGAGCCCAGGAGAAGCGGCATTCCGAGGAAGAAGAACAGGGCGCCAAAGTACATCGGGTGGCGGACATGGCTGTAGAGCCCCGTGGAGATGACCGTTTGCGCGCGGTCTTTCTGGATCTTCACGACCGGCGCGGCGAAGCTGTTCTCGCGCATTGTCCGGTAGCCGATCCAGACGCAGAGAAAAAGACTCAGCGCACCGAGTGCCTGTATCCAGGCTGGAACCGATGACCACGCGAACCGGACCGCATCCAGCCCCATGAATACCAGCCAGCAGCAAAACAGCAGCAGGAACAGGCTCATGAACACCTTGTCCGCGGCCGTCTGGTCTTTCTGAACAGGCGGACCAAGCCGCTCCCTGAGAAGTGCGGGATCGTGCCGGGCCAGCATCAGCCCCGTCACGAGGGCAAGACCCACCATCTCCACCAGGAAAGCCCACGCGCCGGGCCAATCGAGGGTCCCGGCCGACAGGAAAAGCAGCGCACCCATTCCGCCGAACCAGAGGACGGTTTGGACGATCAGCCTCACGACCATGATCACCTCCCGTGAGAGCAAACGGGTCGCAGACGCAACGCATCGCGGGCCGGACGAACGCGGTACGGTGTTCCTCGATCGTGTGCTGCTCGTCAGCCATGATGCTCTCTTCCACTACCGCGCGGGAATGTGGTGCACGCGCTTTTTTGAGCCACCCTGCCATGCGGCCGACCGCTTGCGGTTCGGCGCGATCGCCTGCAGTCTCGGGCCAAGAGGCGTTCCGGTCGGCACCCGGCGGCGTGCTCAAAATACAGTGCCGGGGAAACGCCCATGATCAATCTTATCCGGTCACCTTCGCCATCTTCGTGCCCAAGGGCACGCCGCGTGCGCTCTGACGGCATTCCCGAGCAAGGACCATAATCGTCGGTTCGGGCTTGCCGCGTGTATGGTGGCGCCATGGATCGCCTCCTGTGCCCCGTCGGACAAGCCCCCACCTGCTCGCGCGACCGGCGTCCGCCGTTTTTTTTCCCGTTATTTAACGGGAATCGTGCCCTGGGCAGATCCAAGAAAGGCGACCTGCGTCCTCCCTCTGCGGATGGGGCTGTCGCATGTGACTTGGCGGCTCAAGATTCCCTCCCCCTGCGCGCAGGGCTATCGCGTATGGATTTAGCGGCAGTCGCAAAGGTCCCTCGCTGCGCTCCAGCGCGAAGGTTACTTCGCGCGAGATGACAGTTCTGTTGTGGTGAAGAGTGCGCGCCGACTCGAAGCATCAATGAAGAAAATGGTGTCATCCCGAGCGCAGCGAGGGACCTTTGCTCAAGTTCGTGCGATTGGATCCGGCAAATGTTCCTAGAAACGCTTCTGCCCCTCGGCAAGGTCGATCCGGGCCTTCGTGCCCCGGAGACACCGATGGACCTGCACGCCATCGGCGCGGATGCGCGCCTGTTGGAGGACATCGGCTACGGCGGACTGGTCGTCGAGGAGACCAAGGACGATCCGTTCATCATCATGGCATTGGCTGCCCAGGCGACGCGCATGCTGAAGCTTGGCACGTCGGTCGCCATTGCCTTCCCGCGCAGCCCGGCGGTGACGGCGATGAGCGCCTGGACCGTGCAGAAGCTGTCGCGCGGCCGCTTCACGCTTGGCCTCGGCACGCAGGTCAAGGCGCATATCGAGCGCCGTTACGGCATGCCGTGGTCGCCGGCGGGGCCGTGGATGCGCGAATATGTGCATGCCGTGCGGGCCGTCTGGGATTGCTGGCAGAACGGCACGCCACTTGACGTCAAGGGCCCGCACTACAACATCAATCTGATGGTGCCGCTGTTCAATCCCGGTCCGATCGAGCATCCGCGGATTCCGATTCAGATCGCCGCCGTCAACGCCCTGATGTGCCAGGTCGCCGGTGAAGTGGCCGAGGGCATCCGCCCGCACCCGGTCTGCACGCCATCCTACATCGAGAAGGTGATGCTGCCGGCCGTCCGCGCCGGCGCCGTGAAGGCGGGCCGCTCGCTCGACGATTTTCAGGTCGGCATGAAGCCGCTCGTCGCCGTCGCGGCCAACGAGGCGGAACTGGTCCCCAAGGTACGCGACGTGCGCGCCCGTATCGCCTTCTACGCTTCGACGCCGCAATATCGCGCGGCCTTCGACCATCTTGGCCTTGGCGACCTCGCCGACCGGCTGAAGCTGCTGTCGCGGGCCCAGCGTTGGGAAGAGTTGCCGCAGCATATCACCGACGATGTTCTCGAGACCTTCGTCACCATCGGCACCTACGACACGATCGCGCGTAAGCTCTGCGAGCGCTTCGACCGCGTCGTCACCCATTGCGAGTTCTCGATCGCGGTGAAGACCCCGGCCGACCGCGAGATCCTGCGCGGGTTGGCGAAGGCGATCCAATCCGAAGGCATTGAAAAAGCGAAACGAACGATTCTCGGATCCGAAGGAGCGAAGTCATGAAGCTGGGACGTCTGGGTGTTTGGTATTCGACCGACAAGCTCGATGGCGCCGGGCTCGCCGGTCTGGCGCGCGTGGTCGAGCAGTCGGGTTATGCAGCGCTCTGGTACCCCGAATCGCGGGGTTACGAATCGATGTCGCTGGCTGCCTATCTGCTGTCGAAGAGCACCAGGCTCACCATCGGCAGCTCGATCGCCAATATCTACGCGCGCGATTCCTTCACCGCGCAGCGGGCCATGGTGTCGCTGAACAACCTGCATGGCGGCCGGTTCATCCTCGGCCTCGGCGTCAGTCACATTCCCATGGTCGAGGGGCTGCGCGGCCATCGCTACGACAAACCGCTCTCGGCCATGCGCGCCTATCTCGACGGCATTCATAGGGGCCTGCCGGCCGGAGAGGAACCGCCGGTGATGGTGGCCGCCCTTGGACCCAAGATGCTGGCGCTGAGCGCGGAGAAAGCGCGCGGCGCCGTTCCTTATAATGTGACGCCCCGGCACACCGCGCAGGCGGCGGCCATCCTGGGTCCGGGCAAGTCGCTCGCCGTCGAGCAGAAGGTCACGCTCGAGACCGATCCGGCCAAGGCACGTGCGCTCGGCCGCAAGGAGCTCGCGCGCTACATGACCTTGCCGAATTATCTCAACAACTGGCTGCGCGAAGGCTTCTCCGAGGCCGATCTGGCCGACGGTGGCAGCGACAAATTCATCGACGCCATGGTGCTGTGGGGCGATGCCGCGACGGTGAAGAAGGGCCTGCAGGCGCATTTCGCCGCCGGCGCCACGCATGTCTGCCTGCAGCCGGTCCATGCCGACGGCGACTTCGCCGCCCGCGACCGCATGCTGGCAGCACTCGCCGATACCTGACTCATTTCCCCTCCCCCATCAAATGGGGGAGGGATTCTGATTCATTACTTCGAGGGGAGTAACAAAAATGGATTTCGGCATCGCTCTGCCAACGGCGGCGGATTCGTGGAAAGTCGTCAAGGAGGCCGAAGAGCTGGGCTTCAGCCATGCCTGGTTCTACGACACGCAAATGCTGAGCGCGGACTGTTTCGTCGCCATGGGCGCAGCGGCGGTCCATACCAACCGCATCCGCCTCGGCACCGGCGTTCTGGTGCCGTCGAACCGCATTGCGCCGGTTGCCGCCAATGCGCTGGCAACGTTGAACCAGCTCGCGCCCGGCCGCATCGATTTCGGAGTCGGGACCGGCTTTACGGCCCGGCGTGCCATGGGCTTCGGCGCCATGAAGCTCAAGGACATGGAGACCTACATCCGGCAAGTGTACAGCCTGCTGCGCGGTGAAACCGTCGATTTCGAAATGGAAGGCGAGACGCGCAAGATCCGTTTCCTCAACCCCGAGCTCGACCTGTTCAACACGCGCGATCCGATCGCGCTGCATCTGTCGGCTTTCGGGCCGCGCAGCCGGGCGCTCACGGCCAGGCTCGCGGCAGGCTGGATCGATTTTGTCAGCACCGTCGAACATGGCGCTCGGGAAGTCGAGGCGATGCGGCAGGAGTGGGTCAAGGCGGGGCATGCGGTAGGCGATCTGTCCGCCACCGCCTTTGCCCTGGGATGCGTGCTGCAGGACGGCGAGCCCGCCTCCTCCGAGCGGGCGATGGCACAGGCCGGGCCGCGGGCCGCCGTGATGCTACATCGTGCCGCCGACGAAGCGCTGTCCGGTCTGAAGCCGGGCACCAGCATGCCGTCGAAAGCCCTTCCTGAACTGGAAGGCTACATCGCCTTGGCACGCGGCTTCGAGCCCAAGGACGCGCCCTATCTTCAGAACCATCGCGGACACCTGATGTTCCTCAAGCCCGAGGAACGGCCCTTCGTGACCGCGGATCTGATTCGCGCCACGTCGTTCACGGCGAGTGAAGCCGAGATCAAGCAGCGCATCGAGGCGTTGCGCAGCGCGGGTTACACGCAGTTCACGATCCAGCTCGTCCCGGGCGAGGAACGGGCGCTCGCCGACTGGGCGCGCATCCGCCGGGCGTTTGCCTGAAGGATCTGCCGGCCCGCGCGGATATTACTGATCGGTTGCGGGAAGCACTTGATCGGGAGGCGCTATCTCGTCCAGCCATGCCCGCGCCGCGTAAAGGTCGCGAAAGATCCGAACCGGCCGCTTCGCCTCCTCCGGCTCCGTCGCCGTCGCCTGGAAGATCTTGGCCGATCCGGCAATGACGCTCGACGAGACAACGATGGCGATGGGCCCGAACGCCTGGCCGGATGCGCGGGCGCCCATGCGCTTGCCGACCAGCTGCATGTCCGCCTGCGGCATCGTGCGCGCGATGAGGGTCAGATCGAAAAGCTTGCGGTAGGCGTTTATCCCATTATTGGCGAACTCGTCGGCGCAATAAAGAATATCGGTGGACGTGACCTCATCCTTGCCGACGGCAACGATCAGCCGCGCCGGATGCGAAACCGTCCATGTGACAGACATGAGTCCCCCGAATTCGACGCGCCCAGGCGCGATCCCCCGTACCGTCCGCGGCGCCTCCGCGACGTGCACGCATTGGCACAAATGCCCGCGCGCGGAGGCGCCGCGGACGGTA
>Ga0193716_1000545_pt1 | contig 22725 bp, 23 predicted proteins | sample U2c1metaG_FD_145901 | JGI IMG/M metagenome (GOLD analysis project Ga0193716, IMG submission 145901) | Soil microbial communities from a riparian zone of the East river system, Colorado, United States - U2c1 | ecosystem: Environmental > Terrestrial > Soil > Riparian zone | place: USA: East River...
AGGACCTGGCCCGGCAAAAGGCCGGCGGGCCCGCCTATCAGCCAAAACCCTGACAAAACCGCCCGCGACAGAAAGGCCAAAAGACTGGCTTGACATTACTCTGGAACGTTTCTAATTATCGTTCGCAATTAGAACCGTTCCAAGGAGTACTGACATGCTGACCATCGGCGACAAATTCCCCGACTTTTCCGTCCAGGGCGTGGTTTCGACCAATCCCGCCAACGCCTTCCAGGATTTCAGCCAGGACAGCGACAAGGGCAAGTGGAAGCTCGTCTTCTTCTGGCCCAAGGACTTCACCTTCGTCTGCCCCACCGAGATCGCCGGCTTCGGCAAGCTGAACGGCGACTTCAACGATCGCGACACCGTGGTCTATGGCGTCTCGACCGACAGCGAGTTCGTGCATCTGGCCTGGCGGCAGAACCATGCCGACCTCAAGACCCTGCCCTTCGCCATGCTGGCGGACACCAATCGCCGTCTCTCCAAGGCGCTGGGCATTCTTGACGAGGAGGCCGGTGTCGCCAAGCGCGCCACCTTCCTGGTCGATCCGGACGGCATCATCCGCTTCGTCTATGTCACCGACATGAGCGTCGGCCGCAATCCGGCCGAAGTGCTGCGGGTGCTGGACGCGCTGCAGACCGATGAGCTCTGTCCCTGCAACTGGCAGAAGGGCGAAGAGGTCATCAAGACCGCGGCCTAACCGATACGCGGCGCCGTCCGTTTCCCCCTCCCCGGGACGACGCCGTTCTTGTCCCCATCCCCAAAAAGGATGGGGACTCCTTTCAAAGGAAAAGCCATGACCATCGAAGCCCTGAAAGAGTCCCTGCCCGACTATGCCAAGGACCTGAAGCTCAATCTGTCGAGCCTGGCGAGCGAGACCTTGCTCACCGAACAGCAGCGCGCCGGCACTTTCATTGCCTGCGCTTTGGCATCGCGCAACGCGGCCACCACCCAAGCGGTAATGGCCAGCTTTGCTCCAGTGCTTTCACCCGAAGCGCTTGGCGCCGCCAAGGCCGCGGCCGCGATCATGGGCATGAACAACATCTATTATCGCTTCACACACCTGGCCAGCGCCGAGGACTACAAGACCCTGCCGGCGCGGCTGCGGATGAACGTGATCGGCAAGCCCGGCGTGGACAAGGTCGACTTCGAACTGTGGTGCCTGGCGGTGTCGGCCATCAATGGCTGCGGCACCTGCATCGACAGCCATGAGAAGATCCTGCGTGACGCCGGCCTCAGCGCCGAACAGATCCAGGCGAGCGTGCGCATCGCTGCGGTGGTGCATGCGGTGGCCGCAACCCTGGACGGCGAAGCCCATGGCGCCGATATCGCCGCGATCACCCTGGCAGCCTAGGAAAAGCTGTAGGCATCCATCCGAAGAGAGCCAAAGGTCGCGCTGCTGTGAAGCCGCGCGGCCTTTGCTTTTTCACCGCCCGCGCCCAGCGCCACGAACAGCGGCATGAAATGATCTTCCGTCGGCTGGGCCTGCACCGCATGCGGCGCCTGCGCGCGATAATCGGCCAGCGCCGTCTCGTCGCCCGCCATCAGCCTTTCGTGCATCCAGCCTGAGAATTCCTTGGACCAATCCGGTTCCGGCGAACCAGGCGGCGCGATCTGGCGCAGATTGTGGACAAAGCCGCCCGATCCCATCACCAGCACATTGTCGTCGCGCAGGCGGGCGAGGCTGCGACCCAGCGCGATGTGATGGCCTGCGCCCTTGCGGCTCTGCACCGACAGCTGCACCACCGGAACATCGCCGTCCGGATACATCAGCATCAACGGCACCCAGGCGCCGTGATCCAGCCCCCGCGCCGTATCCACCTTGCCGCCGGTCAGGGCGGTGACTTCGCGCGCCAGCAGCGCATCGCCAGGCGCGGGGTAGCGCAAGTCATACAGCGCCTGCGGGAAGCCGCCGAAATCATGAATCGTGTCGTTGACGGAAACGGCGCTGGCCTGCGGCCGGTCGGTGTCCCAATGGGCCGAGGCGATCACGATGCCGCGCGGCTTGCCGAGATCGCGTCCCAGCCCGCGCAGGAAATCGCGCGCCGGCACATCGTCAAACGGCAGGCTCGGCGCGCCGTGGGAAACAAAAATGGCCGGCAGCATCAGACCGGGGCCGGATTGCGTTCGGCGAACTGGGTCTGGTGCCAATAGGGATAGGCCAGCGGACGAGCGCTGGCTTCGTCCAGCCTGGCGATCTGCGCCGGCGTCAGGTTCCAGCCGACCGCACCCAGGTTGGCCCGAAGCTGTTCCTCATTGCGCGCGCCGATCACCACGGTGGCGACGGACGGGCGCTGCAGCAACCAGTTGAGCGCGATCTGCGGCAAGCTCTTGCCGGTCTCCGCCGCCACCACGTCCAGCGCGTCCACCACTTTGTAGAGATAGTCGTCGTCCACCTGCGGACCGAAGTCGGCCGTCTCGTGCAACCGGCTGACCTTGGGCAACGGCTGGCCGCGCCGCAGCTTGCCGGTGAGACGGCCCCAGCCCAGCGGCGACCACACCACGCAGCCCACGCCCTGATCGAGCGCCAGCGGCATCAGCTCGGATTCATAGTCGCGCCCGATCAGCGAGTAATAGGCCTGGTGCGCGACATAGCGGGCATAGCCCTGGCGCTCGGAGACAGACAGCGCCTTCATCAGATGCCAGCCGGAGAAATTGGAGGCGCCGATATAGCGGATCTTGCCGGCCTTGATCAGGGTATCAAGGGTGGAAAGAACCTCCTCCTGCGGCGTCTGGGCGTCGAAGGCGTGCAGCTGCACCAGGTCGATATGGTCGGTGCCAAGCCGTTTCAGCGCCGCGTCGGTGGCCTCCAGGATATGAAAGCGCGACGAGCCCACGTCGTTGGCGCCTTCACCGGAGCGGAAGGTGAATTTGGTGGAGATCAGCACCTTGTCGCGGCGGCCCTTGATGGCGGCGCCCAGCACTTCCTCGGATGCGCCATTGGAATAGATGTCGGCGGTGTCGAACATGGTCACGCCGGCATCCAGGCAGATATCCACCAGCCGTTCGGCGCCCTTGGCGTCGGTATCGCCCCAGGCCTTGAGAAAGCCCCGGCCGCCAAAGGTGCCGGTGCCGAAGGTCAGGACGGGGACCTTGAAGCCCGAACGGCCGAGCAGGCGATATTCCATGGCGGATCCTTTTCGTTGGACCCTGAAAGGATTGGGCCGGACAGCGACAGTTTCAACCGCGCCCCGAGCAAGGGTATTGAATTAATCTGCCGTTTTGTGGCGGCCTGGCCCCATGACATAGATCAGGGCTGTCGACGTCCTCAATGCCCATGCGCTAGGGTTCGCGGGCGCGGGGAGCGTATCTGTAGTCTGCAGTGGGGCGACGGAACACTCGATGCTTTCCCGTGCATCTGAAAGGCTGACATCCGGACGAACGGGTGACCGGACCAGCGGCGCCGTCCTGGCGCTTCTGGTGCAGGCCGCGTTCCTGTTGCTGTTGATCACCATGCACACCGCCACCGTGCCGCTGCACAACCCTGCGCCCGAAACCCTGCTGTTCCTTCGCACCTTGCCCAAGCCAGCGCCTCCGCCGCGCGCCGCCACCGCGCCGGGCGGGACATCGCGTCCTGTCCTCCCGCTGATCGTTCCCGACCTGCCGCCGGCCAAGCCGAATATCCTGGCGCCGCCGTCGGGCTTGGCCGGGTTTGGACGCTCGCTGTTCGGCTGCGCGCCCGAGCGCTATGCCGACCTGCCGCCAGACGAGAAGGCCCATTGCCCCAAGCCCGGCGAAGGCTTGGCCATCAACCAGCCGCCCGACCCGCTGAACCCACCGAAGTCGCGCGCCAAGGACGAAGCGCTATGGCAGGAACAATGGGCCGAAGATCACTATGTGCCCGCGGCCTGTCCGCTTGGCGATCCCGGCGCCGTCGCGCATTGCCTGCTGGAACAGTCCATCGCCGAGAACCGGCGGCGGCAGGCTGCCTGGCAAAAGATCGCCGACGACAAGGCAGCCAGGCTGCAGGAGCCCAAGCGTCCGCTGCCCCATATCGGTGTGCGGCGAAACTAGAGTTCGGGCAATGCCTGCTTGAGCCGCCCGCCCACCCGCACCGGCTCGATGCGCGACGCCAAACCGTTCGCAGCCGTCGCCACAAACACGCCGCACACCGTGGCGGGACCGGTGGCGGGCGAAAAACGCTGCGATGAGATTTTGCGCGTGAAGCGCTGCAGGGGTTCGGCCTTGTCCATGCCAATCACCGAGTCATAGTCGGCACAGGCCCCGGCATCGGCCTGGAACGCCGTGCCGCCGGGCAGGATCTGCGCGTCTGCGGTGGGGACATGCTGGTGGGTGCCCACCACCAGGCTGGCGCGGCCGTCGCAGAAATGGCCCATCGCCATTTTCTCCGATGTCGCCTCGGCATGGAAATCCACCACGATGGCGTCGGCGCCGTCGCGCAAGGGACAGGCGTTCAATTCGCGCTCCACCGCGGCGAAAGGATCGTCCAGCGCGTCCATGAACACCCGGCCCATGGCGTTGATCACCAGCACGCTGCCGTTTGGGGTCTGGTAGAGATTGGCGCCGCGCCCCGGCGTGCCGGGGGGATAGTTCGCCGGGCGCAAGATGCGGTCCTCGGTATCGATATAGGTGAGGATTTCCTTCTGGTCGGCCCAGTGGTTGCCGGTGGAGATCACGTCGACGCCGATGCCAAAGAATTCCTCGGCGATGGCGCGGGTCAGGCCAAAGCCGCCCGCGGCATTCTCGCCATTGGCGATGACCAGATCGAGCTTCAGGCGCTCACGCAGGCGCGGCAGCTCGGCATGCACCGCGTCGCGCCCCGGCTTGCCGATAACGTCGCCCAGGAAAAGAATATTCATCGAAAGCGGCTCATGGAAATCTTCTGGCGCCCTGCTCGGTAAGGACCATATCGAGGGTCCTATCATGCGCCTCATGGGGAATCGAGGCTGTCTCCTGGCCGGCATAGGCGATGCCGATGGCCCGCGCCGGGATCGCGGCCAGGGTGCGGTCATAGAAGCCGCCGCCCATGCCCAGCCGGTGTCCCCTGGCATCGAAGGCCAGCAGCGGCACCAGCAAGACATCCGGAATGGCGCGGGGCCACAGCGCCAAGGGCTCGGGAATGCCAAAGCTGCCGGGCGACAGCACCTCGCCGTCGGGCACGTGATGAAAATCCAACGGCTTGCCTTTGGTTACGCGCGGAAAGGCGATAGCGCAGCCCATTTCCACCAGCCGCGCCAGCAGCTGCGCCGGATCGGCTTCGTCGGGGAGCGCGTGATAACCGCCGACAATCGTGCCGGGCGCAATGTCCAGATCCTCGGCATAGACCGCGATGGCCAGTGCAAAATCCACATCCGCCAGGCTCTGTCGCCTTTTGCGCGCCGCCTGCCGGAGTTCCGATTTTGAATTTATTGCCATGGGGAAAAGTGGACGGTACCGCATTCGCCGTTGGTATCGGATCTCATGGGCCTGCAAGTGCAGGTGGGCGTCGTGTGCCCGGGACCACGATCCCAGGCAGGGACAACTCCCGATGAGTACAATTAAGGCCCCTGGGCATCGCAACCTGACGCGCGAGGCAGTGACCGTCCACCCCCAACTTAGGCGTGCGCCAGCCGCGCTGCAATGTCTTCAAGGCGCTTTGCAGCGCTTTCCAGCATATCGGCGGCGGCGCCTTCCGCGGCTTCGGCGCGCAAATGCAGGCTTTTCTTCTCGTCTTCGGCGCCCGACTTTTCACCGTCGGCCTTGCCGGCCAGCTCATTATGCTCGTCCGCGATCAGCAGCGCCGCCATCAGCAGCATGCGGGCGTCGCCCACCTGGCCCACGGAACCCAGGACTTCGCGCGCCTTGATGTCCACCACGCCGGCGAGTTGTTTGAGATGTTCCTCCTCGCCTTCATCGCAGGCGATGGTGTAGGCCCGGTTGTTCACCATGACGTTGACCAGGGGCATGACAGATTTCTCCTTTTGGTCGCATCGCAAAAGCGATGCTCCCGGGGTCTCCTATCGCGCCAGCGCGGCGCGGATTTCGCCGATGGCGCCGTCCAGCCGGCCTTCGACTTCCTCGGTCAGGCCCGAAAGCGCGGCGAGTTCCTCTTCGAGTTCCGCGATGCGGCCCAGCAGGCGCTCGCGCTCGGCCTGCAGGGCTGCGACCTGCTCGGGCAGTTTGGCGGCCGTATCCAGGCTTTCGCCCACCGCGGCAGCGGCATTTTCGACCGCCTCCAGGGCTTGCCGAAAGCGGTTTTGCGCCAAATCCAGTCGGCTCATGCGCGCCTCATCGCTCAATTTCCCCAAGACCTTAGGCGTTCCAGGGAAATCGGGTCAACCGATACGCGTTGCCAGCATGCCCCCAGCCCTTGACGGGGGCGCAAGCCGCTCGCTAATGCCACGCACCACCCACGCCGGGAACACCAAATGACCCTGCCCGATCAGGCCCATACCCGCCGCCTCGCCAACGCCATCCGGGCGCTGTCCATGGATGCGGTGGAAGCCGCCAAGTCGGGCCATCCCGGTCTGCCGATGGGCATGGCCGATGTCGCCACCGTCCTCTTCTCCCGCTTCCTGAAATTCAACGCCGCCGAGCCGGGCTGGGCCGATCGCGACCGCTTCGTGCTCTCGGCGGGCCATGGCTCGATGCTGCTTTATTCCCTGCTGTGGCTGACCGGCTATCCCGAGATCACCATCGAGGACCTCAAGCATTTCCGCAAAGTCGGCAGCCCCACCGCCGGCCATCCCGAGCATGGCGACCTGCCCGGCATCGAAACCACCACCGGCCCCCTGGGCCAGGGCATCGCCAATGCTGTGGGCATGGCGCTGGCCGAACGCATCCTGAACGCCCGCTTCGGCGACGACCTGGTGGGTCACAAGACTTATGTCATCGCCAGCGATGGCGACCTGATGGAAGGCATCAGCCACGAGGCCATTGGCCTGGCCGGCAATCTCAAGCTCTCCAACCTGATCGTGCTGTGGGACGACAACAACATCACCATCGACGGGGCGCTGTCGCTGTCCTCCTGCACCGACCAGCTGGAACGCTTCAAGTCCGAGGGCTGGATCGTGGACAGCTGCGACGGCCATGACGCCGCCGACATTTTCCGCGCCTTGGAGAAGGCGCAAAGCGCCGACCGGCCGGTGATGATCGCCTGCCGCACGATTATTGGATTTGGCCTCACCGGCCGCCAGGGCACCCAGAAGGCGCACAGTGATGCGCCGGGCGCCGAGGTGATTGCGGGCGCACGCAAGGAACTGGACTGGCCCTATGAGCCCTTCGTCGTGCCCGACGATGTGCTGAACCCGTGGCGCGCCATCGGCGCGACCGGCGCCAAGGAATACGGCGCCTGGAAGGCGCGCAAGGCCGCCAGCAAGCACGCTCAGAGTTTCGACGACACGATCAACGACGTGATCCCGGCCTCGCTGTCACAGGCCCTGGTGGCGCTGAAGGAAAAACTGTCGTCCGAAAAGCCCGCCGCCGGTACCCGCAAGATGTCGGAAAAGGCGCTGGAGGTGATCAATGGCGAATTGCAGAACACCATCGGCGGCAGCGCCGACCTGACGCCGTCCAACAACACCCGCAGCAAGGGGTTGGTGGAAATCAGCCCCGGCAATTTCAACGGCCGCTATATCCATTACGGCATCCGCGAGCATGGCATGTGCGCGGCGATGAACGGCATGGCGCTGCATGGTGGCGTCATTCCCTATGGCGGCACCTTCATGGTGTTCAGCGACTATTGCCGCCCCTCGATCCGCCTCGCCGCCCTGATGGGCATCCGGGTGGTGTTCGTGATGACCCACGATTCCATCGGCGTGGGCGAGGACGGCCCGACCCACCAGCCGGTCGAGCATCTCGCCGCGCTGCGCGCCATTCCCAATCTACTCGTCATGCGCCCCGCCGACGGGGTGGAGACGGCCGAGTGCTGGGATATCGCGCTGAACAGTGATCGCCGCCCCAGCCTGATCGCATTCTCGCGCCAGGATGTGCCGACGCTGCGCACCACTCACACCAGCGAGAACCTGTCGGCCAGGGGCGGTTACGAACTGGCCGGCGATCCCAATGCCAAAGTCACCTTCCTCGCCACCGGCACCGAAGTCAGCCTGGCGATCGAAGCCAAGGCCAAGCTGGCGGCGGAAGGCATTGGCGCCCGCGTGGTCTCCATGCCCTGCTGGAAGCTGTTCGAAGAACAGAGCGAAGGCTATCGCAAGGAAGTGCTGGGACCGGGCACCGTGAAGGTCGCCATCGAAGCGGGCGCGCGCGAAGGCTGGGATCGCTACATCGGCTCGGAACTGCTGGGAGACGGCGGCGCCTTCATCGGCATGTCCACCTTCGGCGCCAGTGGCCCCTACAAGGACGTCTACGCCAAGTTCGGCATTACCGCCGACGCCGCGGTCGCCGCGGCGAAAAAATTGCTCAAATAGTTTTCAGGAGATTTCCATGGCACTGCGTGTTGCAATCAACGGCTTCGGCCGCATCGGCCGCCTCGTCCTGCGGGCGATCGTGGAATCGGGCCGCCGCGATATCGAAGTCGTGGCCGTCAACGACCTGGGACCGGTGGAAACCAACGCCCATCTGTTGCGCTATGACAGCGTGCACGGCCGTTTCCCGGCGCAGGTGAGCGTGGATGGCGACACCATGCTCGTCGCCGGCCACAAGATCCGGGTCACCGCCATCAAGAATCCCGCCGAGCTTCCCCACAAGGAACTGGACGTCGACATCGCGCTGGAATGCACCGGCATCTTCGCCACCCGGGACAAGGCAGCGGCCCATCTGGCGGCCGGCGCCAAGCGCGTGCTGGTCTCGGCGCCCTGCGAAGGCGCCGACCTGACCGTGGTCTATGGCGTCAACCACGACAAGCTGACCAAGGACATGCTGGTCGTGTCCAACGCCTCCTGCACCACCAACTGCCTGGTGCCGGTGGCCAAGGTGCTGAACGACACGGTCGGCATCGAGCGTGGCATGATGACCACCATCCACAGCTACACCAACGACCAGCCCAGCCTCGACCAGATGCACAAGGATCTCTATCGCGCCCGCGCCGCGGCGCTGAGCATGATCCCGACCTCGACCGGCGCCGCCAAGGCTGTGGGCCTGGTGCTGCCGGAACTGAAGGGCAAGCTGGACGGTGTGTCGGTGCGCGTGCCCACGCCCAATGTCTCGCTGGTGGACCTGAAGTTCTGCAGCAAGAAGGCAACCAGCGTTCAGGAGATCAACGACGCCATCAAGGGCGCCGCCATGGGCCCGCTCAAGGGCATCCTGGACGTGGTGCATGACAAGCTGGTGTCGGTGGACTTCAACCACAATCCGGCCTCGTCGTCCTTTGCGCTGGACCAGACCAAGGTGATGGACGGTTCGTTCGTGTCGATCATGACCTGGTACGACAATGAATGGGGCTTCTCCAACCGCATGGCCGACACCGCCGTGGCGATGGGCAAGCTGATCTAGATGGCCTTTCGCACGCTCGATGACCTGGATGTGAAGGGCAAGCGCGTCCTCGTGCGTGCTGACCTCAACGTGCCCGTCTCGGGCGGCAAGGTCACCGACGCCACCCGTATCGAGCGCCAGGCGCCGACCTTGCGCGAACTGGCCGACAAGGGCGCCAAGGTCATCGTGCTCAGCCATTTCGACCGGCCCAAGGGCAAGGTGGTGCCGTCCATGTCGCTGAAGGTGCTGGTCGAGCCGCTGTCGCAGGCCGTGGGCCGCAAGGTCGCCTTCGCGGAAGACTGTATCGGACCGGTGGCCGAAGCCGCCGTCGCCGCGCTGCAGGACGGCGAGGTGCTGCTGCTGGAAAACACCCGCTTCCACAAAGGCGAGGAAGACAATGATCCCGCCATGGCCAAACAGTTGGCGGCGCTGGGCGACATTTTCGTCAACGACGCTTTTTCCGCCGCGCACCGCGCCCATGCCAGTACCTCCGGCGTGGCGCATCTGCTGCCCAATGCGGCGGGCCGCTCGATGCAGGCCGAACTCACCCACCTGGAAAAGGCGCTGGGCAATCCCGAGCGTCCGGTGCTGGCGGTTGTGGGCGGGGCGAAAGTCTCCACCAAGATCGCGCTCTTGGAAAACCTGGTGCAGCGGGTCGAGACCCTGGTGATCGGCGGCGCCATGGCCAACACCTTCCTGGCCGCCGAAGGCATCAAGGTCGGCAAGTCGCTGCACGAGCCCGACCACTTCGAAACCGCGCGCAAGGTGATCCACATGGCGGCGGAATCCGGCGCGGCATTGCTGCTGCCGACCGACGTGGTGGTCGCCAAGGCCTTCGCGGCCGGCGCCGAGCACCGCACCGTTCCGGTTGACCAGATCGGCGATGACGAAATGGCGCTGGACGTCGGCCCCGACAGCATCAAGGCCTTTGAAAACCGGCTGGCGGTGACCCGCACCCTGGTGTGGAACGGCCCCTTTGGCGCCTTTGAAATCTCGCCTTTCGACGCCGGCACGGTGGCGGCGGCCCGGGCGGTGGCCGATGCGACAAAACAGGGGCGGCTGTTGAGCGTTGCGGGCGGCGGCGATACCGTTGCGGCCCTGGCGCATGCCGGCGTGGAGCAGGATTTCACCTACGTCTCCACCGCGGGTGGGGCATTTCTGGAATGGCTTGAAGGCAAAACGTTGCCGGGCGTTGAAGCGCTCAGCAATAAATAGAGGCGGACGATGAATCTCGACGAACTGAATGCAATCGCGACGAAAATGGTGGCGCCCGGCAAGGGCATCCTGGCCGCCGATGAATCCACCGGCACCATCCAGAAGCGCTTCGACAAGATCGGCGTCGCCAATACCGAGGACAATCGCCGCGACTATCGCGAACTGCTGTTCCGCACCGAGCCGGCGATGAAACAGCATATCTCCGGCGTCATCCTGTTCGACGAAACCATCCGCCAGAAGGCCAAGGACGGCACGCCGCTGGTCAAGCTGATCGAAGCCGCCGGCTCCATCCCCGGCATCAAGGTGGACAAGGGCGCCAAGCCGCTGGCCGGCGCGCCGAACGAGACCATCACCGAGGGCCTGGACGGCCTGCGCGAGCGCTTTGTCGAATATCATAAGCTGGGCGCGCGCTTCGCCAAGTGGCGCGGCGTCTATGAGATTGCGCAAGGCAATCCCAGCCACGACGCCATCCATGCCAATGCCCATGCCCTGGCTCGCTATGCCGCGCTGGCGCAGGAAAACGGCATCGTCCCGATCGTCGAGCCCGAACTGCTGATGGATGGCGACCACACCATCGAGCGCTGCGAAGGCGTCACCGAATGGATCCTGAAGGAAGTTTTTCAGGAGCTCTATTATGCCGGGGTGAAGCTGGAAGGCATGATCCTCAAGCCCAACATGGTGGTACCGGGCAAGAAGTGCGCCAAGCAGAATTCGGTGGAGGAAGTCGCGGAACGCACTATCAAGGTGCTGAAGCGCTGCGTGCCCGGCGCCGTGCCGGGCATTGCCTTCCTGTCGGGCGGCCAGTCGGATGAAGAAGCCACCGCCCATCTGTCGGCGATGAACGCGATCGGCAAGCTGCCCTGGGCGCTGACCTTCTCCTATGGCCGCGCCTTGCAGGCGGCTCCCCAGGCCACCTGGTCGGGCAAGTCCGAGAACCTCGCCAAGGCGCAGGCCGCCTTCGCCCATCGCGCCCTGATGAACAGCCTGGCCGCGACCGGCAAATGGAGTTCGGCGGCCGAAAAGAAGGCCGCTTGAGCAACTGCCGCCTCTACCTGGTTTCGCCGCCGCGTATCGCGCCGCAGGATTTCGCCGGCGTGCTGAAAGGCGCGCTGAAGGGCGGCGACGTCGCCTCGTTCCAGCTGCGCCTCAAAGGGGTCAGCGATGACGAGATCCGCCGCGCCGCTGACGCGCTGCGCCCGCTGGTGCAGTCGCATGGCGCAGCCTTCATCCTGAATGACCGGCCTGACCTCGCCGCCGAACTGGGCTGCGATGGCGTGCACATCGGCCAGGAAGATGCCGGCTATGACGAGGCGCGCAGCCTCCTCACCGAAGGCATTGTCGGCGTCACCTGCCACGACAGCCGGCATCTCGCCATGGAAGCAGGCGAAGCCGGCGCCGACTATGTCGCCTTCGGCGCCTTCTTCCCCACCCAGACCAAAGAGCCCAAGACCCAGGCCGACATCGAACTGCTGCGCTGGTGGGCGCAGACCATGGTGGTGCCCTGCGTCGCCATCGGCGGCATCACCGTGGCCAATGCGCCGGCGCTGGTCGAAGCCGGAGCGGACTTTCTCGCCGTGTCATCAGGCGTGTGGGAACATGCGGACGGCCCCGAAGAAGCGGTGCGCCAGTTCAACGCGCTGTTCGCATGAAGGTGCTGGCATGAAGGAGAGGCTGCTCGGCTTCATTTTCTGCGGCGTCTTTCTGGTCTTTGCCGTTAATTTCGCGGCCGACAAGATTCACGTCCGGTTCTTTTCGGACTCGCTGTGGTTCCAGACCCACTGGTACGTGCCATATCTGATCATCCCCGCCGCAGCCCTGCTGGCGCTGGCCTGGAGTTTCGGCTTCTTCCGCGCAAAAGGCCCGCGCTGGGCCGATGCCGCAGCCCTGGCCGTGACCGGCCTGCTGGTTTACCTCACCCTGGGCGCGGCCTATTCCTGCTGGCAATACTGCTTTTAGACTGCTATTACCCGCCCGCTCTTTGAACCTGCTGACCCACCACGCGCCTCCCGCCTCATGTAGCGAAGCGGTAGGCGATTAAATAAGAGGCGCGAATCCCATGGCCAAGATTGCCGGCAACGAAGTGCGCCCGGGCGCGATGATCGAGCATCAGGGCTCGCTGTGGATCGCGGTGAAGAGCCAGTCGGTCAAGCCCGGCAAGGGCGGCGCCTACAACCAGGTCGAACTCAAGAACATCGAAACCGGCACCAAGCTGAACGAGCGCTTCCGCTCCAGCGAAACCGTGGAAGAAATCCATCTCGACAAGAAGGACTTCCAGTTCCTCTATGCCAATGGCGAGGCGCTGACCTTCATGGACATGGAAAATTACGAGCAGATCGAACTGCAAGCCGATTTCGTCGGCGAACAGGCGCAATACCTGGCCGACGGCATGAAGGTGATGCTGCGGCTGCATGAGGGGCGCCCCCTCAGCATCGACCTGCCCAAGCAGGTGACGCTGGAAATCACCGAAGCCGATCCGGTGATGAAGGGCGGCACCGCTGCGCCATCCTTCAAGACCGCGGTGCTGGAAAACGGCATGAAGATCCAGGTTCCGCCCTTCGTCGAGTCCGGCACCAAGATCGTGGTCAATACCGAAGACGGCACCTACGTGCGCAGGGCGGAATAGCATGGCCTATATCTCCCCCGCCCTGAACGTGATGATCGCCGCCGCCCGCAAGGCCGGCCGTCCGCTGATCCGCGATTTCAACGAACTGGAAAATCTGCAGATCTCGATGAAGGGCCCGGCAGACTTCGTCACCAGCGCCGACAAGCGCACCGAACAGATTCTGATCGACGAGCTCAGCAAAGCCCGTCCCGGCTATGGCTTCCTGGGCGAGGAAGGCGGCGCGGTGAAGGGTGCCGACACCACCCACCGCTTCATCATCGATCCGATCGATGGCACCACCAATTTCATGCACGGCATCCCGCACTTCGCCATCTCCATCGGGCTGGAGCGCGAGGGCCAGATGGTGTCGGGCGTGATCTACAATCCCGTCACCGATGATCTTTTCACCGCCGAGAAGGGCCACGGCGCCTATCTCAACAACAAGCGGTTGCGCGTCGCCGCCCGCAAGGACCTGGCCTCCAGCGTCATCGCCACCGGCCTGCCCTTCCTGGGCAAGGAAGGCCATGCCCGCGCCACCGCCGAAATGACCGAAGTGATGAATGTGACGGCCGGCATCCGCCGCTTCGGCGCGGCCTCGCTGGATCTGGCCTATGTCGCGGCCGGGCGTTTCGACGGCTTCTGGGAACACAGTCTCCAGGCCTGGGACATTGCGGCGGGCATCGTGCTGCTGCGCGAGGCGGGCGGGGTGATCACCGATCTGCGCGGCGGCGCCGAGATGCTGACCCAGGGCACCGTGCTGGCGGCCAATGAGAACCTGCATCCGCAATTGCTCAAGCTGATCAAGGGCACCAAAGCGCCGGCGTGAGGCCTAATTGCCGCCCAGCGCCTTGTAGAGCGCTACCGACGCCGCCAGACGGGCCCGCCGCACGTCCGAAAGCTGGTCGCGCGCGGTATACAGGCTGCGCTCCGCATCGGTGACGGCGAGAAAGTCGGAATAGCCGCTGAGATATTTGCGCCGCGCGGCGCTCAGCACCTTCTCGGCCTGGGTGACCTGCTCGCGCAACGCGGTTTCCTGCGCCGACAGGTGATCGGCATTGCCTAGCGCATTTTCTACATCCGTCAGTGCGTTCATCACCGCGGCGCGATAGGCCGCCAGCAGTTCTTCTTCCCTGGCCCGCGCCTCATCGGTGATGGCCTGGGTTTTGCCGCCGTCGAAGATCAGTTGCGCCAGCGCGACCCCGGCGGTGGTGCCCAGGCCGACACCAGGCAAGGTGTCGATGGCGGCAGCCAATGCCGGATATTGCAGCCCGCCCGAGGCGCTCAGCGTGACGCTGGGCAGGAAGGCGGTGCGCGCGGCTTCCAGGTTGGCATGGGCGGCGGCGAGGTTGGCTTCGGCGCTGGCGATGTCGGGGCGCCGGGCTAGCAGTTCCGACGGCAGGCCGGGCGCCAGCGGCGGCACTGCCAGCGCACCCAGGCTGTTGCCGGTGACGGTGAACCCTTCGGGCGGGCGTCCCAGCAGGATCGCCAGCGCGTCGCGGCTTTCCAGTTCCTGCTGCTGCAGCACCGGCACGGTCGCCCGCTGCGCCGCCATGTTGGCGCGTTCCTGCAATAGGTCGGCGGCAGCGGAATAGCCCGCCGCGACCCGGCGTTGCACGACGCCCAATATATCCTGCGAGGATTTGAGATTGGCCTGGGCAACCGCAATGCGCTCGCGCAATGACAGAAGCTGGAAGTAGGTGGTGGCGACGCTGCCGGTGACGGTCAGCGCCACGGTCCGGCGGTCGGCCGCGCTGGCGGCGCGCGCCGCTTCGGCAGCGTTCGACAGGTCGCGGTTCTTGCCCCAGAAATCCAGTTCATAGCTCGCGCCCAGTCCAAGGCTGTAATCGGTTTCATGGGCGGACGCGCCGCTGGTCTGGCCATAAAAGGTGTTGGCCGCCGCGTTCAGCCCCAAGGTCGGCAGCAGCGCGGCGCCCGCCTGGCGCGCCCGGGCATCGGCCTGGCGCAGCCGCGCCTCAGCCTGCGCCAGGTCGAGATTGGTGCCTTGGGCCTTCTGGATCAGCGCGACCAATTGCGGATCGCCGTAGCCGGTCCACCAGTCGGCGCGGGGCCAGATGGGCGCGTTGGCCGGCGCCTGTTGCGCAAAGGCGGCCGGCACGTCGCCGGGCGGCAGGCGGGGTGGTGGCGTGGTGGCGCATCCCGCCAGCAGGGTCGCCGTACCGAGAAGAAGCAGCTTGCGGATCATGCCGGCTGCTCCACGCGCGCCGGGCCTTGGGACGAAGGCCCACCGAAACGCTCGGCCAAGGCCGGCAACACAACCAGATTGAGCAGGGTCGAACTGATCAGCCCGCCCAGCACCGTCACCGCCATGGGGCCTTCGATCTCCTGTCCCGGTTGGTGCAGCCCGATCGCCAGCGGCATCAGCCCCAGCGCCGTCACCGCCGCCGTCATCAGGATCGGCACCAGCCGCTCCTGCGCGCCGCGCAACACCGTATCGGCATTCCAGGGCGCGCCTTCTTCTTCCACCAGATGCTCGTAATGGGCCAGCAGCAGGATCGCGTTGCGGGCGCTGACCCCGAACACCGTCACCAGGCCGACCATAGCGCCCACCGACAGGCCTGAACCCATTAGGGCGATGGCCGCGACGCTGCCGATCAGGCTGAAAGGCAGGTTGACCAACACCAGCCAGGTGTTGGCGCGCCAGTGAAAGCAGATGAACAGGATCATGCCGATCAGCACCAGCGCGAAACCGGTATAGAGCAGCAGCTGGTTGCGGCTGGCGGTCTGGGCCGCGGCGGCGCCGCTGAATTCGGCATAGACACCGGGCGGCAGCTTCAGGGCGGCGACCCGCGCCTTGGCATCGTCCACCGTGGATTGAAGCCCGCGCCCCACCACATTGAAGGTGATGGAGACAAAGCGCTGCCCGCCATCATGGGCCACCATGTAGCGCGTCTGGGTGGGCACGATGCGCGCCACCTGCGACAGCGGCACCGGCCCGAATGGGCTGGCGATCATCAGCGACGGCAGCAGTTCTGGACGATTGCGGGCGCTTTCGGGCAGCAGCAAAGCGACATTGACGGCGCGGATGCCGGCATAGGTCTGCCCGACCGTAACGCCGGCATAATTGGTCTGCACCGCATCCAGCACGTCCTGTACTTTCAAACCGCTGGCGGCTAGCGCGCCGGGCAGCAACTGGACGGCGAAGGTCGGGGTGCCGCTCTGCGCCTTGAATTGCAGGTCTGCGATCCCCGGCGTGCCCGACAGCGCGGCGGTGACGCGATGGGCGACGCCGTCCAGTGTGTCGAGCTGGTCGCCGTAGATCTTGATCGCGATGTCGGCGGTTTCGCCTGTCAGGCTTTCGCTGATGCGGTCCCCCAGGAAGGTCACCACTTCGGTCTGCAGGCCGGGATAGTGCGACAGGATTTGGCGCAACGCGTCCTCTGCCTCGCTCTGATCCACGCTGGCACCCGCTTTCAGCTCGACATGGAACTCGCTCTCGTGCGGCCCGCTGGTGTCTTCACCGAGTTCGGCGCGGCCAAGCTGCTGGGACACCGTCGCGATATAAGGCAGCGCCAAAACATCTTTGCTCACGCGCCGGCCTACCGCCATCATTTCGTCCAGCGAGGTCCCCGGCGCGGAGCTGTTTACCTGCATCACGAAATGGCCTTCACGAAAATCGGGCATGAAGCTGCCGCCCAGGAAAGGCAGCACCACCGCTGCGAGCAAGGTCAGCACCGCCAGCACTGCAACGACAATACGGAAATTGCCATAGACCCGGCCGACGGCTTCGGTCTGCCAGGCCTTCATCCGGCGAATCCAGCTGAAATCGGCATGGGAATCGCGCGCCTTCAGCATCAGGGCGCACAGTGCCGGCGCGGCCGTCAGCGCCACGCCCAGGGAGGCCAGTACCGCCAGGATAAAAGCCAGCGCCAGCGGGCCAACGAAATGGCCCTGCACGCTGGTCGAGAACAATTCGGGCAGGAACACCGCGATGACGACGAGCGTGGCATAGACCACCGGCCCGCGGACTTCGAGCGTCGCATCGCGGATCACCGCCAGGCGGGAGCGCGGTTGGGGTGCTTTCACATTCTCACCCAGCCGGCGCAGAATATTCTCGATGCCGATAATGGCATCGTCCACCAGCACGCCCAGCGCCACGGCAAAGCCACCCAGGGTCATGGTGTTGAGCGTCAGCCCCATGCGTTCCAGCACCGCCACGGCCGCCAGCAGCGATAGCGGAATGGCCAGGAATGTAATCAGCGCCGATCGCCAGTCGCGCAGGAACAGATACAGCACCGCCAGAATCAGCACCGCCGCGATGACCAGGGATTTTTCCAGCGACCCTAAGGCGTCTTCGATGAAATTGGCCGGACGGTGCAGGGCGGGATAGACGGTCACGCCCCGGGCTTTCAGCGCGGGCGCTAGCTGTGCGAGCGCAGCTTCCACCGCACGCGTGGTCTCCAGCGTATTGGCGCCATACTGGCTGGCCAGCGACAGCAGTATGCCGGGGCGTCCCTGTATCTGCGCGTCGCCGGAGCGCAAGGCAGGGGATTCCGTGACCCTGGCGACGTCGCCGATGGTGATGGGCGTGTTGCTGCGCACCGCCAAAATCGCGCCGGCGATGGCCAATGGATCGGGCGCGGCGACTGGTGTCTGGATCAGAATGCGCTGGTGCGCCAGGTCAACGAAACCGGCGCCTTTCAGCGCCAGCGCGGCACGGGCGGCATCGGCAAGTTCGGTCGGGGTGAAGCCGTATGACGTCATCCGCTTGAGGTCGGGCTCGATGTGAATCTCGCGGACCGCGCCGCCGAAGACGATGACATGGGCAACGCCCGGAACCGCCAACAGCGCTGGCTTCATGATCCAGTCGGCCTGATCGCGCAGCTCAAAGGCATTGAGCCTGTCAGACACCAGGCCGATCTTGAGCAAGTCCATGGTGCTGGAGGTCAGCGGCGAAAGCTTTGGCGTGTCCACACCCAGCGGCAAGGCGCTGCCCAATTCACTCAGGCGCTCGGAAATGCCTTGCCGCGCATTATAGAGATTGATGTTGTCGGCGAACTGGATCTTGATCACCGACAGGCCGGGGATGGATTCTGAGCGGATGGTGGCCAGGCCCGTAGCGCCATTGACCGCGTTTTCGATGGGTCTGGTGACCAGTTGCTCGACCTGCTGGGCGGTAAAGCCCGGCGCCTCGGTCTGGATGTCCACCGTGGACGGCACGAATTCGGGAAACACATCCAGCGGCGCGGTTTGCGTCGCCCAGATGCCGAGCGCCAGCGCCACCAGGGTCAGGGTCGCGATGGTGCCGGCAAAGCGCACGCAAAGATCGACAAGCCAGCGCATGGCTCAGTCCCCGGCTTCGGTGCTGGGATTTGTCTCGCGCGCCAGGAGCAGTCCGGCGCCGCTGGTCACCACGGGCTGTCCGGCCCGGATGCCCGCGCCGTCGGCCAGGAAATAGCCATCGCCCAGCGCCTTGCCCGTGTCGATCCTGGCCGACGGCGCGGGGCCCGGCTGGGTCTGGACATAGACCCAGGCTTCGCTTTCGCCATAGATCAGCGCATTGGCTGGCACCGTGATACCGGCTTCAGCCGCGCCGACCGGCACCATGGCGGTGACGTGCTCGTTCTGCGCCAAGTCGCTGCCATCGACCAGCACATAAAAGCCGCGGCCCGGAAAAGTGTTGTCGGCCGGGGCTTCCCACACCGTACGCGCGGTCCAGTTTTTGGGATTGGCGCCCAGCCGTGCGATCTCAAGCGTCTGAGGGATGGCATTGCCCAGCGCGCCCAGCGGGAATGTGACGCGCACCAGCACGCTTCGCCCCGATGCAAGCCGCGCCATAATCGCCTGGCGCAAGGCAGCATCGTGCCAGGGCGCGTTTCGTCCAAACGCCGCATCGGTCTTGCGACGCGCCAGCATCAGCGAAGCCTGGTCAGCGGCAGCCTTGCTTTGCGCGGTTTCCACGACTTCGCGCGACACGGCAGCCTCTTCGCCGGTGGACAGCGAGCGGGCGCGCGCCGCTGCCGCCTGGCTTTGCGCCGCCGCCGCGCTCGCGGTCATGACTTCCGCATCGTTCACGGCGATCGCATCCAGCGCCGTCACCACGCCATAGCCATTGATCTGCTGGCGCCAGGAGGCGGCGCGGGCCGGGACCGTTGCGATGCCCAGGCTTTTGACCTCTTCGGCCTTCAGCGTAAGGCCAGGTGTTTCGGCTTCCTTTTCCGCCGGCTTGTCAGCTGCCGGCTTGCCGCAGGCGGTGAGCGCCAGCAGGATCGCGAAGGCAACCGGCAGGCGAGGCTGCATCAGTAGCCCAGCACCATCAGGCGGAAGGTGCCCGGCACGGGAACGGCGCGCGGATGGGGACGCTCGGGCGTCGGTGTGCCGGGCGTGCGGTCCGAAGTGACCACATAGACGCGGTGGGATTTGGGATCCAGTTCCATGGTGCGTGCGCCATCCGCCGTTTTCAGGTCCTGCAACACGGTAAATTTAGCCGGACTGTCCTCATGCGCAATGGTCAAGGTGCCGGATTCGCCATTGGAACTGAACACCAGGCCGGTGCCGGGATCGAAGCGGTTGGCATCCACTCCTTCGCCGATAGGAATCTGGGCCACCGCCTTGCCGGTCTTCATGTCGGCAACCGCGATCATCTTGTTGTCGCAACCCGAAAAGATGCGGCCATGGGCGAGGTCGGCTGCGATGCCGGAGGGTTCCTGGCAGGGCGCGAGGGGATAGTGCTGCTTCACCGCCAGTGTGTTGGCATCGAACGCGACCAGTTCGCTCTTGTCTTCGATGTTGACGAAGATGGTGCCCGCACCGTCGCTGACGGCGCCTTCCGGCTTGCCGCCCAGCGCTACGGTGCCCACCGCCTTGCCGGTGGCGGGGTCCACCGCCGTGGCATCCTTGCTGATGCTGTTAAAGGTGAAGACGCGCCTGGAGGCGGCGTCATACATAATGCCGTCGGGACGCGTGCCGACGGCGATCTCGCCGGTCTTGGCGAGGCTTTTGGTGTCGATCACCGCCACGCGATTGGCGCCGCCTTCACTGACATAGGCGCGCGTGCCCACAAAGGCGGTGCCGTGGATGCCCTGAAGACCGGTGATGTCCGCCAGCAATTTGCCGTTCGCGGGATTGACCACCATCACATGGCTTCCGCGGGTGATGAACAGATTGCCGCCGGCAGGATCGAGATTGAGATAATCCCAGCCGCCATCGCCGCCCAGGGTGAAGCTGTTCAAGACGCGATAGGCGGGGGGTGCCGCATGCGCGGCCGTCGCCATAGCCAAGATTGCTGCAACGCAGCAGGAAACAAGCCTGTAATGCATGTGAACCTCCGTCTTTGCCTGACTGTCACACGGGCTGGGCGGCAGGTGTATGACGCGCGCTGCAAAGCGGCCAATAATTTTTCCCAATGTTCATAAGGCCGGCCACTAGGGAATAGTGTTTTGGCGTGTTTGCATACCGTCTCGCCAAAGCAACAGAGAGCCCTGCATGAAACCACTTCTTTCCTCATGGATCCTGTGGGCGGGCCTTTCCGCCTTCTTCGCGGCACTGACCGCCGTCTTTGGCAAGATCGGCGTTGAGCAGATCAATTCGAACTACGCCACCCTGATCCGCACCGTGATCATCCTGGCTGTGGTGACGCTGATCGTGGCGGCCAGCGGCGCCTGGCAACCGCTGGCCAGTGTTTCGCGCAAGACCTATCTGTTCCTGCTGCTGTCGGGCCTGGCGACGGGCGCATCCTGGCTTTGCTATTATCGGGCGCTCAAGCTGGGACCAGCGTCAGGCGTGGCGCCGATCGACAAGATGAGCGTGGTGCTGGTGGCACTGTTTGCATTCGTTTTTTTGGGAGAACGCCTGCTGGCACACAACTGGATCGGGATAGGCCTGATCGCGCTGGGCGCGATCCTGGTGGCGGTCTGAAATCTATTCCGGTGAGTCTGCAGGAAGCGGAAAAGCAACCCGCACGCACAGGCCGGGCCCTGCCTGCTCCACGATCTTCACACTGGCGCCGTGTAGTTCCGCCAGGGCTGAGACCATCGACAAGCCCAGGCCATAGCCGGGACGCGTGCGGCTAGCCTCGCGCCGGTACAGGCGCTGGAACAGCCTGTCATATTCGTCCAGCGGCACGCCGGGGCCGTTATCGCTGACCAGCACAATCGCCTGGGTATCATCCTGGGAAAGCGACAGCGTGATGTGTGTGCCGGGCGGGGTATGCAGGATCGCATTCTCGATCAGGTTGGAGAAAAGCTGAATCAGGAGTTGGCGGTCGCCGCGCACCGTTACAGAAGAACCGGTCCTGACTTCCAGATGATGTCCGGCCTCTTCGACCACCGCGCCGAACAATTCGCGCATGTGCGACAGCAGTTCCGCCAGATCGACCGGTGCGAAGGCGGCGCGCCGCGCTCCGCCCTCTAGCTGGGCGATGCGCAGCAGGGCGTTGAACAGCGCCAGTATCTCGTCGGACTTGGCAATGGCGGCCTGTATCGCGTCGGCATAATCGTCGACGGTGGCGGCCTGCGACGAGGCGCGCTCCAACCGGTTGCGCAGGTGGCTGACCGGCGTGCGCAGGTCATGTGCAATGTCATTGGTCACCTGATGGACGTTTTCCATCAGCCCGGCGATCCGGTCCAGCATCGCGTTGATTGCATCGGCAAGCCGGTCTAGCTCGTCGCCACTGCCCCGGACAGGTATGCGTGTTCGCATATTGCCGTCCATGATGGCGCGGCAGGCCGTGGCCATCGCATCGGTGCGGCGCAAAAAGCTCCGGCTGACCAGGGCGCCGCCCAGCACGGCCAGGACGATGCCGGCGCTGAACAGCCACAGCAGCGCGGTAATGATGCGGTCCTGCGCCGCGTGCACCCGGTAAAGATCACTGCCGGAAAAGGCGTAGATGCCCGGGGCCAGGAACAGGCCGACACCGAGGATATCGTGTCCGGGGCCTGAGCCGGGAAGCGATACTATTCCGGCCTTCCCCGTCATGGCGGGAAGATTGCCCGCCAGGACGGTCTTGTCTTTCTGCAGCAGAAAAAAGTCCGAGGCGCCCGGCGCGGCCATCTGCTGCATGACCACCTCGCGCGCTTCGTCCACGCCTTCGCTGCGATAGCCGTCCTGGATGGCCGCCAGGTCGGCGCGGGAATATTGCACCACCTGGTCGCGAAAGGCCTGGCCGGTGATCACCAGCACCACTACGCCCATCGCCAGCACGGACAGGGCGAAGACGCCGGCATAGATCGACGACAGCCGAAAGCCTTCGGTCTTCAAAAGCCTAATCTGCGCGAAGGACATAGCCGACGCCGCGCAGGGTGTGGATCAGTTCGATGGCGAAGCCGCGATCGACCTTCGAGCGCAGGCGGCTGAGGTGGGTCTCCACGATATTGGTACGGGGATCGAAATGCAGGTCCCAGACATTTTCCAGCAGCATGGCGCGCGTCACCACCCGGCCGGTGTTGCGCAGCAGATATTCCAGAAGCCGGAATTCCTGCGGCTGGACCTCGATGGGCTTGCCGCCGCGCTGTACAGTGCGGCGGATCAGGTCCACTTCCAGGTCGGCGAACTGAAGCCGAGTGGGCTCGCCCGCATCCTTTGCG
>Ga0193716_1000546_pt1 | contig 22712 bp, 20 predicted proteins | sample U2c1metaG_FD_145901 | JGI IMG/M metagenome (GOLD analysis project Ga0193716, IMG submission 145901) | Soil microbial communities from a riparian zone of the East river system, Colorado, United States - U2c1 | ecosystem: Environmental > Terrestrial > Soil > Riparian zone | place: USA: East River...
CGGGACTCCGTGCTGTGCAAGGGCATCCTCTGGACCTATATGGGCGAAGGCGAACCGCCGGCGTTTCCGGAGATCGACTGCTTCGTCGCGCCCGACAGCCACACCTTCGCATTCAAGGGGCACATCAATTGCAACTGGCTGCAGGCGCTCGAGGTCGGGATCGATCCGGCGCACGCCTCGTTCCTGCATCGTTTCTTCGAGGACGAGGATACCTCGGCCGCCTATGGCAAGCAGTTTCGCGGCGCCTCCGCCGGCACCGACATGCCGATGACCAAGATCCTGCGCGAATATGACAACCCGATCATCAATGTCGAACACACCGAATATGGCCTGCGGCTGATCGCGCTGCGCGAGATCGACGGGGAGCGCACCCATGTGCGCGTCACCAATCAGCTGTTCCCGCACGGCTTCGTCATTCCCATGAGCACGGAGATGACGATCACGCAGTGGCACGTGCCGGTCGATGACGAGAACTGCTACTGGTACGCGATCTTCACCAGCTATTCGACACCGGTCGACAGAAAGAAGATGCGCGACCAGCGCCTCGAACTCTACGAGCTGCCGGATTACAAATCGCGCAAGAACAGGACCAACGATTACGGCTTCGATCCGCACGAGCAGGCGACCGCGACCTATACCGGCATGGGCGCCGACATCAACGTGCATGACCAATGGGCCGTGGAATCGATGGGCGCGATCCAGGACCGCACCAACGAACATCTGGGCACTTCCGACAAGGCGATCGTGCAGTACCGGCGCCTGCTGCGGCAGGAAATCGAGAAGGTCGGCGGCGGCGAAAAGCCCTTCATGTTTCTCGATGCCGCGCATGCGCGCAGCATCCAGGGCCCCGCGACGATGGACGGCATCGGCCCGACGCGCGGCTGGGAAACCTACTGGATGGAAGTCGACGTCAAACGGCGCCGTGGCGCGCCATGGGCCGCACCGGTGCCCAAAGACATCGCCGGCAAGGTGCATCATCTGTCGGCGGCCGAGTGATCGTGGGTTCTGTGTGGCGCAGTGAGGGAGTGACGCGTTGAGTTTCGTGGAGCGTCACGGCCTGTGGTCGGCCGAGCAAAAAGAGGCCGTGAGCCGGCTGCGGCGAACAGTCGAACAGCAAAAGCTCGAAGTCATCCGGCTGTCATTCCCCGACCAGCACGGAATCCTGCGCGGCAAGACGCTGGTCGCGAGTGAAGCGCTGGCGTCGCTGGAAAGCGGCTGCTCGATCACCACGACCATGCTCGCCAAGGACACCTCGCATCGCACGGTATTTCCGGTGTTCACCTCGGGCGGCGGTTTCGGCATGCGCGAGATGGAAGGTGCGGCCGACGTGCTGATGGTGGCCGATCCCACTACGTTCCGGGTTTTGCCATGGGCCCCCGAAAGCGGCTGGCTGTTGTGTGACCTGCATTTTGCCGACGGGCGGCCGGTGCCGTTCGCGACGCGCCACCTCTATCGCAGGGTGCTCGATCAGCTCGGCCAGCGCGGCTACGATTTCGTCGCCGGCCTCGAGGTCGAGTTTCACATCTTCAAGCTCGAAGACGCCAAACTGTCACCGGAGCATGCCAGCCAGCCGGGAGAGCCGCCATCGGTCAGCCTGCTGTCGCAGGGCTACCAATATCTCACCGAACAACGCTACGACCAGATGGAGCCGGTGCTGGAGATCATCCGGCGCGACGTGCTGGCGCTCGGCCTGCCGTTGCGATCGGTCGAAGTCGAATTCGGCCCGAGCCAGTGCGAATTCACGTTCCGGCCGACCGCGGGCCTGACACCCGCCGACAACATGGTGCTGTTTCGCAGCGCCGTGAAACAGATCGCGCGCCGCCACGGCTATCACGCCACCTTCATGTGCCGGCCGAAATTGCCAAACGTGTTCGCGTCGGGCTGGCACCTGCATCAGTCGATCGTCTCGCGCGCCAATGGCGAGAACGCGTTCATGGCCAGGGACGACGGCGAGCTGCTGTCCGCGTTTGGTCGTCATTATCTCGCCGGGCTGTTGCAGCATGCGCGTGCCTCGGCCGTGTTCACGACGCCGACCATCAACGGCTACAAGCGCTACCGTTCCTATTCGCTGGCGCCGGACCGCGCGATCTGGGGCCGCGACAACCGCGGCGTGATGATCCGCATGCTGGGCGGCCGCGGCGATCCGGCCACCCGGCTGGAAAACCGGATCGGCGAGCCCGCCGCCAATCCCTATCTCTACATGGCGTCGCAAATTCTCTCCGGCCTCGATGGCGTCGACCGCGCGCTCGATCCCGGCCCTTCCGCCGATACGCCCTACGAGACGCAAGCCGCTCTATTGCCGAAGACGCTCCGGGAAGCCGTCGTCGCGCTGAAGGAAGATCCATTCTTCCGCGAGGCGCTCGGTGCCGAGTTCGTCGACTATTACGTCCACATCAAGAACGCCGAGATCGAGCGCTTCCAGGCCGAAGTGTCGGACTGGGAGCAGCGCGAATATTTCGAGATGTTTTGAGCGCGCGGCTCAGATTCAATTTTGACTCGTCATGGCCGGGCTTCGTCCCGGCTATGACGAACTCAACGCTTGGCCTTTCGAAATTAATCGCAATTCATGCCCTATTTCCGCTTGGCCCGAATAAAAATATAATTCGGAATCAGCCCTAACGCGACGATGCCTGCCATGATCCACCATCCGCGATGAAACGCGGCGACGCGTTCAAGCGGCGAGGATGGTGAGCCGACGATGGCGACGAAGATCGCGACGCCTACCGCCAAAGCTGCCTGCCGGATCATGTTGATGACACCCGAGCCGGTCGCGAACGAGGATGGCGGCAATCCCGCGGCGCTGACGCCCATCAGGGTTGGAAAGCTCAGGCCGACACCGATGCCGATCGGGATCATGCCCATGACAACGAGCGCGGCGTTCGGCTCAAGCCCGATGAAGGTCGCCCAAAATGCGAGGCCCGCGGCGAAGGAGAAGATACCTGCCATGACAACCGGCGCCGCGCCGAAGCGGGTGATCAGCCGCCCCGCCACCAGCAGCGAGGTGATCGGGACCAGCAAGGGCCCGGGCGCGATGGCGAGGCCGGTTTTCAACGCCGACCATCCCCACGCGATCTGTTCCCACAACACGACCGACAACAGCATCGCACCAAAGGCGGCCGAATAGGGCGCCATCACCAGGGCTGCTCCGGCGAATGGCTTGATCCCGAACAGCGCGGGATCGACGAACGGGTTCGGCGAGCGGAAGCAACGCCAGACGAACAGCGCCAGCAGGATGATGGCCGCCGCTGTGCTGCCGGCAATGCCCGGCGAGCCCCATCCCCAATCGTTCACTTTCACGATCGCGAATGTCAGCGCACCGATGCCGCCGGTCACCAGCGCGGCGTCGCCCGGATTCGGCCGCGGCGCGGCGTGGCCGGGAATTTGCGGCAGCTTCCACCACCCGATCAGCATCGCGACGACGCCGATCGGTACGTTGACGAGAAATATCCAGCGCCAGTTCACGGTGACCAATAAGCCGCCTATCACAGGTCCGATCGCAGCGGCGAGGCCGCCGATCGCCGTCCAGGTCCGCACCGCGCTGCCACGGCGCTCCGGCGGAAACACCGCCATCAATAGCCCAAGCGAGGTCGGCGTCATCAGCGCCGCGCCCGCCGCCTGCAGCACACGAAATGCGATCAACGTCTCGACGTTATTGGAGACCGAACACGCCGCTGACGCCGCGGTGAACAGCCCGACACCGAGCAGGAAGCTGAGATTTCGCCGGTAGCGCTCGGCCAGCCGTCCGAAGAACACCAGCAACGCCGCATAGGCGATCGCGTAGCCGTTGAGGACCCATGACATGTCCTCCAGCGAGGCGTCCTTGAAGTCGCGGCCGATATTGGGCAGCGCGACATTGACAATAAACAGATCGAGATTGGCGAGGCAGATGCCGACGCAAGCAATCGCCAGCACCATCGGTGGCGACGCGTTGCCACGCCGCCCCGTGGGCGCTTTCGCGGCATGGACGGCCTTGGCCGGACGAATGTGATCGCTGCGTTCGATCTTGTTCATGAGTTGCGTCTTTCAGGTCACGATTGCACGTGGCCTCACGCGCGCTTCGACGCGCGGAAGGCGGTTTGACAAACCCGGGTTGGTTATCGGGGCAGCGAACGCTCGCCCTCGCCCGCCAGCGATGGATCGCGGGCGACCGCCGCCAGAACAGTCCGCAAGTCAGCCGCAGCACCCTGTCCGAATCCAGCTTCGAAGCGTGCTTGCGCCGCACTCCAGAGCGGCAACGCAGCCGATAAGCGCGCGTGGCCCGCTTTGGTCAGCTTGACGCGCCGAGTCCTGCGATCCGCCTCGTCCTGCACCAGCGCAATCAGGCCCTCTCGCTCCAGCGGCCGCAGATTCTGGCCGATGGTCGACTGGTCCATGACCTGCGCTTCCGCCAGCTCCCGGATCGTCGGCGGCGCATCGGCACGCCGGTTGATCTCCGTCAGCATGGCAAATTGCGTCGACTTCAGGCCGCAGGGCGCCAGAGCGGAATCGTAGAATTGCGATATCCGGCGCGACGCTTTGCGCAGCGCCGTGCAATTGCAGCGGTTGGGTTCATTTCCGGGAGATGAGGTAGTGGTCATACGCGCTCCAATATCGGGATATCCCGATTTAATACCGGGATATCCCGATATTTGGATGGAGTCAACCTTCGACGAAGGAGATGAGAAACTTCCGCGAGGAGCGCAAGCAACGAAGCAATCCAGTTCGTGTCGTGCGGCTCGGGATTTGCTTCGCGGAGCCTGTCCTCGGGCACGCATTCGCGCGACCCGTTGGCTCGCAATAGCGGATTAAATCAAATCCCCAGATACCTATGCTGCAGATCCGGCTCCGCGATCAATTGCTCCGAAGTGCCGCTCCAGACCGCGCGGCCGCGCTCGATGATGTAGTGACGGTCGGCGATGCGGACCAGGTTGCCGACATTCTTGTCAATCACCAGCACCGACTGGCCCTTCGCTTTCAACATCGACAGGCAATTCCAGATTTCATCGCGGATCAACGGCGCGAGGCCTTCGGTGGCTTCGTCGAGGATCAACAGCCGCGGATTGGTCATCAGCGCGCGGCCGATCGCGAGCATCTGCTGCTCGCCGCCGGACAGCGTCACGCCCATATTATTGCCGCGCTCGGCGAGCCGCGGGAACAGCGCGTGGATCTTTTCCAGCGTCCAGGGATCCGGCGATCCCTGGCGATTATGCGAGGCGGCGACGAGATTTTCGCGCACCGTCAGGTTCGGAAAGATCTGACGTCCCTCGGGAACGAGACCGATGCCGAGCTGCGCGATCCGGAATGATGCCAGTTTGCGGACATCGCGTCCGCCGAATTGAAGCGTCCCGGCGCGCGCCGGCGTCAGCCCCATGATCGAACGGATGGTGGTGGTCTTGCCCATGCCGTTGCGGCCCATCAAGGCCACCATCTCGCCGGGCTTGATCGACAGCGACATACCGAACAGCACCTGGCTAAGACCATAGCAGGTCTCGATATCAGCGACTTCGAGCAGCGGCGTTGCATCCGTCATTACTTCGTCAGTCATGGCGGGTCACCGCATGCTGCTCGCCGAGATAGGCCCGTTTCACCTCCTCATTGACGCGGATCGCCGCCGGCACATCGCAGGCGATGACGCGGCCATAGACCAGGACCGTGATCCGGTCGGCCAGCGCGAACACCGCCTCCATATCGTGCTCGACCAGGATGATGGTGACTTCGCGCCGAAGTTCCTTCAGCAACTCCACCATGCGCGCGGATTCGGAAACGCCGAGCCCGGCCATCGGTTCGTCCAGCAGCAGCAATTGCGGCCTGGTGGCGAGCGCCACCGCAAGCTCAAGCTCACGCTGCTCGCCATGGCTCAATTCCGAAACTACGACATCGGCGCGTTGTTCGAGACCGACCCTGGCCAAGGCCGCCCGCGCCGCGTCGCGCAGATGTGTTTCCTTGCGTGCATTGCCCCAGAAATAAAACGAGTGGCCGTCATGGGCCTGCGCGGCCAGTGCCACATTGTCCGCCGCGGTAAAATCCTTCAGCAATGAGGTGATCTGGAACGAGCGCGCCAGCCCGAGCGCGCTGCGCCGGTATGCCGGCAAGCGCGTGATATCCCGGCCACCGAAATGAATGGTGCCGGAATTGGGCTGCAGCTGCCCGGTCAATTGGGTGATCAGCGTGGTTTTGCCGGCGCCGTTCGGGCCAATGATGGCGTGCAGCTCGCCCTTGGCAATTTCGAGCGAAAGGTCATCGGTCGCGGTGATGCCGCCGAACCGCCGCACCAGATTTTGCACGCGCAGCAGAGGTTCAGCCACGGCCCGACCTCCCAAGCAACCCCATGATGCCGCCACGCCCGAACAGCACGATCAGGAGCAACAGTGGCCCCATGATCAGCGCCCAATATTCGGTCAGCTGCGACAAAAACTCTTCCAGCAGGAGATAGGCAATCGCGCCGATCACCGGCCCGAAAAGCGAGCCCATGCCGCCGAGGATTACCATCACCATGAGATCGCCGGACCGGGTCCAGTACATCACGGCCGGACTGACGAAATCGGTATTGTTGGCAAGCAGCGCGCCGGCGAGGCCGCACATCGTGCCTGCGATCACAAAGCAGGCCAGCCGGTACCGCGTCGCCGGAAATCCGATCGCCTGCATCCGCGCTTCGTTGGAGCGCAGGCCCTGCACCACCATGCCGAAGCGCGAATTGACGATACGCCAGATCAGATAGATGCCGCCGAGCAGACAGCCGAGGCAGAGATAATAGAACTGCACCTTGCTCGACAAATTGATGAGACCGTCGAAATCACTGCGCTTGTAGACCGTCAGGCCATCGTCGCCGCCGTACCGCGCCAATCCCGAGGCGACGTAATAGGCCATCTGCGCGAACGCCAGCGTGATCATGATGAAATAGACGCCGCGGGTGCGTAGACTGAGTGCGCCGATCACCAGTGCGAACAGCGCCGAAGCGGCCAGCGCCACCGGCCACTGGATGAAGCCGGAGCCGATGCCTTCAAAGGCCAGAATGCCGACCGCATAACCGCCGATACCGAGATAGGCGGCGTGACCAAAGCTCATCATGCCGCCATAACCCATCATCAGATTGAGGCTCGCGGCGGCCAGCGCAAAGATCACGATGCGGGTGAACAGCGTCAGCACGAAGATGTTGCCGCTGAGCGATGAATAAAGCGGAAGCAACAGGAGGCCGGCCACGACCAGCGCGGCGACGGCGTTGCGGGCGTTGAGCGAGAGGGTCATCGTTTGCTGGCCGGAAACAGCCCCTCCGGGCGGATCACCAGCACGATCGCCATCAGCAGGTAAATCAGCATCGAGGACAACGCCGGCGCCGCGGTCGACGCCGCCGCAGAGCTCAGCACCTTGCGCAGCAGATCCGGCAGAAACGCGCGACCGAGCGTATCGATCATGCCGACAAAGATCGCGGCCAGGAACGCACCACGGATGGAGCCGATGCCTCCGATGACGATGATGACGAAGGCAAGAATCAGAATGTTCTCGCCCATGCCGATCTGCACGGTAAGGATCGGCGCCTGCATCATCCCGGCGAGACCGGCCAGCGCGGCACCGAGCCCGAACACCAGCGTGTAGAGCAGCTTGATGTTGATGCCGAGCGCACCGATCATTTCGCGGTTGGAGGCGCCGGCGCGGATCAGCATCCCGATCCGGGTTCGCATTACCACCAGATAGAGACCCAAGGCGACCGCGAGCGCGACCACGATGATCGCGAGCCGATACGCCGGATAAAATACGCCGGGCACGATCTGCACCGGCACCGTCAGCCACGGCGGCAGCGGCAACGCCAGCCCCGCTGGACCCCAAATCAGCCGCACCGCGTCATTGAAAAACAGGATCAGCCCAAAGGTCGCCAGCACATGATCGAGATGATCGCGACCATAGAGATGCCGCAGCGCCACCAGCTCCAGCACGATGCCAAGCAGCAGCGTCGCGCCGAGCGCGAGCACAATGCCTAACAGGAAATTGCCGGTCCACGCCACGAAGGTCGCGGCGAAATAGGCGCCCATCATATAGAGCGAACCATGCGCCAGATTGACCAGGTCCATGATGCCGAACACCAGCGTCAATCCCGCGGCCAATAGAAACAGCAGCAGCCCAAACTGCAACCCGTTCAGGAATTGTTCGACGACAAGCAGCATGGTCCCTTTACATCGCGACTGACGAAACAGCGTCTGGATAACAAAACAGCGGCAGCGCCGAAGCGCCGCCGCCGGGTTCGGGCCAGGCCCGAGATTACTTCATCGTGCATTTGTCGTGGAAGCGATCCTGGTCGTCCTTGACGATGGTCGCGACGGTTTTCAACGATAACGCACCATCGGCGTCCTTCACCACGTCCTGCAGATAGAAATTCTGCACCGGGATATGGTTGTTGCCATATTTGAACGGGCCACGCAGCGACTTGAAGTTGGCCTTTTCCATCTCAGCCTTCATCGCGTCCTTTTTGCTGGTGTCGCCATTGACCGCGACCACCGCGCTGTTGATCAACTGCGCCGCATCATAGGCTTGCGCGCCGTAATAGGTCGGGCGCAGGCCGGGATATTTCTTGCGGTAGTCGGCGACGAAGCGCTTGTTCTGATCGTTGGGCAGGTCGTTGACCCATTCCTGCGCGCCGGGAACGCCGATCGCATTGTCTTTCTGCAATGGCAGCGACAATTCGTCGATGGTGAACGCGGTATAGAGCGGGATCTGCTGCTTGATGCCGGCCTGGGCATATTGATTGAGGAACTGGACGCCGGCCGCACCGGGATAGAACACGAAGATCGATTCCGCGCCCGACGCTTTCGCCTTGGAAAGCTCGGCCGAGAAGTCGAGCTGGCTCGGCCACACCGTATATTCCTCGCCCTTGACCTCGCCCTTGAACGTGCTCTTCACGCCGGCCAGCATGTCCTTGCCCGCGGCGTAGTTCGGGCCGATCAGGAACACCGACTTGACGCCCTTCTGGTTCATGTAAAGACCCATCGCCGCCGGGGTCTGGTCGTTCTGCCAGGAGGTCGAAAACACGTAAGGCGAACACAATTCGCCCGCGAGCTGAGAGGGGCCGGCATTGGCCGAGATCAGGAAGGTCCCTGAGTCGACCGCGGTCTTCAGCGACGCCAGCAGCACGTTCGACCAGATATAGCCGGCGATGAAGTCGACCTTGTCGGACTGCACCAGCTTCTCGGTCTTCTGCTTGCCGACCTCAGGCTTCTGCTGATCGTCCTCGTAGATCACTTCGACCGGCTTGCCGCCCATCTTGCGGCCCATATGGTCGAGCGCGAGTTCGAACGAGTTGCGCATGTCGTTACCGATCACAGCGGTCGGACCGCTGAAGGTCGAGACGAACCCGATCTTGATGCTATCGCCTGCGACAGCGGGGCTTGCCAGCGCCAGAACCGTCGCGCCCGCCAGCCAGAAACTTGTTTTCATAGTTCGTTCCCTCCTCACTAATTACCCTCAACCGCCGGTCAAACGACTTGCCCGGCCGCTTGCTCCGTTTGAAGAGCTTTCCTCGCCCGTATTCGGGCCTGACTTTATTATGGGTGGTGATGCGTTTTGTGCGCGAAATCCGGCGCCGGCGGCAAGCGCGAACCGCCAATCCCCCTTAGAACCTTCGGCCCATACCTCCAACAGCCATGCACCATAATTCGCTGATAGCTGACATGGCAAGGAATTATAGTTCTGGTTGGCAGCCAGGATTGTCGCAGAGGCCGGTCAAATCGAAGCCATCAGGTAAGCGGCCGGAAACCATGCTTGGTCGAGACGGCGCACGGTTCACGGCCCGGCAAGCAATCCATGTCCAGTTGGATGCAAAAGGACCTGATCATGCTGGGTTTCATCTTCGGCTTGAATGCGCGTCTGGGGCGGCTGCATTATTTCCTCATCACGATCGGCGTCGCCGTTCTGATGACCGGGATCTGCTTTGTGATTGCGCGCCAGACCTTTCAGGGCGCCGCCAACGGCGTGCCGCTGTCGATCGATTCGATCAAAGGGCCGGCCCTCGTCGTCGGCATCATCTTCATGGTGATCACCCTGACCCTGCAATCGATGCGCATCCGGGATATCGGATGGGATCCGGTCTGCGTCATCCCGGGTTGGGTCGCGATCCTGATCATCGACATGATGGTCGCCAAGAAATTTCCAACATGGTCGCTCGGGGCCGAACAGCACGGCACGGCCATCAGTGCCATCGTCAACCTTGCGCTGCTGCTGGCGCTGCTGTTCTGGCCGAGCGCCGATGACGAAAGCTCACCGCTGGCATTGGGCGAACCGCGCCGGCCCGATCTCGCGCCGCGTGGCGGCACAAATTCGGTTGCTGCCGAACGCATCGCGCGTGCCAGTGGCGAATTCGGCCGCCGGGCGGTTTGATAAGCCAGGATGATCGTTTCGCCGAGGGCCTGAGCCCTCGAATCAAACTTCCCGAACTAAGTTCATGGGCGCCTGAGATCGATCGCGATGTGCGTTCGTTATCGGCCGATTGGCAAACGGCTCTTGGTACGAGCCGATCAATGAGTACATAATTGAAAGGACGGAGACACCTGGAACCAGAGGCGGCCCTCCATGACGACAGCGACAGCAAAGCTCCATCGCGTAGTGGTCGTCGGTGCCGGCTTTGGCGGCCTGGAAGCCACGTTCGGCCTGAGAGGCGCGCCGGTCAGAATTACGCTGATCGACCGCCGCAACCATCATCTGTTCCAGCCCTTGTTATATCAGGTCGCGACCGCGTCGCTCGCGACGTCGGAGATCGCCTGGCCGATCCGGTATCTCTTGCGCGATCGCCCCGAGGTGACGACGCTGTTCGCGACGGTGACCGGCGTCGACCCCAACAACAAGCAAGTCCTGCTCGATGACGGCGATGTGGCGCCCTATGACACGCTCATTCTCGCCACCGGCGCGCGGCACGCTTATTTCGGCCATGACGAATGGGAGCCGTTCGCGCCCGGCCTGAAAACGCTCGAAGACGCCACCACTCTGCGGCGACGTATCCTGGTCGCGTTTGAACGCGCCGAGCGTGAGACCGATCCGGCACGCCGCGCGGCGTGGCTGACCTTCGTCATCGTCGGCGCGGGTCCGACCGGCGTCGAATTGGCCGGCACCATCGCCGAGCTGGCGCAGGACACGCTGCCGCCGGACTTCCGCAACATCGACACCCACAAGAGCCGCGTCGTGCTGATCGAGGCCGGGCCGCGCGTGCTCGCGGGCTTTACCGACGATCTATCGGCCTATGCGCAAGCCGCATTGGAAAAGATCGGCGTCGAGGTGATGCTGGGACAGGCGGTCACCGAATGCACCGCCGACGGCGTCATGTATGGCGGCCAGACCTTGCAGGCCAAGACCCTGATCTGGGCCGCCGGCGTGCGCGCCTCGCCCGCCGCCGAATGGTTGGGTGCGCCGGCCGATCGCGCCGGCCGCCTGCAGGTCGAGCCCGACCTGACGGTGCCCGGCCATCCCGATATTTTCGCGGTGGGCGATACCGTCATGATCGCCGGCCCCGATGGCAATCCGGTGCCCGGCATTGCACCCGCCGCCAAGCAGCAAGGTCGCTATGTCGCGGAAACCATCAAGACACGCCTGCGCGGCGGCACGGCGGCGCCGTTCCGTTACAAGCATGCCGGCAGCCTCGCTCAAATCGGCAAGCGGCAGGCGGTGATCGATTTCGGGCGCTTCAAGCTGCGCGGCACCCTTGCGTGGTGGATCTGGGGCATCGCGCACATCTACTTCCTGATCGGGCTGCGCAACCGCTTGAGCGTCGCGATCAGTTGGCTGTGGATCCACGCGCGCGATCAGCGCGCCGCGCGGCTGATCACGCAAGGCAGCAGCAAGGTGGTGCGCTGATTTTTTCCGGGTGCGCGCCGAGCCGCAAAACTGAGCGGTAAAACAGCTCTGCTTCCATCTCGATGGTCGCTGCACGAATAATACGCAGTTATGCAGTGCGCTCGACGAATATGCAAAGGCCCGCGTTGACGGCCGCGAACAAAGGTCAAGCAGCCGCGGCGGCGCCAGACCAACCAATTGAATCTGATTGATGATTCCGCGTATCGCGGACCTCGCACGCAATTGTACACAATGGCATGCGCTTTGCTTAGCTTCGAGCCGGGAATTGTTCGGCTCGGGAGTATGTCGATGGCGAGCTTCAAGTATCCGACCAGCAGCACCGTGATGGCGGAGCCGGCACCGATCGATCTCGATTGGTCGAAGACCGCGCTTGTCATCATCGATATGCAGCGTGATTTCATGGAGCCCGGCGGCTTCGGCGAAACGCTGGGCAACGACGTCTCGCAACTGGCGCGCGCGGTGAATCCGATCGCGTCGATACTCAGCGTGGCGCGGGACGCCGGCATTCTCGTGATCCACACCCGCGAAGGGCACCTGCCCGATTTGTCCGACGCGCCGCCGGCCAAGATCGAGCGCGGCGCGCCCTCCTTGCGCATCGGCGATCCCGGCCCGATGGGACGGATCCTGATCCGCGGCGAAGCCGGCCACGACATCATCTCCTCGCTCTATCCGCTCGACAGCGAGATCGTGATCGACAAGCCCGGCAAGGGTGCGTTCTACGCCACCGAGCTCGGCGATCTCCTGCAAAGATACGGCATCGAGAATTTGCTGGTGTGTGGCGTCACCACCGAGGTCTGTGTCAACACCACGGTGCGCGAAGCCAATGACCGCGGCTACCGCTGCGTCGTCGTGTCCGACGGCTGCGCATCCTACTTCCCCGAATTCCACGAGATGGGCCTGAAGATGATCAAGGCCCAGGGCGGCATTTTCGGCTGGGTCACCGACTCCGCCGCGATTCTGGAGGCCATTGCACCGGAGACTTCAAAAACAGCAGCGGGCGCATCACGATGAGCACGACCGCAGGGACTGCCGGAAGGATCGACTTCAAGCCCGCGTTATGGAATGCCTTCTTCGGTTTCGGGACCAACATCCTGATGTGTCTCTTCACTTTCTATTACGCGTTCATGCACGGAGAATCGGTCGGCATCGGAGGCGGATTGGGCGTGGCGCCAGGTGTCGCGCTGGCTTATGCTGTGGTCGCGGTCGGATTTTTCGCGGTGGAGAAGTTCGGCGCGAGCACCGAAACCATGTCTTCACGCCCGGAGATACCTCTTGCAGCCCCAGCCGAATAAGATCCGAACCTCCAACAAGACCCAGGCGCGCCCGATCGGGCTCAGGGCCGCCTCGTGACGGAAACCATTGCTGCAATTGTCGCCGCGCATCGCGCAGGCACGGTATCGCCTGCGCAGACCATCGCACGAACCTACCAGCGTATCCGCGACCATAACGACCCGGCTATTTTCATCAGCCTGCGCGATGAAAAGGATGCCGTGGCGGAAGCGGAGGCGCTGACGAGGAAGGACGCCGCGCGTCTTCCGCTCTACGGCGTCCCGTTCGCGGTGAAAGACAATATCGACGCGCTGGGCCTGCCGACCACCGCGGCCTGTCCGGCCTTTTCCTATTCACCCGCCCATGATGCGACCGCGGTCGCAAAACTGCGCGCCGCCGGCGCCATCCTGATCGGCAAGACCAATCTCGATCAATTCGCCACCGGCCTCGTCGGCGTGCGCTCGCCCTATGGCATTCCGAGCAATCCGATCCGCGCCGATCTCATTCCGGGTGGCTCGAGTTCCGGATCGGCGGTCGCTGTCTCCGCCGGGCTGGTGCCGCTGGCGCTCGGCACCGATACCGCGGGATCCGGCCGCGTACCGGCCATGCTCAACAACATTGTCGGACTGAAGCCGAGCCTCGGGTTGATTTCGACCGCCGGTCTGTTGCCGGCGTGCCGGACATTGGATTGCATTTCGATCCTTTCGCTGACCGTCGACGATGCCATGACGGCGCTTGAAGTGGTTGCCGGCTCTGATGGCGCCGATCCGTTTTCGCGCAACCGGCCGCTGGCGGCGATGACCGCGTTTCCGGCCAATCTCCGGCTTGGCGTTCCGCGCAACGGCCAGCTGATCTTTTTCGGCGACAAGGCGTCAGAGGCGGCCTATGGCGACGCGCTCAAGCGCTGGGCAGCACTTGGCGCTACGCTGGTCGAGTTCGACCTCGAGCCGTTTTATGAGACCGCGCGCCTGCTCTATGAGGGACCATGGGTTGCCGAGCGCTATCTGGTGATCCGCGACCTGCTGGCGTCATCGCCGGACTCGATCCACCCCGTCACGCGCGAGATCACGGCCGCCGGCGCGCGCCTGACCGCGGCGGATACGTTTGCAGCACTTTATCGGTTGCAGGCGCTGCGGCGGATCGCCGAACGCGCCTTCGCCCATCTCGACGCAGTCGTGCTGCCGACCGCGCCGACCGCCTACTCGACCGCGCAGGTGCTGGCCAATCCGATCGAACTCAACTCCCGGCTCGGCACCTACACCAATTTCGTCAATCTGCTCGACCTCTGTGGCCTCGCTCTACCGGCCGCGATGCGGCCCGACGGCATTCCGTTCGGCATCACGCTGTTGGCGCCCGCAAGCAAGGACGCGATGCTTGCCAGCATCGGCCGTGTCTTCCATGCCGACACCAAGCTGACGCTGGGCGCCCGAGGCTTGTCGCAGCCAGCGCTGGCAACGGTGCCGGCCAGCGCGGGCGATGGCGAAATCGAGATCGCGGTGGTTGGCGCCCATCTGTCGGGCATGGTGCTCAATGGCGAATTGAAGGAGCTCGGCGGGCGACTGCTGGAGACCACGGCGACGGCGCCGGACTACAAGCTCTACGCGCTCGACACCACGCCCGCAAAACCCGGCATGCTGCGCGTCGATGCCGGAACCGGGGCGTCGATCGCCCTGGAGGTGTGGGCGCTGTCGGCGGCCGCGTTCGGAAAATTCGTCGCCGCGATCCCGCCGCCGCTCTCGATCGGCACCGTGCGTCTCGCCGATGGCCGCGGCGTGAAAGGTTTTATCGTCGAACCCGCCGACATATCGGGTGCCCGCGACATCTCGTCATTCGGCGGCTGGCGCGCGTTCATGGCGGAGAAGGCGGCGGTTTAGGCCAGATAGCTACACCGACACCGCATAGATCTCGTACTCCCCGCGCACCAACTCGATATGAGCACGCATCGCGGCGGCGGCGCCGACGTGATCGCCGCGCATGATCGCGACCACGACGCGGTCGTGCTCGGCATGCGATTTCGCGAGCCGTCCGAGATTGCGAAACTGCGCGCGGCGGAACGGCTGCACCCGCACCCGCGTCGCCAGCGTGATCTCGGCGATGTAGCCGTTCTGCGACCCGGCATAGATCGCGTTGTGGAAACGCTCATTGACCTCGTGAAACCGCTCGGGATTGCCGGCATGGCTCAAGACCCGCAATTCCTCGTGGATCGCCTCCAGCGCATGGCGCTCGGCGGGCGCCATCCGCCCGGCGGCGAGCCCGGCGCACATCGCTTCCAGTTCCGCCATCGCCTCGAACATCTCGGTCATCCGCTCGATCGAGGGCCGCGCCACCACTGCGCCGCGATGCGCACGGGCATCGACCGCAAGCTGGCGCAAGGCCTCCCGCACCGGCGTGCGCGACACGTTGAAGCGGCGCGCGATATCGGTTTCGTCGAGCGGCGATCCCGGCGCCAGCGCGCCGCGGACGATTTCATCGGCGAGTTGCAGCCGCAATTCCTCGGCGCGCGTGATCTTGTAGGGATTGGACGCCGTGCGATCGACGCGCTGAACCGCAGGCTCTACCGGCCGCGGGCGGTCGCTGCTCGGGAGATCGTCCAGGCTCATGTCTTCTGACCAATGCTCATTCAGGACTTGGGCTCGTCGATGACGCTGACATGGGCGGCGACAATCCGCCAGCCTTCCGCAAATCGCACCCAGGTCTGCATCTGGCGTCCGACCTTGCCCGGCGCGGATTCGCGGTAGAACAGCGTCGAGGCAACAGCCATATCACGACCATAGCTCGTGATCACCGTCCGCGCCGTCTTGCGCATCAGGCCGACCGACGGGCGTGCCGCGCGAAACGCCATGATCTCGCTATAGCCATAGAGATTTTCGCCGATGCCATAGCGCAGCGTGCGGGAATCGTCGCGGAACAGCTCGTCGAGAACCGCGACATCGTTGGAGACCAGCGCCTTCTCGTATCGTGCGAATTGCGCGGTTACTTCGGCGAGCACGTCTGGCAGATCAATATCCATCTCATAGACCTCTTGGCTGTGGCGCCGACACGACACCCATGCGTTCCAATGCATAGGCCACGCGCAACGCGATATCCTCGCGCCATGGCGCGGCAATGATCTGCACGCCGATCGGCATCGGCTCAAGCGGAACGGGTACTGCGACCACCGGCAGTCCGATAAAGGAGATCGGCTGGGTGTGGATGCCGATATTGGCGCGCACCGGCAGTTCGACGCCGTCGAGCACGAAATTGACCTGTCCCAGCTTCGGCGCGACACAGGGCGTCGCCGGTGCGAGGATCACGTCGACCGTCTTGAATAGCTCCAGCACCCGGGCGCGATACCAGCGGCGGAATTTTTGCGCACGATCGACCAGCGGCGCCGGAACCATCGCGCCGGCCAGCAAGCGGTCACGCACCGCCGGATCGAAATCATCGGGGCGCTGGCGCAGGCGATCGAGATGCAGCGAGGCGCCCTCGGTTGTCGAGATCACATAGGCCGCGGCGCGGGCGCGCGCCGCTTCCGGAATCTCGACCGTACGGGTCGCACCCAGCGCCTTGGCGACACGGCCGACGGCCTCGATTGCCTCGGGGAAAACATTGTTCTGGAAATAGCCGCCGGCGATCGCAACGCGTAGACCGCCGATATCCTGCGTCAGCAGCGGCGTGACCGGCTCGGGCGGGCGGGTGGTGCAGGCAGCGTCATCGGGATCGGGCCCCTGCATCGCGTCATAGGCCAGCGCGAGATCGCTCGTATTGCGCGCGAACGGGCCGAGATGGTCGAAGCTGGCGACGAACGGAAACGAGCGCGCCCGCGACAACCGGCCATAGGTCGGCTTCAGCCCAAAGATGCCGCAGAACGACGACGGCACCCGGATCGAGCCGTTGGTGTCCGATCCCAGCGCCAACGGCACAAGGTTGCCGCCGACCGCGCCGCCGGAACCGCCCGACGAGCCGCCGGTCATCCGCGTCACGTCATGCGGATTGCGCGACGGACCGTCGTGCACATTCTCACCGGTGAAATCGTAGGCGTATTCGCCCATGTTGAGCGCGCCGACCAGCACGGCGCCGGCGGCTTCCATCCGCGCGACCAACGTGGCATCGCGCGGCGACGGCTTGAGGTCGCGGTTGATCTTCGATCCGGCGCGCGTGGCAAGGCCCTGCACATCGAACAGGTTCTTCACCGCAAAGGGAACGCCGGCCAGCGCGCCGGGCTTCTGTCCGGCCGCAATGGCGGCATCGATCGCCCGCGCCCTGGCGCGCGCCCGATCGGCCGTAACATCGGTGAAGGAATTCAAAATGGAATCGTGCCTGGCGATGCGCGCCAGCGCCGCCTCAGTCACGCTGAGCGCCGATATCTTTCCACTCGCGACGGCCTGCGCGATTTCGGAGGCCGACAATTCGTCGGGATTCAATTCGCTGGAGTTCGCTTCGGTCATGGGATCAGGCCGAATAGACACTGGCCGACTCGGTTTCGTCAGGCAATGCGAACTCATCGACCAGCCGGGCCAGCCTCAGCGACACCTCCAAATTCGCCCGCACCGCAGGCTTCCAGGCGTCATCGATCGGCAGCGCCAGCGCTTTTGCGACAGCGTCGATATAATCGTCCAGCGGATCAGCAGCCATACCTTCCCATACTCTCCATTCGCTCCCCTCAGTGCTCGCTACGTTTAGCATTCATTGCCTTCAGTGCACCGGCAGCGGCGGGTGCGAAATCGCCGCCGGCAATTTCCCTGTCTAGGCATCCGGGGAGACCCGCCTCGGAACGGACTTCGCAAGGTTTGTGCCAAACCTTAAGGAGACCTTTATCTGGATCAACCTGTTGATTTAATTGCCATATTGATCCGTCGACGGCCGAAGGCTCAATTGGCTGAAAAGTCCATTGCATGCAAAGCCGCTTCTTTGCTCACCAAACGTGCAGCCCCATGGTTGCCCCCTTCGTTAAGCCGACCGTCTTCGGCTAACCACCGTCTTGAACATGCGGCGCTGGAAGGATGCTGCAGGGCATAAACGAAACCAGCGCCGGTCGAGTCTGAAGCCCGACCGGCGCGGGTTCCTATTTGCTTCCGAAACGTTCGATTAGAACCCGTCGCGCTTCAAATCATTACGAACATCCTGAACGATATCGCGGCCGATATCCTTGATATCGCCAAGGTCGAACGGATCTCGCGCGCGGCCGAAGTCAAACATGTCGAAGAGATCGCCGATCGCCGGCATATTCACCGGTACCCACGGATTCTCGAGGTCCATGATCGGATTCGGTAGGTTGTCGCGGCTGCGATGTGAAATCTGGCCGAGACGCCAGTTCCGTTCGATGAACTTCAGGACCGACGCCTGGTCGTTATAGGAATGGACGACATGGCCGCCGGTCGAGAAGGGCGAGATGACGAGCATCGGCATCCGCGGTCCGTCGCCGAAGAAGTCGAGCGGCTGAATAAAGCCGCTGTCATACAAGCCGCCGCTTTCGTCAAAGGAGACGATGATCGCGGTCTCGGCGTACAGCTTGGGATTGGCTTTGGTGCGATCGACGATGTTTTGAACAAAGTCCTCCAGCAGACTGACCTTGCCGCTGCCGGGATGCCCCTGAAGCGCGCCGTCCGGCTTGACGAAGGCAACCGCGGGCAAATTGCCGCTCTCAATGTCATCGAAGAGATTGTCGGTGACGTCCTTGAGATGCGCCGTCCGCGTATTGGCAGTGGCCATCACCGACTTCGAATATTGAAACGGATTGCAAATGTCGCAATAGCCGGCTCTCAGCACTTGGTCGAAGATATCCGTGGCGCCGTTGGCAACCGCCACCGCGGAGTCGTAGCCCCCGCTGTACCACGCCCACGGAATGTTCTTGTCGCTCAACTCATCGCCGATATGACGCTGCGTCAGCGGCGCCATCGTCGTCGTGCTGACCGCGGCCAGCGTGCCGGCAGGGGTATAGGGAACATCGGCGTCGCCCGTGGCGTAGTAGGCGTTTGGTGCGCAGTTTGGACCGACGTAATAGTGAAGCGACGAGAGATAGAACTGAATCTCGGCAACGCCCGGCTGATTGGGATCACTGCAGTTAACCCAGGTCCCATTTGCCTGATAGGTGTTGACCGTGCCGGCGATGGGATCTGGATTCATGATGCTGCCCGGCGGGACCAGCGGATGACCGTTGCCGTCGCTGTAGAAGGCGTTGTCGCCATACGCGATTCCAATCGCGCCGGTGACCGATCCACCCATGATCGATTGGTGGAAATTATCCGAAAGCGTGTACTGATCGGCCAGCGCCTTGAAGATCGGCGCGTCGCCGGTGTTCATGTTGAAGAACGCCATGTCCTGGCCGCCGTCGGTCGGCGTCTGGGTCGGCAAGGTGCCGTTGGTCGTCGCCACGAACGGATAGAGATCGTGCAGACAGCCGGTCGGGTTGTCCCGGGTGGCATTCTTGATGCTGCAATCGTTCTGCTGCCACATCTGAAACGTCTGGTGGATCGTGTCACCTTCGTAAGCGTCGTAAGGCAGTTCTTTGGAATGGACCCCGTGCCGCCGGTGGCCAGCGTAATCTGCTCGTTGAGCGGGAGATCGGGATCGCCCTGCGGAAATGTCGCGGTCGGCTTGCCGGACGCATCCACGATGCCGAATTCGAGGCCGACGCCTTCCGGCTGGGCCGAGGAGATGGTCGGCACCGGCAGGAACGTATAGGGCGTCTTGGTCTGCGGGCTCAGAGAGAACCTGCCGTTATTTGAAGTCGCCTGGTATTGTCGGCCCTTCGCAGCATTCTTGCCCGGGGTGCCGTCTGCGTTGACGATGCCCTGCGACAGCAGGTTCCAGATTTTCTGTCCGTGTTTCGGCTGATAGGTGCCGTAGACATTGTCGAAGCTGCGGTTTTCGCCGACGATATAGATGATGTGCTTGATCGGCGTTTCGGTCGGGGTTTCTTGCGGGTGGGAGCCGTTGACCGACGGTGGCGTCATGGTCGCCGCGAACGCGATGTTACCCGGATTGTGCGGAAGCAGCACTGCCGCTCCCAAACCCGTCAGCGCCGTGACGGAAACGCTGGCGATCATCTTGAATCGGTTTTTTGAACGGATCGAAGTATTCGAAAACATGCTGCCCCCTCCTGAAACGGTAAGAAGCCGTGACCATTAGTCGCGCTCGGTAACAGCGCGCATTCAATTTTGTGTCGCATTTGCGAAGATCTGACGAACGACCGCAACCTTGCGGTGAAGCTCGGTCGAGACGCATACAAAAATTGAAGGCGGAGTATGCCGCGTGAAAGCGCGACAATTCGTCTTCGGCGAATCGGCTCAAGGCTTTATTGAGCAGCCGGCTTCTTCAGTTCAAGCAACTGCCGCAGAGCGGCATAGTGCGCGTCATGAACGGCCGGATTGAACAACGACCATTTTTCGGCATTACCGACGATGGCCGGGACGCCGGCATTCATAAAGCGATTGTAGTTGCCATAATCGCGGGCCGCGTCGTTGTATTTCCCATCTGACGCGTCGACGCTGATGCCGCGTAATATCAGCACGACCTCCTTGAGCGCCATGCGTGCAAGGTTGCGCTCTTTGTCGCCGCCCGACACGATCGTATTCCTTCGGTCAGGAATCCGCTCGGTTAAATCGCGCAACTCGCCGCCAATCGTATCGACCGCAAGAGCAATAACGTCATTGTCATGGGCCGGAATCGCCGTCGCCAGGACACTGGCGAAGTCGGAGATTTCCCGCAATTGGGAAGCAGCACCATCGCGCTCATACGCCTGCACGCCGTCGCCGATGGCCTTCAAATACGCAACAAGGTCTGCTCCATCCTGGGGCGAAAGCCCCAAGCTGAATTTGCGATCAAAAAAATCCACGACCTGGTCGTAGGTGCCAAACCGCCCATCGTGGAAGTAAGGCGCATTGAAATCTGCGTTTAGCAGGGTGGGCGTCCTGTAAAGCCCGCCCGATCCGACGTCATGCTGCATATGGTCGAGGAACGCCCCCGACGGAACATGGCAGCCCGCGCAGCTCAGGCTCGCATCCTGCGGAAAAGGCCGGTTGAAGAGCACTTCTCCGCGCCGTTCAGCGTCGCTGGCGTCCGCATTCAATTTTCCGCCCGGACCAAGGCTCGGGTTGGGCAGAAAATCGATGTCCTGGATATAGGCAACCAATCCATCGAGTATGGCAGGAGCGGGTTCCGGACCGGCGAACTCGCCTACGATCACATTGCGCACAAAGCCGCGCAACGAGGCTGTCCGTCCGTCATTTCCATAGGGCGCGAGATAACGCGCGCCACGCAGGCTCGGAATCCGTACCGGATCCAGAACGAGATTGTCGGCTTTCGGATTGAACAACGGACCCGTAGTGTCGAAATTGCCCGGCCGAGACGACATTCCCGGAACGAGCAGCTTGGGATTCGAAGCGCCATTGACGTGGCAGGTGCCACAGCTGATGCCTGCCTGCCGCGCAGGACCGCCAAGGATACCCGGCGCATTGAAGGCCATGTCTCCGAGACTCACCAGATATGACTTGCGGCCCCCGATCGCTTCGGAATGAAACACCTCTCGCGGATGGTCTAGCGCATCCTCATTCAACTCTGTTCCGACCGGAAGGGTGGTTTGTTCGCCCCCGATTGGAAAGGCAAAAGCGTGCTGAAGCACCAGAGCTGCCGCGAGACCGGCGACAACCGATAAAAGCACTCGACCGATCACCCGCGGACCCTCAATTTCCTAAACGAGACGTCGACGCGAGCAGAGTGACTTCGAGCTGAAATTCAACCTGCTTCGCATTGCTCAACGCCGCGGAATTCGTGTTCGCGGCAGCACCGCAGCGCCAGGATGAAAGCGAGGCGTAGGAACGAACCATCGTCATCGAATTGCTCGACTTGAGACCGTTCTATCTGACGTTAGGGTTTCCGTTTTGTGACAGCTGGACGCTTTGTTTGCATACTTTCCCGTGAACACATCAGCGCTCACGCTTCAGCGCCTTTTCGTATCGCTCACACCGGCCAGAGCAATTCCGCCAGCTCGAACAAATTGCCGGTTTTGTCCTGCCAGCCGTCGATCGCGATGTGCCTGACGGGATCGCTGGCGCGATGCAGCAGCATCAGCGCCAGCAGCCGGTGCTTCAGCGCCGGATTGATGTCGGCGCTCGAATAGCCGTAGCCTTCGAGCAGGCTGCGCACGCGGCGCGGCATTCCCGCCGTCATGAAGGCGCTCGGGCCGAGCAGATCGTATTCGCCCCAGCCCGTCAGGACGTCGCCGAAATCGATCAGCCCTGACAATTGCCACCCCGAGTCCTGCTGGCTGAGCAGAAAATTCTCCGGAATATATTCGCCGGTCAGGATCACCGGCGGTGCATCCATCGGAATTAGCGGTATCGTCTCGGCCAGGAAATCGTCGAGCCCATCGAGAAATTTTTGCGGCAATCCGAGACGGGTATGCCGCGCGCGACAGCCTTCGATCTGCCGGCGCATGAAACGATCCCAACGCGGCTCGATCGCGGACAATTCCCCGATCGGGACACGTTGTACTTCGGCAATCGTCTCGCCGATCTGACGCAGCACACGCTCTTTCTCAGGCTCCGGCAAAATGGGCCACGCTTCCTTGCCGAGAACGCCCTGTAGCTGCGTCATCGCAAGGTACGGCCATTGGTCGCGTTCGCCGACGCAAACGATTTCGGGGATCGGAA
>Ga0193716_1000547_pt1 | contig 22683 bp, 26 predicted proteins | sample U2c1metaG_FD_145901 | JGI IMG/M metagenome (GOLD analysis project Ga0193716, IMG submission 145901) | Soil microbial communities from a riparian zone of the East river system, Colorado, United States - U2c1 | ecosystem: Environmental > Terrestrial > Soil > Riparian zone | place: USA: East River...
AAAATTTCATAGGTTCAGAGAGATTGCCCTCAGGCTTGATGCCCATAGACGTAGAGGCTGCTGCTCTTGCATCCATGACAAGGACGGATACCAACATGATTTTGGTGAAATAGTTCAGGACAATCCAAGCAGACCTGGACATCTCAATGATGTTGCTGTCCCCCAGCGAATACAGTCCACTGTTGCAGAAGCCATACCTCTGCATACAACAGACTACAACAGTCAAGCACCATCAGTGAATGACTGCCTCGATGACTTTGATGACTATGACAGTGCTCCTGTTCAACAGACACAGGACATTGGCTTGGGAAATACTTGGTCTTTTGATGGTTATGGGAATTTTATGCTGGAGACCTGTTGGAGCACATGGATAGACTATGGATTCAGGCTCCAACCCAGGTTTTTCTCCATGTTCCCAGATGATGTTCCTGCTCAACATACTGAGCATCTTCTACCAACCACAAAAATGGAAAAACCATCATCATATGACACAGAGTCATCCGGAACTTCCTCATCCTCATGGTTCACCAACTCTACCATGATATCCCTCTCAGATAACTCCATCCCTCCCACCATCCAGATTTCCACACCAGATCCACCGAATTTAGTATTGGGCCTCCAAGGCATGTTGGATGAAGCTGGCCCTGTTGCAAACACACTGGAGAGCCAGAATGTTTTTGTTTGTGGAAAGGACCGCACAGGAGAGTTCTTTCTGGTGGATCCCACAAAGGACAAAATCAAAGTTTCTGCAGAGGAGACATCAATCTCACCAGACCTGGACAGTCTCATATATGTCACTCATCAGCTGAAATTCAGAGGGGCCATGCATTTGCATCTGTTGCCCCTCATGGGAAGTCGAGCTCCATTTTGGAAAACCAACCATGTTACTGTGAAGGTTCTGTGTCCTCCAGCAGAGGCTGGCTCTCGCAGCAACAGAACTAAAGCCTACACTCTAAATCAGATCCCACACACACATTTTGGGCAGCTGGGAACAGATGCAGTCCTATTCAATGTCTATGTATTCTTCCCAGGATTATTCACAAACATCCGACACGCAACTACATGCTCAACATGCTACCATTGCCAGTTCAAGACTTGTGGTTGGACAGTGGTGTAATTCCTGCTACCAGAGAGGTCTTCTGTAATGATTTTCCAGGAACCACCGAATATGTCCCTTGGAGCTTAGAACAGCTGCGGCTCAAGAAAGGTGGTGATCGTGGACCAAAAACCCTGGTCACATCTCCAGATTGCCTCCTTAGGTTACAGGAAGTCCTTCGCAGCCGCATCCAGCACAATCCAGACCTATTGCAGAGGTTTGGCTCCTTCTTCTTTGTGGTGGATTCCCGTGGCATAAAACTGCTATCAAAGCAATATGCTTTACAAACACAACCACAAGATGTGCTGCAAAACATGCTTCCTTTCCTGGATCTGACACACATGATGGATAGAAATCATGGGGAGCTGATTTTGGATTTGGGGATCTCCTATCATCCTCCGATGCATCAACCCATGATCGGACTATGGAAGTTAGCAGAAGTTTGCACTTCATACGATGTCATGGGGACGAGAAAGGGTAGGACCCACCATGCATGCACATTGGATGGGTATGGTGGTAGACAAGCACCAATGGGAAAGGCACGCAAAATGCATACGCAGCTCCTGTCACGCTCTACATACAATCTGGTCTTTGAGGTTATCCGTGCTGGTGGCCAAGTGCAATACCTTTGTAGTGATGCTGATGCAATTAAGGCCAGTGATAGATATATGCGGGCTTGCCAGGCATGGAAGGATCTGTTCCAACAGGCAGCCTGTAAATCCTTTGGAGTTAGAGAGGAGATTCGTGGAAGTGCAGCAGCCATTTTTGATCTGTTCTGCATAGCCTCAGTAAAGGTAACTTTGATGATTTGATGGATTATAATGAATCAAGCAGGTTAATCTTCTTCTCCTTAGGCCACAGCTTACCTCCGATCTAATCCAATGCTTTGGGTTCCATCAAAAACATACTTCTCCTGGATGTGCAGACGGTTTACTGAGCTTCAGAACATCCACCAGAAGATATCCACTGCTATGCTTCCAAATCACAGGCTCATGAGTGTCATTATCACCTACCTCATGAGGTATGTGATGGTGACTCCACGAGAAAACCACAAATGTCTTAGAGACTCTGTTCGGAATCTCCGCTTCAAAGGGATCATGGAGCGTTTTGGGATGGTCTTTCTACACGACCTAGATGTTCAGTCATGCAAGCTGCGAGAAATAGATCAACAGGATGCAACTGAACTGACAGAAATCGGTGGCCGTGCCATAAAGCATCCAGATAATATAGCAAGACCATGGCGGCTCCGTGACGATCATAATCAAGATGACTTTCCTTGGGGACGAGCACCATCATGGCAGAGGGTACTAGATCTATTGGCGACAGAGTGTTCCACATTTTTACGTGAATGGAAGTTTATCCATGGGCACGAAGGCGACCGTGCGTTCGAGTTGCTTTTCAAAGTCTTCACTCGAGACATTTGGATGAGTCTTGGAAATCATGTTGTTGAATCCAACAGACTCCCGAGCCCCAAACACCTAGAGGAGGCTATGCGCACTTGGACACCACAAATGATCGAGCAGATATTGGGAAAAGACAGATGTCACTTCCTACCTTCAACCCATGGATTGACAGGGAAGTATCCAAAGAATGCCCTCTCAAAATCATTTGCAGACATGCGTTCCATTTTCTTCCCTAGTCTGGATGTCGACATAAAGAAAGATTCATTATGGAATGTCTACACACACCATGGGGCCTACATCGACATATACCATGGTTACCTCAAACACTGGACAGAAGACGATATCAGCAGGCTCAATGAATACCTAGACACTATCTTCGCCAATCTGCAGTGCCTTCCCCCTAGCAAACCACCAGATGCGAGTGGAACAGTGATATGGTCTGCAGTTGGAGGGAAGATACAGTTTCTTACGAACTCATCATTTTACCGGATTGACGAAGTCGGCGGAAAGGCTCACAACAGAGCAGGACCAACACGTCCCCAGACTTCATCAAGGCAGCTTCAGGCAAGGATCCAGGGTGCACACGATGTGCTAAGGGTTAATCAACCACGATCATCCAGAGTCAGGCAAAAGTCTTTAAAGACTCGTAACAGACGCAACCCTCCACAGAAGAGACAGCAGGAAAGCAATAAGTAAGTCATTGAAATTTACTCAGTGCACACTCAAATCTTCAATGAAATTGACATTCAGGAATGTCGAGGAAGGAGAAGCCAATGAAGATGACTCTCCACTGCCATCACCATGCTCATCCCCATCATCATCCTTGTCCTCTTCTTCATTACCATTCTCCCAGTCGTCACCTGCATCAGATTAAAAGACCAGCATGATCATCATCTCTACCTTTGTGCGAGGCTATATTGTGGCGCAGATTCTTTACAATATGTAGTACACTGTGATGTGTTTGCTATGTCACTGAGTCGCTTAAGTAAATATCCACTCACTTCATATGTCAGGAATTTGTAAGATAAGTAATGAAGACTGGCCAATAGGAATTAATATGATAGGTAGATGATGTGTACCATTTTCCTTATATTTGTTTGGCATTATTTGACAACAATGGGTCACATGTGTATGTGCAGAACACATTTGGTAACTCACACCTCTCATGACAGACCACACCCTCGAGAAATCCTGGTGGCTCAATGATCCACCCACCACTAAAAACATACCACCATCCTCGTTGATGTCATTCACAAAATATGTTGTCATCAATGGTAAGGAAATGGGCCAAGCAGCTGGGATGGAGCAGAGGCAGCTAGTTGAACAAAGGAAGAAGTATGGATGCATCGAAGGGGATATACCTCAACAATGCATCATCCAAATTGGGTCCCAAAAGCTGCATCTGCATGCCAAATGGCTGCCACTGTTGATGATAATTCAGTTGTTTCAAGGAGCAGCACTACAGGCCTCCATTGCAACCTCTGAAGATCAAAACAAAAAGATGGCTATGTTGAGGTTGATGTGGTTCTTTGATTTTCTCCTGCAGCAATTTGCTCAGGATGCGATGATGGCTCAATCAAAAGCATCAGCAGGCTGCCCACTCCCTGATGATTGGATGCCCACATCCATGCACCGTTGTCTAACACGCATAGAGCTCAACATACCTCACAGCCAGGCATCATTGCAGAAGCATAGTCATGTGCTTGAAGAGGGTTATGCAAAATCCAGTGACCACTTCCTATATGGTGAAAGACGTTGTTTTTGTGTTTGGCATCTCTTGATATTGATCTTGCATTTAAATTCAGACTATTATAACTTCACAAAAATCCATCAGACCACATTGGAGACTGCTTTTAAATTCCTGGGTACTCCAGAACCATCAATGGCACTCGAAATGCTACAACACGAGTTAATTGTGTATGGCCTTTGCTCAGAAGCAGAACGCAGCAGGGAACTTCCCGGTCATCACACAAAAGGTATGTTCCCCACACCATCATTATCCAGACTGATAATAACCACACAACAGAGATACAGACATATTCTGATAGTCAAGAACTGCATAAGGACGAGAAAATCTTGATCCAAAACACAGGCCCTCATGTCATGGTCTTGTTACCAGAAGAAGAAAATGGTGGGTTTCATTAAAACACTTTTCCGGGTGAAGCACAATCTCAACTTGCTTGCATCAGTCTCAGTTGGTAAACAACTTCGTGGTCGCCCACATAAGAAGCCGAATATGATGGTGGGTGACATCGAAAAATCCCCAAGACGCCTCCGTACAAGAATGCCTGTGACTGTCAAGACAAGTCCAGAAACTCTTTCTCGGTATCCCTCCTTGACACCACCAAGCCCAACAAAGCATGCTAAGACGGCTAGTTATCTTATGTGGCATCTATTTCACATTTAATAGTATTCATTCTGTTTTTACAGGGCTACTCTGATGTCAAACAGGCCTCCACGTCTAAAGTGAAGAATGTGAAGAGGGCAAGTGATATTCCTTGACCATAGATGATATCACTTTCACTGGTATTTATCCTGTTTTTCTAGGGTCATTCTGATGACAAGCAACCCACAACCACTACCAAGCAGCTCTCAACAAAGAAGCAGAAGACAACCATACCCAGCAAGAATTTTGGGACGGCACTGCCTAGCACTCAGTATGTGAGTTTTGCCAAACATTTTCTACTACAAAAGGAGCATGACTGAATCCAATAGATGGTGCCACACGCTCAGAAAGATCAATACCAGCAGCAAACTTCAACAAGATTAGATGCACAGGAGAAGGCACCTGAGTTGCAGGCAGATCATGACAATGATTGCAAAGAAAAGGAGAAACTGTCATCCCCTCCAAACAAGGTCTGGTCAATGGTAATGGCAACTACATGTGGACCATAAATGCTGACCCATTGATTTAGATAGTTGAAATGCCACACCTATCAAGGAATTGGATGGAGCATGTTCTTCCCCAATATATATCTGGTTCCATCGAAAAATCCACCAATTTGCCTGGGCTTGAGCAGGACCTTGCCAGATTCCATACAATGATGTCCCTCAAAGATATCAACGGGTGGGAAAAGCATGTGATGGACACCCTGCATCAGGGAGATCAGGCCAAGGTAATGTTGTAAAAAGCTTATTTGTGACATGTTCTTGAGTGACTCATTTCCATTCAGATAAAAAAGGTCTTGATGTGGGTCCAAGGTGTGCGATCAGCTGCCCTAAGTTTAGGGCATTCTGAAAGGAAAGAAATTCCATTTATTAAACATATGGTGAAGTGCTGCATACAATATTGTGAGGCAGTGAAGAAGGAAGGAGGCCATAAAGGACACAAAGGATCCAATTGACATTACATCGGTTACAACATAGAAGTCAATTTTATTTCAGCTTGCACATGCTATCCTAGCCTTCCACTTGACTCGAGCATGTGTATGTTCTCAACATTACTTCACCCTATGCATCGATAAAGTGTGATCGTCATTGTACTGTGTTTATCTCAGACAGAGGGATATAGTGGTATGCAAGCCTTTAGTCAACGGTCATCCTCAAATCCAAAGTATTCCCTTCCCAGTAGCTTGTAAAATTATACCCAGGAAACTCATCATTATCTCCTTCAGATTTGGTGAGAATGCCGAAGTCTTCATCCTCCTTCCAATGCTCTGCTGCCATCCACACATGTACTCGCTTCAACACCCCATTTGGATTTGACATCCATGTTTTAATGACTGCATGTATCTCCTCTGGGTCCATCGGCCAATCGGTGGTGATGATCTCCAGGTCAGAAACATTTAGAAGAGTGCCAAGGTCAACTCCAGACTGCCTCCATTCAGCACACGCATAGAATATCTGTAGAAGCTCCATTGTAAACACCATCACCATGGATGTAAGAGGTTAGTGCACCTACCCGGTCCTTGTGGCTGAGGCTTTTCAATCTCAACACAAACGGTTTTATAGCTGGCTGAACCCTTTTACCACGTAACATATTAATGATCCTGGTAAATGCAGCAGGATCTTGTACCATGTCAACAAATATGTTGAGGCTGACCAGGCTGGAGAGGTGATGGATGACATATTCTACATCCCGTATGAATGGTTCATACACGTCGAAAAAGAAATGGCGTCCATCTGGATAGTATGCCCCTCTCGATGGGCTGGTGGCACCCAGCTCCAAGCTGAATGACAGCTGTAGGTTTTCAACAAGGCTTCTGGGATTATACGAAGCCATAGTGGCGGATGGTTTACGTAGCATCCTAAAAAAGAGCACTGCTTGATCCTGGCTCTTTAGCTCGACATTTTTATAAAGCCGACGGAAGAACGTGACGAAAAGGTCACGTTTGGCTAGCGCAAGACTTGCTAGCGTGTCGGGGGATACATAATGGCGTAATTCTAGGATAATGTCATCAGGTACAGTGACAGCCTAGGTATTCTTTAGGTCAAAAGACTGACAGAAGAATATATGTAAACATACTGAGGATTTGTCGTGAAATCCAGCTGTGGCCGCAATAGACGATGGGGCTGGTATCAACAGACTGCTGTTGGCTAATGGGGCCAATATCACTGCACAATCAGTGGCAGAATTACTAGAAAATATATTTTGTTCAACATGTGAGAACATTGTGCAGATTCAGATAATTACAACACATGAGCTTTGGAGCTCCCTGCATGACACTTGAGTCGTTTCCTTGGAAAAGACATGCCTGCAGAAAGCATCACACAGTGCAATTTTTATAAAGATCACAAAAGCAAACCTGGCAAAGACAACTTGTGGAGTCAAAGGTAGAACATGAGCGTTCAAGTTTGGAAGGTTTTCATAGGCCACATGATATCAACTGCACGTGGTATTAATCTTTGCACACTGATAGGCCATGGAAGCATGTATACTGTGGATGGGTGCAACATATTTTACAAGTCCTCTAGTTGACTAGAGGCTCGTTCTTTTCATCCACGGTTTGATGTCCGTTACCCAGATCTTCCTAAGTCCTGGGAACTAAATTGCTAATCGTGGGATATCCTAACATTTACTGTGGGAATTATTCGACCCTTCCTCGCCCATACCATAAGATCGCTGGTTCGATTCTCTATGGGATGAAACAATGTATTTATGCCTGATCATGTATGAATGGGTGTTTATTGATTTTCTTCGTCTCCTGTTATATTTATCGGAACATATCTATGGTAGATATATTTATTCAATTGTTATGCTTGTCAACACTCATAGCCTGAAATTTACGCCTGGTTTCCATCACCACAGTGTCTTTGCCTCCATACTATACTTTGCATTTCAATGGTGTCCCTACATGACTGCTTGGCATAAATGCTAGTTTAGTTAAGAATTTTTCTATTATCTGCAGGTGGACCATCAATTTCTGTCAACCAGTCCATTAAAATCGGAACATCCAATCAGTCTCATCTGTTTAAACTGAAAGGAATTGTCTACCATGGAGGTTTTCATTTTACATCCTGAATAATCATTGATAATAATGCTGTCTGGTACCATGATGGTCAATTAGGTCCAAATTGTTGATTTGAAAATGAATTATCTGATTTTAGCGAAACAGATTTGAACTCTTGTGATGGAAGGCAAATATCCTTGATTATTTATACCCAAGACTAACCCAAGTGGGACTCGTATATGCCATGCGCCAGCAATGGCCCTCTCCAACAAGTTATATATTAGGACGTGTCATCCCGTGTTTTCCAAATGATTCGTAGGTTACCTCCTGGCTGCACTACTGTCCTATCATAATACCATCTACAATCCTGCAGAAATTCACGGCGAGTGTGGTGACTCTGTAGGAAGTACAATATGCGATTGTCATCTCTGACCCTCACAAAATTAGCCCCTGTCATGGGGATGTTGCAGCAGATGATGGCCTGCAACTCTGAAACAAGCAGTTGTCTGTCCAGGTCGGCCACAATAGCGGCGTGTACGTCCCACACCGTCACTCCCCTCTTGTTGGAAACAGTAATCGACCATCCCTGCAGTATATTGATATTGAGATCTGTGGTTGGTGGTTCAGTAAAGAAACTGCATGCAATTGTGGTGTGTTGCCAAATAGCATCATGAATGTCGTGGAAATCCTGTTGCCTGGTGATATTAAACAGCACTAGCAGCTCTTGTGAAGCTCGGGTCAGGGACACAGATGTTGGATCTGTGATGGACATGATTTTGAACTCATCGCCAGAGATGCAGTGGCGTTGCAGTGCAGATGGCGAGATCCATGCTGAATGAAGGCAACTTCCACTGCGGCTGGGAAGTTGACATGCAACATAATCACAGACATAGCTGTGGTGCATGACTTTAATGGCAGCTGCTTGGGGTGACAGGCCGCACCGCGAGCTAGGAATTCCAATTCCCAATCGCATGAGTCGGCTGATCCAAAATTCATCGTCATGCAGGGGTCTCTCGTACAAGACCCAGCTGTACGCCAGCTGCGACATCACATCCCAGTCCGGTACAAAATCCAGAATTCGATCTCGTATCTCCAAGGCCAGACGGTGTATCCTGTTCCTAATTGTCAAGCAGGTTCTTATTTATTTAAGTTGACACTTTGTACGTACTGCGATGTAGTAACTCTGGATCTCTGTGACACAGTTAGCTTTTGAATACTATCAATGATGAAAGTTTGCACACCTGTAAAGATAATTTCACCTCTTTTCTCTTCTTAATTGTGTGCATATGCCATACACCTTGTGTGGCAGTCAAGAAAGCTGAATGATCTCCACTCATGTGATACTGCCGGAAGGATTTTCCGGTCTCATCTATATGGCATATGGCAGCAGCACTGGTCCAGAATTCAACCTTCTGCAGCACTGGGTGGGCTTCAGTGAGTAATGCCGGCAGGATAGGTGCAACTGAAGATGTCAAGAGGCAGGGATTGGAGATGAAGCGGATTGTATGCACAGTGGGAAAACTTGAGAACCATCGGATCCAGCCAGAACGATCCTTGAGAAATGGGTTTGTTTCAGTGTTGGGAATCTGGAAATATATGGACTGAGCAATGATATCATCAACAGCTAGGAAAATAACTGACCACGAAGCAGATAGTGGCCAAAGAGAGCGGAGCAGTTTGAGAAATGTAGTGTCCCACCATGTTATGAACTAACCAGATGTCCCAGCAGTGGATTGTGTAGGTGAAAGACTCCAGGCATTGTAACAATGGAAGCACAGATGCAACCCTGCAGTGAAGATATGAAAGGTCCATGTGATCTTCAATGGATTCATTCTCCGTGTCAAGGCAGATGTGTCTGACTAGGAGCTGAAGCTCCCTCCTGGGATCTCCATTCTTGACAATAGTTGGTGAGGCGAACATTCCTAAATAACTCCTTTTGGCACATATCTCTCCAAGCTCTCTGAACACATGCAAGATGTGCTATAGAGGGAGAGCTGGGAGGTAAATATCTCAGAACCTCGGGAAGGATTGCTGTTACAATGACTCCTTTACTGCCCTGTCGGTGACATTGATTATTTGGTGAGGAACTAAATTAGCCAGCACCAAACCCACATACTCTAAAAGGTTTTGAACGCGGTGCAGTGAGTACCACTTTTGGGTAACACTTGGCCCAATTATGTTTTTCGCCAGAACAATCAAAGACATATTGTGGGAAATCACCAGTGTCCCTGACACCACGTATAAGCTGTTTTGCAATGCAATTTCCAGGGCAGGGGGGTTGGCAAACCATAACTGTAATGGTGATGGTTGTGGTGTCAGAAGAAGTGCTTCTTCCAATGCAGCTAGGTCGGTCTCAATCGGAGCTTTTGACGGAACATCACATCTGTTGGATTCTAGCCACTAATATTGTTGTTCAGTGATTAATTCTTTCTTCTCTACTATAATTATTAGTTATGGGATCTGATAGCACTTTGTTTTGTGCATCCCTTGGCTTCTATCACCAATTTTTCTTTATTAGTGTGTCTACTTGTGTATGAATTGACGGGCATGTCACACAAAAACACCAACTGGCCAAACTGTTTGTTCATAAGCCCGGTGGGTTGTAACCTATGAGTCATACATGTTCATCTATATATAATCAACTTGTACACCCCTTCCTCATCAGTTCTATATACTTGGTCCATGGATTCTAAAAGTCTGGACTGCTCTCCATTTGTCATAGCAGTAAGGGTATGTAAAATGTCACCTAGCCTCACTGCCCATGGCATGTTAATAAATCAATGAAGGCAAACAGCATGAAATGATAAACACATGTATTATTCTGCCCTCATGTCAATAGTAACGCCACAGAGGGCGTAGATCAAGTCTTCTGTCTGTCACTGCAATCCTGCGCTGGAATGTATCCCCTGATTGGCTGCTTTTTTCTGCCTTCCTAGAAGTCTCCAAAGATACTTCCAGTGTCTGCCCGCCATCATCAGCCATCTCCTTCTTTTCCAATTCATCCATCGCCATAATAGCAAACAATTGACAATCACCCCTAACCCAAAAGTCAAAAGCCTCAGACCACTTCTGTGCACTGCAGTGCTCTGTATTCAGGTATATTGCCCGCATCATTCCCTGTTTTCGTCGCAGTGATTTAGTGAATGTGCGGATAATGGCCTGAATTCCATCAACCTTCATGCTGGTCCCTACAACCAGAAGAAGATCCACAGAACTGACATCCTTCTTCTGAAGGTCAGCTATCTCTTCTGCCAGAGGGTGATCTTCCCCATAGAGAATAATGTTGGGCCTCAAGAACGAAGTTGTTTTCCGGTCACGTAATTGCAAATGAGCACGTGTTTGCTGTTGGTTTGGCAGACAGTGCATATGGGAAGTTCCCCAGCTGTCAGGGTACCAAGAAAAGGATCCAAGGAGAAGGTGCTGCCGCATGATTGGCAACGCATTTCATGCAAATGTCCATGAAGAGGTACACAAATTGCATCTTGGTCGTGGACACCATAAGCCGAACAAGTGCTGAGGCCTGCTTTGAGCTCGAGACCATCGATGTTTTGCGTATAGACACGCAGTAATGTGCGACAGTAGTTCAATGTGACCAACAGCTCATGGAAATGTGTAGGTATGGCCACAGCTGCTGTTGTAGCCATTTCTGCCATAAATTCACAGAACATTTCTCGGGTGCGGTTATGCTGTGTCACATGAAAACATGTAAGCCAATGAAAATGAAAAGGCATTCTTACCTGTAGTGAGTGTATATGAAATAGCTCTTCTGTTTTCAGACTTCCAACACATTTTTTGTATATTCCCCCAGTTCCTCGAAATGGTGGTATGCCAGCCGCAACTGATATTCCTGCCCCTACATGGTATGAGCTTCAATGGACAGAGATAACAAAGCTATACTATACCGCATACGACCACTACCGATTTGGCGTGGAGAACAGCACTGATTATTTCTTTAATTTTAGACGAGGGTGGAGTGTCAACCTGAATGTCTGCCTGTATCATCCTGTGAAGATGTGCGATGATGGGTCATCATAGGTGTGCATCACAGGCTTGGCAATCGGTGGCCGACTCCAAATGTCAAACATGCCACAACACAATAATCTCAAGATCAAGCTAGCCTCTTACTCCCGAGATCCATTTGTCCATTCATCAGCGCTTCAGCACTTGATAAGTCCCGGCCCTTTCATCAATCATTGACGAGTCAAATCCTGGGTGTATGAAATAAATGCTGCCCACTGTTAAGATGGCAATGTGAGCTCTGTCTTCGTTTCTTTCTTTGGCTCTTCCTAATCATATTTTCAGCTCGGCCGGTTCAGTAGCGATGGAAATCATCAACATGATCGCTTTCTTAGTCAGATGCTACCAAGGCCAACAGGCAATTTTGCCACTTATGCTGCTCAACCGGCATTGGCACTCTTGTATAGTTGGAGCTCCTGGCCTATTTGAGAACGTGGTTGTCAGCTCTAATATGACCTTAGATGCTTTGACCTACCTTCTCTCACTATCAAAGGAAAGGCCTCTCCAAGTGGTGTATTTGATCCCAGTGAATCATTCCCGATCAAAATTACAAACAGTCACTGATCTCATCGCACAACACTCGTGTCGAATTCGCTACTTAACCTTGCGGTGCTCAGACTGGAGAGAAGTAGATATTAGCCCTTTTGCACAGACCAACTGGCCCATCGTACGCCAGGTGTACGTGGTGGGATTTGGTCTGGTGGGGCGGACACACCATATGACATTTTCTGGTTGGGACATCCACATCTTCCTCGATTGGGTTAGATATAAGTTGACTGTGCCATCATCCCGTGTCATCATCTGTGGAGGTCCCATATGTGCACCAACAAATCAGCTCCTTCACTTCATATGTCGATCAAACGAACACATCGCACCAAGTGATATGGACTGTTTCCACACGAATCATAATAACAATCCAGCAAACCTCGAGATCCTGCAGGTTTCTTGTCTGCTCACTGGACTGGTGGAACCCACCATCTTGATGTTATCTTCCTACTCTTTCCCCTCGTTGACGATACTCAGCATCCAAGCACGATTCCTTGGGCTACATCATGGTATCACATACACCAACTGGACACACCTGGCAGTCAAATGTCCATCTGTTCAGAAATTGACATTGCCTTGGGATGATGATGGGATTATGCTACTGCTTTCTGATAATAGCATGTGGCCAGGCCTCACTCACCTGACATTCATTCATGGGCCTAGAACTTTGGCTTCATTGTCCAAGATAGTGATTGGTCGATGCAGTGCAGGGATACCACTGCAAAGGGTTGAGCTGTATAATTGGGAGTGGGTGTGGGACTGTGATGAAGTGTCATCGTTGAAAAAGCTGGTGGATGTTGCTTTTGTGAACAGCATGATAGAGGTTCAGTAGGATGGTGGTATTTATAACATCAGAGCATCCCATATAGAAACCATTTTCTATTTTATCTTACAGTGGAGATGAGAATTCATTGGGTGTGTACCATGCAATGGTATGGCTGCAACACTGACCTGGCAATAAATGAACAACAAGATATGCTATAACCCCTTGGTGAATTTACAAATAAAAGCCGGTGGAAAGTAAGCACTGCAAGTGCCAGGTTAAGCATGTCACACAGCATCGAGTGAGTACTTAATTAAGTGCGGCTAAGTAGCAAAGGCAAAAAGATATATCAAGGCGTGAAGCTAAAAAGTATATATAGCCCAATCAAGAGTTACTATCATTGGACCACCTTTGGACAAAATCTTGAATGTCCTTGGCTCCTCTTCATGTACTTTCTTTCGCGATGGTGGGTAGTATACATTGGCTTGATGATGCTGTATTGGACTTATTTTGTCGGAGACATCCTACAACAGTTATATTGGCAGCGGATACCATATTAGTCTGGACGGCGATCTGGTCACGTGCTTTATTTCCTTTTTTGACTACCAAATCACAGAAAACCAAATTGTCGTGCCCCAATGGCGCCCAAGCCCTTCACATTGTGCTCTCATACTGAATGTATCTCTGCTGAGACACTCCAAAACAAATCTCCCTCGGATATGAACTATGTGGCTGGCAAGTGGAAGGTATTCGCTACAAGTGGGTATCCTCGCGATCGCGCCAACTGGCAGCACACACTGGGAATACCAAAATATAAAGACTGTTTATAGTGCATTTTATAGGTAATTGGAGTAGATAATCTATAGGCTGTGCTATAAATAATTACAGTGGATAACCTAGAAATGATCACAATAGGAAATATTATAGATCATCTATTTGCTACGTTATAACAAGGGATTTTAGAATTCCTACAAAATCTCGCTATAGAGACCAGAATAGATTATTGACTGTGAAATCCTATTTTGATTGGTTATAAATAATATAGAGAGGGTCTTTATAGATAATCAAAATAGATTATCTATACAGCAGCTACAGCTATACACAGTGCCTGCTTGTCTATAGTGAGTTGCTATTTAGATTGTCTATAAAGACTCTTTATAGATTATCTATAACTGATCACAATAGGATTTTGCAATTGAAAATCTATCCCGGTCGCTATAGCGACTTTTTGTAGGAGTTCTATAATCCCTCGTTATAGCATAGCAAATAGATAATCTCTAATATTTCCTATTGTGATCATTTCTGGGTAGTTATTTATAGCACAGCCTATAGATTATCTACTCTGATTTCCTACAAAATTCCCTATAAACAGTCTTTATATTTTGGTATTCCCAGTGTGGCAGAACAATATCATTGACATATTCATGACTTATAGCATCTTAGATAATGATTTTTTTTGTTCAAGTCTCTCAGTGGACCAATTAACAAATAGGCCAGAAGGTGTATTTAACAGCTTGTCTGAGAGACTACAAGGAGACAAACCACTATGACAGCACACCAGACAAGTTGTAGCCAGTAATGTGATGGGAAATTGAGTATGCTAGGGTCAATACTGAGTCTTACATAATGCTATAAAGACAAATGTGTTTTCAGGTACCCTTAAATTGCGTAGAAAGTAAGACAATATTTTCAGACGGCACGGTTGAACCTGCGGGAACAATTTTGCGAGGAGGACACATACAAATATTACTTAATTAGGCGAATATCACGTGCTTTCACGTTCGTCGGATCGAACAAGCTTCCGGCCGCGCCAATTGAATCAGACTATGGCTATGGGAGATATCATATATAGAATCTCATCAGATGGTACACAGTGTCCACATACCCTTGCCTTCTCTGTGATGACTGTCACAGTGGTTTGGCCCTGCCCTATAATATTCCCGTAATCAATAATAGTTGACCCTGAAAAGGTAGGAGGTTGCCCACACGTGCCATTTGCTTACACAATCAGCCACTTTCCACGCGTGTCTTGAAGCGCCCTGATGATGCAACGCGCTTCACCTGACATGTTCCCCTCAAAACGAGCCGTCACCCAAACGGATCCCCATCTCGTGTGGAAATTTGTGATAAAGGACTGGAATCTCATAACATTATGGGTCGGCTATGACGGTTGTGAGGCTAAACACTTGGACCTTAATCTGTCATATCTTCCTGCCTTGGCTTGCTTTGACATCGAGTATTGGCGGACTATGCTTATTCCAGACACCAATCAAGACAGAGTGGTGTTATTGAAGGCGCAATGGAGGCAACAGTACATGCGTGACCTTCGCCGTGCAATATCACACGAAGTGTATGCAGTAGATGGGCAAACTCTCCAGGATGGTTCCTGGAAGATGGGAACGCTTCATCAGTGGTGCATCCGCACATGGAACAATTATTCTCATTCTGAGTTTGGACGCAACCAATACCTCTCACGTTGTAGGGAAAAACAAATCATACCTTATGCACAAGAACTAAATAACGATGGTGAGTGTTCCCATTTTATGCCCATGAGTGTAATAACTGGGTATCACATCAGATTGGATAAGACATTTTACAAAGAATGCTAAAGAATATGCACTGGTTGAAGAAAATTTGATACCAGCCACCATCCATGCCAGTGGTGAATCCATGCCTGTCACTGCATTCGAACTATTGAGGTCAATCAGTATGCTATCTCATGATATCCCTGGTACAATCAATTTTTCAGGTGAGGCTGTTCATTCCACCCAGCTTACTTGTGTCAACTGATTCTTTTCCATTAAACAGGAGTCTGCATGCTTGGTGATCTGGTAACACCTTATCGTGGGACAGCCTTTCCATCAGATGTGAAAGTGATAGAGTGGTCTTGTGGACAGGTGACAGCTCTGCCATTCATCACATGCGAAGAATCACAAGATAACTATGTAACCTTCTCATAATTATATATCTCTTTGCACGACTTACTAAGTAATATTTTTATAGGATGCTGTCTTTATACACAAGATGGCCATATCTCCAGATGGAGTGCCACAGGATCTCACTGGGTCTTCGAGCAGGACACAGTACATAGTTGTCGATTTGCCAAAACCACCGTTACCTTCATTTAGCAAAGACGATCTCATCAGAACGTACTTGGGCAACAATCGCAGCGTCATCATTAGAGGTCAGGTCTTGGAGGGCCCTACCAGCTTCACACATGAGGACATTGAGGCATATAAAGGCAGCCTTTCACAGTATGTTGAGTGGCAAGGTGAGTAAAACATATGATGGATCCATGTAATAGATCTTCATCAATTTGCCTTGAAGATGCTACAAAGCGTGCGGTCGAATTCTATGTCAGCAACGACAGCGTCCCCCAAGTTCACTCGACATGCACACTAAAACAATTCGTTGATTCTGCACATGACCCAGGAGTCTGTGGTAATCTGTTGGACATGAAAGCCATGTCAGCACCAATACCAGGACTGATATCGTGAGTTTGTGTTTTGTAAATGTTGCGCCATGGAATCTGACCACACCACTTCCAGGCGGCTATCAGATGACTGTCTGGCATGGAATATGACTCACCATGGTTGCTATGCTCACCAGCCAGAACGAATGTCACAGAAAGCCAGAGCCGGACCTCTCCCCTCTTTATCAAGTCATGAGCAAGCACTGGTTGGGCCACAAGCGCTGAGATTCGATCAAGTATCAATGCTCCGGTGGACTCTCATATCTCATGCTGGCTATGCTACTTATCCTCACAAGGATGCCAATGGATTGTGCACTTGGATATTTGCTCATGTCGGCGTGAAGATTTGGGCAGTTATGGAACCCAAATATTTATCACCCCAACACAACAAACGTGCCGCCCAATTCACACTCCACACTCGAATAATGAACAGCTGGCAAGACGAGCAAGCTTCAGATATGTATACAGTGTTCTTGGCTCCTGGGGACATGTTGTAGGATTTATGATTCACCGAGTATTCAGATGCAGTGCTAACTCGGTCCTTTCGCAGGATTATGCCTCCAGGAACATGGCATGCCGTTTACACGGCAACTCCTAGCTTCACGAGTGGCGGTCATTTGTTCACTTATGACACAATGCATTTAACAGAATTCTCTCGCGCCTTCGACTCTTCTCATTCTGACTATTCTACCAATGCAAACCATCAAGTGGATCGTATGTTAACACGTCTTACATTGGCACTTCCTACAGTGTGCGCGCGACGCAGTGAGCACATTCTTAATTTTGCTTTGTGTACTCACAGATGTTCGGGTCCTGGCAGCTGTATATAGACGTCCAGTACTGGCCCTAGCCAGAATGATCCTGGATCCTAAGCGGTATATACCGCAAAGCGAGAAAAAAAAACGCGACCTCCGCCTCAACCCAAATGACATATTGGCACGCGAGGAATATTTTGAACTCATCGAAGCACAGGGTGTCATAAAAAAGATTTTAACCTTCATAAAAATGTCAGAAGGTGATCTTAGGTCGGCAGTCGAATCAACGGGGGCAAAGTGGTACGAACGAGGCGAGGCCATTGTGTTGCCCTGGACAAAGCATAGTTAAAGACCATGCTTCTTGTAGTCCCACAGAATATCATGTCCAAAATGACCTGCCCATATTATTGCTGTTCCGTAGATTATGGTCACAGTTTTTCACTGGAAGCCATGACATGACACTCGCGTGTGGATTGCAAAACCTATGCAAAACCTTCATGCTCACAGACCCATCTTTGACTGTGTGGTCCATGCTCATAATTTTTCTCATGCTTTTGATGTTTGAAAAGTTTTGCAATCGAATCCTGCAACGCCGCTTGCAGTGATATATATATGAATTGTTTTATTTGTCTGAGTATAACAGTCCAATAGGAATTTCCAAAGTTCTTTATAGAGCACTGATGACTTGAACTAAAACTGCTAGGTCCTGATTTTCTACTGATTTTGTGCCAACATTGTAGCAAGACCTACAAGTCAGGTAGCTGAAACAAGCGATTTTGGTGTCTCGGGATGTATTTTCTAGCTGGTTTCTTACTACTGTCATGTCCTAAGGTTCTGACCTCATGGTTGTTAAAATCAATCAAATTTGACCAGCTCTTGAACCTTCTGTATAGGTCCAATCCAGATTCTGATGCTGAAAAATGCACCTAGCCCACAAGTGGCTGTCGTCTTCAACTGGTACACACAGCCAAACAAAAAGTCCTGAAACGGCAACCCCAAAGCTCGGTTGTCAACTTATCGACCGAATCGTTCACCAAACCAAAAATACGGCAGACATGGAGGCATTTAACATAAGCATTTGGCACAAGGATATGAGACCGAAGTGGTTCGACATGGTATTCGCTCGAGCGATGTGTCCACAAGGGTGCAAAACTGAAGACCAGGCTATAAAATGGGAAGCAGAAGCAAAAAGGGTGATTCTACATGACCCATATGCAGTGAGTCCCTTGTTCATTTATCATCACTGTCCCTGCTTGCTTCATATATAACCTTTGTTACAGCTTAGTCTATACTGGGAATGGGCGAGGACAGCCAAACTAAACGGGGAGCAAGATGGTTATCTAACACTATATACACAATGGATCTATCTATGTGCCATTGGAAGGAAAGATGCATCTCAGCAACTTTTGTGTTGGGGAAGTGATGGTGTGATGTTTCAGGGACTTATTGTGAGTACCTGTTGATCTTGTCTGGGTCTGCAAAGGAATTCACAATTTCTTGTGTAGGATTGCTTCAAAGAATGCCCCATTGATGATGTCTCTGCTGAGGTTGGACTTGTGTCAGCACAAACATGTGATGAACTACTGCAGATAATGTGCTCCAATCCTGATGAAAAAATATCATCCTGGAGAAATTCTCTATCCAAGTTCTTCTGGATGAGCCAAGATGATGTAAGCAGATATCTCAAGACTTGTGGTTTAATAAAATTTGATGAATTTGGACAGGAATCAGAAAAATGTGCTGTAAATGCATTGAGAGAAATGAGGCAAGTGGTCAAGAGTGGAAGGATATGTGTTGATTCAATCAGACAATCCATGCAGGTTAGTTATCTTAAACTTAGCTGAATTTGGATGTTCACCTGGTGTATGACAGAAGGCACGCCTGCCAAATGTGATACTTATGATAGCTGCTCCAGACACTGCACTGGAGAGATCTTCAAAGCTCATGGCTCGCAGCTTTCTGAGATTTAAGTGGAAAGAATCCCTCCTTTGGATCCTTTTTCAGCTCACACCAGAATTAACTGTCACAAGTATCACTGACGATGTTGGGGACCCACATGTAAACCCACAACAAGGAATTCCCAATGTTCCAGACTTCTTGTCATTCCTGGACAAGTCTGGTGCAATCCCATTTTCATCAAATCCACACTCCATCTTTGTTTTTTCCAGTCTGCAAAATTTTGTTGCTGGTGTTTATGACACAATAAATGCAAATTTGGTGCTTGCAGACCAGGTTCCTGTGGGTCCAGCCATTCTTTTGGATAATTGTGCTTTAACACTTTGGACACAGCTCGTACCGGAACAACTTCCCCATCTGTATCGTCAGATATGTCAGCTCACACCCACAACAATTAATCAGCTGTCTATCTCCGAGTTTCTACGAACCATACTCCTGCAGTCTGTGGAGCTTCGTGATCTCCGAAGAACCGCTGTTCGGATTGCACATCAAGCCAAGAACGCCACGAAATCACCTGGAGAAATTTCCCCTTGTCACACATGCCATGATCAACCATCGGCTGAGCAGTGTATCAGAATAATCCCAGTTAAATTTACTGACCGAGGAGCTATGTCTGGATCTGCCATTGTACCACATCAAACAGATGATCCAGATTCTGTGCTACCAAAGGTGAATTGAATAATCGCACATGCTTTTATTGGTTCGCTGATGCTTTGGCAAGCCCACCAAGCCATCTGAAAAATCACAGAAAAAGACAGCTGTGGCAGAGAGGCCAGAACCACAAAGAATTCCACTAGTGTCAATGAATCTAAGCCCAATCAAAGAAAGACCACAGGTCCAGTTACGTTGTGGAAGGGACATCACATTCTTGGTGGACACAGAGAAAGAACAGGTTAGATCAGTCAAAATATTTCAAGATGTATATATTCCTCATTCATGATCTTTACAGGTTGGGGGAATGATGTTTGGAGTTTTTACAGATGATGAACTCCTCATGCTCAAGCAGGACAGAAATTGTTTCCCAAGGGCAGCAGCTGTGGGACGAGGTGACAAGTTTCAAGCATGGAAACGTGGTGAAATGTTGGCTGTGGGGTCCAGGATGCCAAGTGGGGGACGTCCAGGTGACACCTATACAGTGTACCAGGGAATGGAGATCATGGATGATGTGCACCAAATCAGAAAGCTTTTTAAGCATGCCAAGGTCAGCACTATCCATGAACATTTTTTTAATATCAAGTTGAGCCATGAACACTATTAGAACATTGAAATGGTAATCGCCAAGGTGTCTCCTTACTCGCGTAAGGTCGTCGACGATCTGCGAAGTGATTCTGAGCATTGCAATGCTCTTGGACTGCTTGGGGTAACAGCATATTACTGTTGGAACTACACTGCACCACTTCATCGGGATTCTGATCATGGATGGTCAATATCTGTCCAGACACAAAAGACATCCAGGCAGGATGAATACAACTTTGCATATGCTGATTGGGGGCACTATTTGGAGACCTGCACCAACTGTGTGTGGTATGTGCAAGTATGCCAACACCTCAGACCATCACTGCTGATAATCATGTTTTTCAGGTGGTTTAAAGGCACAGACACCCATGGCACCATCATGCCACGTCTTTCATCATTGACCAATGGAATATCCAATGGCTTTGCATTCACAGTCCCACAGAAATCATATTCAAAGGGGTTGGAGCTAAAGTTTCTGAGACGATCCTATGATCGCCTTAAGAGCATCTGGGTTGTCAATTGAGTTACAGATGGATAGGTGGGAGTATTCATGATTTTCATGATTTCATAATGTCATTTACACTGGAACATGCTGCAAGAATTGATTTATATATATGTGGCCATTAAAATTATCACCACAATAAATTTCCCCTATTTTTGTGACCTTTATTTATTATGCTTGACACCTGAACCATCTACACCTGATTCAACCTTCAACAGTTGAAACTTTCCATGAAAGATGTGCCAAGACATCTAACACAATAGCTGTGCGGAATGAACGGATCAACTTTGCATTGGTACCAAGAGATGGCTCAAGAGGTGTGTCGGTCTTGAACAGCCACATGATCCACATAACATAAACACCACAGTCCTTTACATTGGACTGGAATGTCATGAACTATATTGATGTCAGTATGGCGAGCACCAATGATTAAGACATTAATGTCTGCTTACCTCAGGAGCAACACAAAAGTCCCACTGAGACCATTCCAACGGCTGGACTTCACCTGCTCTCCTCTGGAACTCTTGTTCCAACCACGTTTGACATTTCTGAATGGAGGATGTTGAGAACATCTCCATCCATAGTGTAAAGGGAAAAAAATACCTTGATCTCTTGGGCATATGTGCTGTCTTTCCAGTCTGCAGCATTCTGATCTTGGAGATATGTTGGCTCCCAACTGTTGTATACAGTTAGCCTATGTATGCCAAAGTCGAAAACAATCAAAATCCAGTGGCCATTGATAGGAGTAGGGAGCAGGATGCGTTTTCTGTGTGGAATATTCCACTATCCTTCCACGGGACTGTGTGAGCATCATGATAAATATAAGATATATATGACCTGACATTGCGGGTGTTGCGACAGAACCGGTCCCATGTTCCTGTGTGAAGCTGAACCGAATATGCTTCAGTTGCAGGCATGAAGTAAGTCTCCTTGTTGTCTGCTCTGCAAAGCTCAGCTAGGATATCTATGCCGCTAGACCAAATTTTGTATGACCGGAGGAACATATTCAAAAATTTTGGTTCAACATCCTCACGCTCTCCTAAAACTTTGAGATCTGCGTCTCTACGACTGGTGATAAAAGCGGCAGCCTATAGAAGAAATCAGCGGCTTCTATCTTTCGTATTTTTCTCATGACGGACTTGTTGTTCACGATGGTTCAGCCATGTCGCATCTTGCGAGCCACGATGAATATCAGCCATACTGATGTCATGCCAGAATGGTAGGAGATATTTGGTTCTCAACCAATCCCCTGCAGACATCCAGTGGCGATTGTTCAACAGTGTCATATATGCTGCGTTGCCCTGATTTTGCACTGAGGTGTACTTCTCGGCGTTCGCGTGGAAGTATGTTTTCCAGTCTGAAAGAAGGTATACGGTGAGAGCTCGATTTCATGCATTTGGAAGCGAGGACCTCACCTTCCTGGGTGAGTTTTTGTTGGTATGGTACTAGCTGTTTTCTCTGACAACGCTTCTCGTATTCTTGACGTCCAAAGGGCGAGTGAGTGAAGTTGTTCACAGAACGGATAGACCACATATGGGCAATGTCAA
>Ga0193716_1000548_pt1 | contig 22679 bp, 23 predicted proteins | sample U2c1metaG_FD_145901 | JGI IMG/M metagenome (GOLD analysis project Ga0193716, IMG submission 145901) | Soil microbial communities from a riparian zone of the East river system, Colorado, United States - U2c1 | ecosystem: Environmental > Terrestrial > Soil > Riparian zone | place: USA: East River...
ACATCGCGCTGGGCGACCGCCGCACCAATGCCGCGGGATGCGCCGGTAACCAGCGCGATGTGACCTTTCAGATTTTGCATCGATCGGAACCTCCTGGCGCGGGAGCCGGAAGCTCCGCGGTCATATCATCTTGTGCGAGACGTTCTTGGTCACGGTATAACACTCTAGGCCTTCCGTCCCGCCTTCCCGGCGCCCAGGCCTACGCTTTCACCTTCGGCTGAAATCCCGTAGATCTGCGCTCTGGAAATGCGGGAATACGGTTGATGAAATTGTTCATGTTCTACGTCGGCGGCAATTGCGGCAACTCCAATGTCGAGTTGCACGACGTGCGCTTTTCGATCGGCGAGACGCCGGAGGATTGTCACGCGGATCTGCGCCGGCAATGGTGGGGCGACGCCGACAGCCTGCATCTGGATTGCTGGGGCGCGGTCGAACAGGCCGATGGCTTCGACATCACGCTAACCGCGGACGCGCCGCGCGATGGCGGCGACCGATTGTTCTTTGTCAATCTCGGCGGCTACGATCCCGCCGAATTCAGCGAGTTACACAGGAACGTCCTGCTGGTGACGCGCGACGCCGACAGCGCCAAGGCCAAGGCCAAAGCCCAGATCCAGCACTGGGCGAGTCCGCACCGGGACAGTTTGTTCGATGTCGAGAAGGCCGTGGACGTCACGTCCCAGATGCAGCGCTACGGCTATTCGCTGCGGCTGACCAAAGCCACCAGCGAAAAGCCGTTCAAATTCGTCTGCAAATACCTACCGATCGCCTGACCATCGGAGACACGGCTTGTTTCAGGCAGCACCCGAATCCACGCGCTCCAAAAACTCTTTTACGTTGCTGACCGTGCCGGTATCGGTGGCGACATAGCCGGGCAGGCTCGCGACCTCCTGGTGGAATTCGCGGCCCTTCATGACGTCGAGCACGCGCCGCATCGGCTCGGTCTCCAGGAAGGCGCGCTTGCAGACAAAGAAATAATCTTCCGTCAGCAGCCGCACGAAATCGAGCCCGAACTGGCGCGCGGCGGCCTCGACCCCGAAACTGGCATCCGCCATGCCGCTGGCGACATAGGCGGCGACCGCGGCGTGGGTGAATTCCATTTGCTGCGCGCCGTTGATCCTGGCTTCGTCGATTTTGTGCAGCGCCAGCAGCTGGTCGAACAAAAGGCGGGTGCCGGAATCATGGTCGCGGTTGACGAAACGCGCCTTGCGGTCGACCAGCGACTTCAGTGAGGTGATCTTGAGCGGATTGCCGCGCTTGACCATCAGCCCCATCTCGCGCGTGACAAAACTGATGACGCGATCTTCGCGCGGGTCGAGCCATTCCTTGCAGGCGCGGATGCTCTGCGCCCGCAACGCGCCGCGCGGCAGATGCACGCCGGATAGATCGCAGGCGCCCTGCGCCAGCGACACCAGCGAATGCTGATTGCTGACATAGCGCAAATCGACGCCGATGCCGGGTTCACGGTCGAGCAATTCACGCAGCTTCGAGACCGCGAAACCGTGGCTGGCGTGAACGCGGATCACACTGGGGCGCTGATGCAGGAACGGCTTGATCTCGGTCGCGAGTTCCTGCGCCAGGTTTTCAAGCTGCGGACCGAGCCGCGCCTGCATGCGTTCGCCGGCCCAGACCAGTTTTTCGCCGAACGCCGTCAAGGTCGTGCCCTTGCCGCGACGCGTTTCGACCAGCGGAACGCCGAAGAACTCGGACCATTGCTCGACCAGGTTCCAGACGTGGCGATACGACAGATGCGCATGCTCCGCGGCGCTGGTGAGTTTCCCGGTCTTTCGGATCTCGTTGAGGATCCCGAGCATCACCACCGCGGTCTGCGGGCTGCCTTCCTTGTGGAAACGCCACACGGTCTCGATCTCGATGTGGTGCATGCGGCCTCCAGGTTATGAAATTGACTGCATATTATCCGGCTCTATAGGCAAACGATATCATATTTACGGCGGCAAAAAACCTCCTACGTTAGGTCATAACAACGGAGGAAATATGATGTCTATTGCATATGACTATGCGCGCGAGACGATCGCCCCGGCGCCAACGGTCGCCCCGGCGCCGTCGGCCAAGCCGAAGCTGCTGCTGATCGACGGCCAGCATGTGCCGTCGGTTTCCGGACGCACCTTCAAAACCCTCAATCCCGCCACCGAACAGGTCATCGCCCAGGTGGCCGAAGGCAACGAAGTCGATGTCGATCGCGCCGTGGCCGCGGCGCGCCGCGCCTTCGAAGGACCCTGGCGAACCATGCGCGCCTCCGAGCGCGGGCAGATCCTGCTTCGGCTCGTCGATTTGATGAAACAGCACGCCGACGAACTCATCGCGCTGGAAAGCCTCGACGCCGGCAAGCCGATCGCGGGCGTGATGCGGCAGGATTTTCCCGCCGCGCTGGATACGCTGACGTATTACGCCGGCTGGGCCGACAAGATCAGCGGCGAGGTGGTCTCCACCCGCGACGACGCGCTGACCTATACGGTGCGCGAGCCCGTCGGCGTCGTCGCCGTGATCGTGCCGTGGAATTTCCCGCTGATGATCGGGATGTGGAAGCTGGCGCCGGCGCTGGCCTGCGGCTGCACCATCGTGATGAAACCCGCTGAACTCACCTCGCTGTCGGCGTTGCGGCTCGGCGAACTGGCGCTCGAGGCCGGCCTGCCGCCCGGCGTGCTCAACATTGTCACCGGCCCCGGCCGGGTGGTCGGCGACGCCCTGGTCAACCACCCTGACGTGGACAAGGTCACCTTCACGGGATCGCCCGGTGTCGGCCGCGGCATCCTGCGGGGTGCTGCCGGCAACTTCAAGCGCGTGTCGCTCGAACTCGGCGGCAAGTCGGCCAACGTGATCTTCGACGACGCCGATGTCGAAGCCGCCAGCAAGGCCGCGGCTTCCGGCATCTTCTTCAATGCCGGCCAGGTCTGCTCGGCCGGTTCGCGCGTGCTGGCGCATGAGAAGGTCTACGACGAAGTGGTCGAGCGGCTGACGCAGCGCGCCAAGGCGATCCGGATGGGCGATCCGGCCGACCGCGGCACGGGAATCGGTCCGGTGATCTCCGAAAAGCAGATGAAGAGCATCCTCGATTATGTCGATATCGGCCAGAAAGAAGGCGCGTTGCTGACCACCGGCGGCCAACGCGTCGGCGACCGCGGCTACTTCATCAGCCCGGCGGTGTTCGCCAACGTCCGGCACGAGATGCGGATCTCGCAGGAGGAAATCTTCGGCCCGGTGGTCAGCGTCATCAAATTCCGCGACGAGGCCGATGCGCTGCGCATCGCCAACGGCACGGCCTATAGCCTCGCCGCCGGGGTCTGGAGCCGCGATATCGGACGGGTGCAGCGGTTCGCCAAGAAGGCGAAGGCCGGGACGGTCTGGATCAATACCTATGGCTATACCGATGTGCGGTTGCCATGGGGCGGCGTGCGCGATTCCGGCTTCGGCCGCGAACACGGCAGTGCTGCGATCGAGAACTTTACCGAGCCGAAGGCGGTCTGGATGAATCTCAACGTGTGAGACCATCGCGCCCGGCCGATTATATCGGCCGGGCGTACCTATTTTAGGGACAGCCCGCATTTTCCGAACCGCCCGAAATCAGCAAGAAATTATTCCGCCACCCCGCGCCGGTCTTCCTGCTCGCGCGCCAGCACGTCCTGCCGACCCCCCAGCCACCAGCTATTGAACAACCACAGCACGGATGCCACCGCGGCGACGATCGAAATCTCGGCGAGGCCGAGCTTGAGATAGGTCAAGAGCGCAAACGACCAGGCGCCGATCTGGTCGCCGAGCCGATACACCGCGGTGTCGATAAAGCTCTTGGCCTTGTAGCGATCCTCGCGCGGCAGCACTGTGAACAGCACCTCGCGCGTCGGCCGCGCGATCGCGAAATTGCCGGCGCGCCGGATCAGTTGAAAGCCGACCACCGAGGCCAATGTCGGCACCAGCGCCACCGCGCCGAAACCGATCACGCTGAACACCGGCAATAGCGACAGCGTGGGCCCGACCCCGAACCGCTTGAGGATACGCCCGGTCAGGAACAACTGCACCGCCAAGGTCAGCACGTTTACGCCGAGATCGACGGAAGCGAAAAACGCGGTCTGTGCCGCCCGATTTTCAAAACTGTGGCTGACCACGGCGGCCTGCTGGAAATACAGGAAGGTCGAGGTCACCGCGTAGAGCAGCAGGAACAGGCTGACATTCAACAGATAACTCGACGACAGCGCATCGCGAAAGCCGCTCATCAGCGTGCCGCCGATCGGGGCGTCCGACTGCTCGGCCGGCGGTCGCTCAGACAGCGCCGCCGACAACCCGGACAGCCGGCGCACACAGAACACCGCGACCTCCAGCATCAGCGCCGCGCCGACCATGAGATAGCCGGGCGCCATGTGCTCCACCGTCGATACCGTGAAGATCGAGCCGGAGATCGCGCCGAGCGTGGCACCCGCGGCGATGAAACCGAACAGCCGCTTGCCCTGCTCCGAGGTGAAGACATCGACGATCATCTGCCAGAAGATCGAAACCACGAACAAATTGAAGATCGAGGTCCAGATGAAGAAGATGCGCCCGACCCAGATGGTCTGTTCCGGCGTCGCCACATACAGCGCCAGCGCAAACAACAGGATGTTGGCGCTAAAGAATCGGTACGAGATCGAGATGAATTTCTGCCGCGGGAAGGTCTTGACCAGATAGGAGAACGGCAGATTCAGCAGCAGCATTCCGATCAGGGTGCCGGTGAACAACCATTGCAGATTATTGACGCCACCCGCGACCCCCATCTGGTCGCGGATCGGGCGCATGATGTAGTAGGACGACAGCAGCGAGAAGATATAAAGCCACGACCACGCCAAAGCCGGCACCTCGCTCGGCCTCACGTCGATGATCTTGCTCAGGAAGCGATGGAAGGCGGAATCGGACTGCGGCGGCGCATCGGCGAATGCCATCAAGTTGAACCCTTTACTTGAGTGCGAGAGCTACTTGAGCGCATCTGCGCGCTTGCGCATCTCCGCCGCCGTCAACTGCTGGCCATAGAGCGGATTGCCTTGCGCAAAATCCTTGGCGCGCGCCAATGGCCCGATCACGACAGCCTCGAAGCCGGCGTCGTGCACCAGTGTCGATGCCGTGCTCAGCGCATCCTTGTCGTCGCCTGCGATCGGAATGGCCATGCGATCGCCGGGCCGATTGGCTTCCGAGACGAAGAACTTGTAGCCCATGCTGTTGAAGGCCCGGACGATCTTCGCACCCGGCAGATATTTCGCCGAGGTCACGCCGATCCCCTGCTCCTTGGTCTCCGCCGTGATCTCGCCGTCACGCGCCGCGACCGCATTGCCTGCATCGAGCACCACCTTGCCGGCCAGCTGGCTGCCATAATCCTTGCCGATCTGCGGATAGGCGCCATAGGGCACGGCAATGAACACCACATCGCCGAAGGCGATCGCGTCCGCAACCGAGCCGGCCTTGGCGAGATCACCGAGACCCTGCACCAGGGGTGCCAACTCTTCGGGATGGCGCGACGAGAACATCACGGGATGACCTGATTTCACCCAGAGCGTTCCGAGCGTGCTGCCGATATGGCCGGACCCGATGATGCCGATCTTCAGCGGCGCCTGGGCGGATGCGGGGCGTGACATGCCGGCGGCAAGAGCAAGGCCGGCGAAGGTGCCGGCACGCAGCAAGGTGCGGCGGTTGAGACTGATACGATCGGCATCGGACATGGTTTTCTCTCCCAATATTTTGCCCAATTTTTTGGTGCAAACGGATATCAAACCAACAATCGAAAACACGACTTATTCAACGTGATGGTCGAGTATGGATTCGTAGCGCCGTGAATCGCAATCACATCATCGTAATCGGCGACATCAGAAACTTTCCGTCATGGCCGGGCTTGTCCCGGCCATCCACGTCTTCTCCTGCTCTTATCCAGCAAAGACGTGGATGCCCGGCACAAGGCCGGGCATGACGAACTAGAGTCACAGCGACGCGAAGAACTCCACCATGGCCTTGCGCTGCCTGGCGTCGGGAAACCTGCCGCGGCCGGCGCTGATATTGTCGGCCAGATGCGCAGGGTTGGTGGTGCCGGGGATCACCGCCGTCACCGCTTCATGGCCGAGCAGGAACTTGAGAAAGAATTGCGGCCAGGTGGTCGCGTCGAACTCGCGCGCCCATTCCGGAACGGTCTTGCCGCGCACCGCCGAAAATACCGAACTTCGTCCGAACGGCACCGCGGTCAGGACGGCCGCACCGGCATCACGGGCGGCCGGCAGCAGCCGTTTTTCGGCTTCGCGACCGGCCAGCGAATAATCGACCTGGAAAAAATCCGGCTTCTGTTTGGCGATCACCGCTTCCGCCGCGCCGTAGTCGCTTCTGAACGTTGTGGTGATCCCGATATAACGGCAGAGCCCCTGCGCCTTCCAGTCGCGAAACGGCGCCAGATCCTGCCGGGGATTTTGCACATTGTGCAGTTGCAGCAGATCGACCTGCCGGTAGCGCAGCCGTTCGAGCGAATGGTGGAATTCAACCGACCCGCCGGACTTGCTGCCATCTTCGATCTTGGTGGCGAGAAATACATTAGCGCGATCCTGATCCGACAGCAGGTCGCCGAGCACGCTTTCCGCCGCACCATAGGACGACGCGGTGTCGATCAGCTTGCAATCCTGTGCCAGGAGATCGTCGACCACCTTTTTCAGCTTGGCCCGGCCTTCGCCTTCCGGCCTGACCTGAAAATCGTTCGCGGTGCCGAGCCCGATCACCGGCAACAGCTCACCCGAATGGGGGATCGGCCGCGTCGCGATCGGCAGCTCGGCCGGTGAAGCCGACTGGCCGAAGGCGGGGGGCATTCCGTCCAGGATCAATCCGGTCCCGATCCCGACGGCGCCCTGCAACAGCCGCCGGCGCGAGGGGCTTCCGCCGCTGACATCAACGCCCGATTTAAAGTCCATCTGGATCGACCTCCATCCCGGCGAGGCTCCGACGCCTGCCGATGTGCCGGCGGCGATTTACGATAACCAACGCGCAGCAGTGTGGTTCGGCCCACGCTCACGATCCAGCAAAGAAAATGTGACCTGAAATGTACTCTGGAGGCCATTTCCACGAATTTTACGTCGATTTACCCGGCCATCCCTCGGCCGGACGAAGCCCCCTTATGACCAAAAAGTCGTCTTTGCGGGCCTCCCCGAACGCGGCTAGAACAAGCCCGTCACGCACCACCCAAAACGAAAAACCAAGGGAGATAAACACCATGAAGTCACTTGCAGCCGTGGTAGCGGCCGGGCTCGCTCTCGCCGCGTCCGGCTCTGCGGCGAACGCGCAGATCTCTGACGATGTCGTCAAGATCGGCGTTCTCACCGACATGTCCAGCCTTTATGCCGACGCAACGGGCAAGGGTTCGCTGGCCGCCGTCGAAATGGCGGTTGCCGATTATGGTGCCAAGGTGAAGGGCAAGCCCGTCGAGGTGATCTCGGCCGACCATCAGAACAAGCCCGACGTTGGCGTCGCCATCGCGCGCAACTGGTACGACAACGAGAAGGTCGACGCGATCTTCGACGTGCCGACTTCCTCGGTCGCGCTGCCGATCTCGGCGCTGACCCGCGAGAAGAACAAGATCCACATCAATTCCGGCGGCGGCAGCTCCGACATTACCGGCCCGGCGTGTTCGCCGAATACCGTGCACTGGACCTATGACACCTATGCGCTCTCCAACGTCGCGGGCAAGGCGATGGTCAAGCGCGGCGAAGACACCTGGTTCTTCGTCACCGCCGACTACGCCTTCGGCATGGCGCTGGAGCGCGACGCCGCCAACGTCGTCAAGGAAGCCGGCGGCAAGGTGCTTGGCGATGTCCGCCATCCCCTGAACTCGTCCGACTTCTCCTCCTTCCTGCTGCAGGCGCAGGCCTCCAAGGCCAAGGTCGTGGCGCTCGCCAACGCCGGCGGCGACACCACCAATGCGCTGAAGCAGGCGGCCGAATTCGGCATCACCCAGGGCGGCCAGAAGATGATCGCGCTGCTGCAGGAAATCACCGACACCCACGCCCTCGGCCTCAAGGAGACCCAGGGCCTGATCGTGACCGACGCTTTCTACTGGGACATGAATGACGAAACTCGCGCGTTCTCGAATCGCTTCAACGCCAAGGTCGGCCACATGCCCACCATGATCCAGGCGGGGCTGTACTCGGCGACGATGCATTATCTGAAGGCGATCGAAGCCATCGGCACCGACGAAGCGCCGAAGGTGATGGCGCAGATGCGGGCGACGCCGATCAACGACTTCTTCGCCAAGAACGGCCATATCCGGATCGACGGCCGCATGGTCCACGACATGTATCTGTTCGAAGCCAAGAAGCCGGAAGAATCCAAGGGCGAGTGGGATCTCTACAAGCTGCTCGCCACCGTGCCCGGCGACGAAGCCTTCCGTCCGCTCGACAAGGGCGGCTGCCCGCTAGTGAAGGCGGCGAACTGAGGCGCCGTCTTCTCCCTCGCCCCGCTCTTGCGGGGAGAGGGCTGGGGTGAGGGGCCGCGGCCTGTCCACGCACTCGGACTCGCGGATAGGCCCCCTCACCCGGAGACATCGCTATCGCGCTGTCTCCGACCTCTCCCCGCACGCGGGGCGAGGTGAGCACAAGCGCCGCTGACCACAAAAAAACGCGCCCGGCAAAACCGGGCGCGCTTCGTTTTAGGCGATCACTTCAAGGCCAACGTTACTCCGGATATTTGAATTCGGGCATCGCCTTCAGCTCGTCCTTGGTCGCATTGTAGACGGCGTGATCCGGATACGACTTCGAGGCCGTCGCCGGAGCCGACGTGGTGCCGGTCGCAGCGCCCGTGGTTGTCGTCGACGATGCCGGCTTGCTTCCGCCAGCACCAGCGGTACCGGTATAGGCAACCGGCTCATTGACGAACTTGATCTTGTCGAAGGGAATGGCAACCAGCTGCGCGCCGACGCCGAGCACGCCGCCGACGCTGATCACGGCCGCTTTGATATTGCCGCTCTTGTCGGTCAGGAGATCGCTGATCGAGCCAACACTCTCGTTGCTGTCGTTGTAGACGTTGAGACCAACGACCTTCGAGGTGCGCCAGTTACCCTGGAGCGACGAACTTGAGGCGGCGGCCGGGGCCATCTTAGCGCTGTCGCTGGTGGTGGTCGGGGTCTGCGCGAACGCAACAGTCGCAAATAAAGCGGACCCGGCCAAACCGGCCGCAACATATTTCATAAACATGATCTGTCTCCCTGAGATGAAATCGTCTTGGGAAAACAACTTCATCCATCGGCCGTTCCAGCGACCCATTGTCTTTCAGATATTGCAAATGCGAAAAATTCTGCGGGTTCCGTGGAACAGCGGCATCAGAACAGCGCTATCGTCCCGCAAACTCATCGCCCGCAACGGCAGATGTTGCGCGCATCGCGCGAACGCGCAAATCAGAAGCCGCCCCAGTACGGCGGAACTCCGTAATAGCGATGCAACTCGGTTTCCTGCGAACGATCGCCCCAGTCGAAATCCTTGTCGGCACGGAACGACGGCGCGCGTTTAAGCTCCTCGTCGTCGATGTCGAGCTGGTAGGCTTCGAACTGCGGATTATAGCTCAGTCGCGCCCACGGCAACGGGAGCAGATTGGTGCCCATGCCGAGAAAGCCGCCGAAGCTCAGGATCGCGTAGGACACTTTGCCGCTGACCTTGTCGATCATCAGCCGTTCGATGTGGCCGATCCTGTCACCGTTCGGCCTTCGCACCGCGGTGCCTTCGACCCGATCGCTTGCAATCAACTGGTGTGGCGTAGTCATGACGTCGGTCATCATCCTCATCCTTGCGGGGTTGATGAGCTAAACCAACGTGTCGGCCGTGACCTGGTTCCCGCGTCATTATGGCCCAAATTACAACGATCACCTTCCCGTTCTGGGAAGAATGATCGCGGCGTGCGCCGGTGTGCGTCGGCGGGGACCTGGCTTGAAGAAAGAACCTGATGCAAGAACCTGAGCCAAGAATCTGAGGAAAGAACCCGGTTGAAATCAGGTTTTATAGTTGATCAGCAGTGCCGATAAGGACGAACTGCTATCGGTAGGGGTGGTGCTGCCGGTCGCGTTGTAGAGCGACGACGACGAGTTCGAGAGCGAATCCTGCAGTGACTGGAGAAATTGCTGAAGCACATCGGGGGTTGAACTGGTGGCACCCGAACTGCTGGTGCTGCCGGTCGACGACGAAGCACTCGACGACGAGGCACTCGATGACGAGGCGCCGCCATGGCCGCCGTGATGACCGTGATGAACGCCGCCGGCGCCGCCTGGCGGAGGGCCCCCGGCAACCCCGGGTCCACCCGGACCACCGGGCGTTCCGAGCGCCGCGGTCGCGCCTGACGTATTGGCATCACCCGCGCCGCCGGGACCGTTGGCGAATGCGCCCTGGAATACGCCCTGCAATTCGGTGGCCTGGTCGGCGGTCAGTTTACCGCTCGAGACTTCGCCGGCGATCAGGCTGTCGATCTTCGATTTGATATCGCCCGGCGCCGCGTTGGTGCTGCTGCCTGAGCTGCTCGGATCACCGCCCTGCAGCGAGGAGTTGATGTCGGTCAGCGCGGAAGACAGCGCGCTCTGATCATTCGAACTGACGGCCCCCGAATTGACTTCCGACTGCAGCTCCGACTGCAGCAACTGGAGAGGCGACTGATAGGTGCTGCCGGAGGCCGCGGAAATTGAGGTCATGATGGCTCCAAAGCTTCTTGAAAGATGACCTAACGTTAAGGTTAATGATCTTAACGGGACCTTTTTATCCCCCTACAAGGGTGTTGCCTGGTGTTACGCCGGCGACGCCAGAAATATTGGGAAACAAAATTCCTGGGCCGGTTCTTCTCGAATCACATTCAAAGGTTCGCATGGCTACGGCATCACCGAATATTCTTGTCGTTGAAGACGATCGCGAGACGCGATCACTGATCGCAAAATACCTGCGCGGCAACGGCTGCAACGTCGCCGCGGCGTCCGACGGACGCGAGATGGCCCGCGCGATGGCCGACCATCGCGTCGACCTGTTGATCCTCGACGTGATGCTGCCGGGCGAGGACGGCCTTAGCCTGTGCCGCAAGGTGCGCGCGGAATCGCAGGTGCCGATCATCATGCTCACCGCGCGCGGCGAAGACGTCGATCGCATTCTCGGCCTCGAGATGGGCGCGGACGATTACCTCGCCAAGCCGTTCAATCCGCGGGAACTGCTGGCGCGTATCAATGCCGTGCTGCGGCGCCACGCGGCGGCGCAGACGGTCAGCGCCACCAACGGCGCGACCGCCCTCACCTTCCTCGGATGGCAGATCGATTTCAGGCTGCGCGAACTGCGCAACCCGGCGGGCGCCCGGGTGGCCATGACCAGCGCCGAGTTCGACCTGCTGCGCACCTTCTGCGAACGGCCGGGCCGCGTGTTGTCGCGCGACAGCCTGCTCGATCTGACGCAGGGACGCAGCTCCGGCTCGTTCGAACGCAGCATCGACGTGCTGGTCAGCCGCATCCGCCGCAAGATCGAAGCCGACCCGGCCGACGCCACCATGATCAAGACGGTGCGCTCCGGCGGCTACATGTTCACGCCAACGGTGAATGCGGTCGCGGTTTCCGCAAACGCGCCGTCATGAACCTGTTGGGCTTTCTCAATCTGCGACGCATCAGCGGACAAATCGCGGCGCTGGTGGTCGCCTCGATCGTAGCGCTTCACCTGATCATCACGGCGGTCTTCCTGATCCATCGGCCGGACCAGCCCGATCCGATGATCGACCGCCGCCATAGCCAGCTCGCCGCCAGCATCCAGCTTGTCGGCGCAGCACCGGCCGCCGAGCGGCCGCGTTTGGTCGCCGACATTGCCCACGCCTTTCCGCAACTGAATATCGAAAGTCTGCCAGACACGGTCGCGCCGGAGCAGAATCCCGCAACCTTCGAGCAGCGGATGCTGCATCACCGCCTCGGCGCGAGCTACCAGGTGTTTTCGCTCGGGCCCGACACCGATCCCCACAAGGTCGGTATCGTGCTGCCGGACGGCGCAATGATTTCAGCGATGCTCTCGGATTTTCGGCCGCGCCCGTTCTGGGGCGGCCCGTGGATGATGACGCTGCTATTCGCGGTCATCAGCTTCACGCTGCTCGGGCTATGGGCCGCGCGCGCCTTGACGGCGCCGCTGTCGTCCTTTGCCAAGGCCGCCGAGGATTTCAGCCTGGACGGCACCGCAGCACCCTTGCCGGAGCGTGGCCCCGAGGAAATTCGCTCGGTGGCACGGGCGCTCAACCGGATGCGGGAGCGGATCGGGACCTTGATCGACGACCGCACCAAGATGCTCGCCGCCATCAGCCACGATTTGCGCACGCCGATCACCCGGATGCGGCTGCGCTCCGAATTCATCGAGGATGACGGCCATCGCAGCCGCATGTTGCGCGATCTCGACCAGATGCGATCGATGCTGGAATCCGTGCTCTCGTTCCTGCGCAACGACCGCAAGCTCGAATCCATGACGCTGGTCGATATCGCGACGACGCTGCAGCTGATCACCGATCAATTCACCGATATGGGTCACAAGGTCGTCTATGACGGCCCGGAACACGCCATGGCCACGGCGCGGCCCGACGATCTGCATCGCAGCGTCACCAATCTGGTGGAGAACGCGGTCAGGTTCGGGGCAGAAGCCAGACTTCGTCTCGTCGTGGAGCCGGACCTCATCACGATCGAAGTCGAGGACGACGGCCCCGGCATTTCCGACGCCCGCAAGGAAATCATGCTGGAGCCGTTCGTGCGCGGCGACGACGCCCGCAACATGGACGAAGCCTCCGGCTTCGGCCTCGGCCTGTCGATCGCGCGCGCCATCGTGCTGGCCCACGGCGGCAGCTTGTCGCTGCACGACCGCCAGCCGCACGGATTGATCGTTCGCATTGAATTGCCGGCGCGTCAGCAGACGCAACAGGCCGCCTGAGCCATAGCGTTTTCGAACGAAGCATGCCCTCGGACTTGATCCGGGGGTGGTCGCCGGTTCGCGTGAAGAAAACGCGTCAGGAATAAAACTCTATCAGGCGGCGATCTGCTCCTGGTCCGGCTGCGCGCTCTCGAAGGCGACCGCCTCGAAGCGGTAGTCACAGGCGTAGCAGTGCCAGAGATAGGACGTGCGGCGCTGGCCGGCTTCGATCCATTCCGGCATCGAGATCGGCCGGCCGCACTGGGCGCAGGGGTTTCCGCGAGGCAAATCGCCGAACTCAACTCGGGCCATGACGCATCTCCCTTGTAGATTCTTTTTTTGAAGTGGATTGGTTCTGAAGCAGATTGGACAGGTTGACTGACGGGTCACTTTTTTTTTACTGGCGGATTTGCCAACGGACCCTCGCATACTGTCGTGGCAGATTTTTGAAACGGCGTTGAGTCTTTTGTGCGGTGAGGCGACCGATCGCCGCACACGCCAACGTCGTTCATCCTGTCCAATGATCGCTAAATTTTATTTGATCTTCGGATCGACCGCCGGCTCGACGGTATGCACCGCGCCGGGCTTGCGCACGTGAATGGTGGCGATGTCGTCGGAATAGACCTTCTGCCAGCCGTCCATGTGATCGAGCAATTTGGTCGCCGCACTCTGTGTCCGCATCAAGGTCGCCTCGATGTCGTATTGATCGAGCAGCCGAAACAGATTGTCCGGCTGCATCAGGCCGCTGGCGGCGTTGTGATCGACAAAGAATTTCTCGCCGTACAACTCGGTGCGGCCGTCGATGAATGGCGCGACGCCATTGGCGATCAGATAGCCGCCGAAATCATAGTCGTTGAACACGCGGGTGAAATTGTATTTCTTCAACTCGGTCACGGCGGCGACCGGCGCGCTGTGGACGTGCGGCTCGAAGCGATGCGCCGAGGCATAGGCCACCGTGCCCGCCACCAGCGCGATTCCGACGCTGGCGAACAGCACGCCACGCGTCGGCGACACGCCGCTTGCGACGGCGACCTCAGCGCCACCGATTTGTCGTGCCAAGGGAGCGGCCAGCACCAGCGGCGCCAGCAGCGCCAGGATTTCGACCGCGCGTCCCTGCGCGAACGCCATGTGCAACAGGCCGAGCAGCAGCAGGATCCGGGTCGGCGGCAGCTTGATGCCGCGGAACAGCGATAGCCCGATGCCGAGCAACAGGCAGATCTCGAACGTGCCGAGGCCGCCGAACTCGGTCGGCTTCCATTCCAAGATCAGCGGCAGCGCATTGCCGAGCTCGAGAATTTTTTGCGACGCCAGCAGCGCATTCCAGCCATAGGGCGTGCAGCAGCTCGCCGCGAGCGCCAGAACCCCGAACGCCGCCCAGCGCAGCGCCAGCGATGTCCGCAGCTTCGCGCCGGCACCGACCACCGCGTCGAGCGCGATCGGCGCGATCAGCACCAGACCGAACACGAAGCCGCCATGCAAATTGGCCCACAGCGCCATCAGCGGCAGCAGCCAGAACGACGGCGCGCGACGCCGATCGGCGGCGGCGATCAACCCGCCCACCCACACCACCATGACCGGCATCGCCAGCACATGCGGCCGAGCCAGCAGATGCGGCACGGTCAAGGCCAGCGCCGCAGCCACGAACACCAGGCTGGTGCTTTCGCTGAGACGTCGATTCAAGAACTTGATCAGTAGCGCGAAGGTCGCCGCGATCGCGCTGGTCGCCAGCACCACCGGCCCGCTCCAGCCCGCGACGGCGTAGGTCTTGGCATAGAGCACCTGCGCCAGCCATTGGGTCGAGATCCAGGGCTGGCCGCGCATGGTGAAGGAATAAACGTCCGATGTCGGCACCGCGCGGTGGTCGATGATCCACTGCCCGACCGTGACCTGCCACATCGTATCGGGATCGATCAGCAGCCGGTTGCCGGCCAGGAGAAACAGCGCATAGACGCCGACGCCGACCCACAACGGCAGCAGCCCGCGCAGCGGACTGGCCTCCTCGGTGATCTCTGCAACGGATAGGGTCATCGGCGCGGCCGGATTTCCTGGATTTCCTGCCCGAAACAAGCACGTCAGGGCATAATTCTTGGTAAAGCGGCGCCCGCCACGGCAGCCCGACGCAATTTCGCCACATCCCCGCCCGGTGTTTGCAACAATTACGGTGTGTGAAGCGTTAGCCGCTGATCCACGAAGCGTCCAAAGGGTCTCGCAAGGCCAATGACTTCGTTAATGAAACGTCTGTTTTTGCTGACCGGGCTGGCCATGACGGCGATGCTGCCGCTTTCGCAAGCCGCGCTCGCGCAGCGCGCCAAATATGAAGAGATGATCGCGACCCACGCCAGGGCCAATCTGGTGCCGGAAACGCTGGTGCATCGGGTGATCGTCCGCGAGAGCAAATATCAGGCGTCATTGTTGGGCAGCGGCGGCGCCATCGGCCTGATGCAGATCAAGCTCGCGACCGCGCGCAGCCTCGGCTACACCGGCACCGCCGAAGGCCTGCGCGATCCCGCCACCAATCTGCTGTACGGCATCAAATATCTGGCCGGCGCCTTTCGCGCCGCCAATGGCGACCACGACCGCGCGGTGCACTATTACGCCGCCGGCTATTACTTTGCCGCCAAGCATCAGCGGCTCGAACATCTGAAGGAAGCCAAAGCCGGCCCTTCGACCACGCCGCCGAAAGTCGCGCCGAACGACGCCGTCGCCGCGGTGAAGGACGACATCTCGGCGAAAGACGACACTAAAGATGCCACGGAGACCAAATCCGCGGCCATTGCCGCGCCGGTTCCTGCGCCACACGCAGGTGACAGCGGCGTGAAGGCGCGTTGACACCACCTGCCATAAGCCTACACTTTAGCCGTTCCGAGGGGAGCTCCGACGAGGAGCTGAGAGACCGCACGCTCAAAACCTGTTCGCAGGTGCGAGACCGCGGTGACCCTTTGAACCTGATCCGGGTCATGCCGGCGAAGGGACAGGGATGTTTCAGACGACCAAGGCCCCGCGAGGGGAATCCTCGATATCTATTATTGGCGCAGGCATTGCCGGCGCCTGGCAGGCGCTGCTGTTCGCCCAGGCCGGCCGGCAGGTGACGCTGCACGAGCGCAGCGACGCGGCCATGCTGCAATCGACCAGCCATTGGGCCGGCGGCATGCTGGCGCCCTATTGCGAGGCCGAAGTCTCCGAGCCCGTGATCGTGCGGCTGGGCTTGCGTTCCCTCAACCTCTGGCGCGAGCAGTTTCCCAAAACCCCGTTCAACGGTTCGCTGGTGGTGGCGCATCCGCGCGACCGCGCCGATTTCGACCGCTTCGCCAAGCTGACATCAGGCCACCAACGGCTCGACGCGGCCGCGATGGCCGAAATCGAACCGGCGCTCGAGGGCCGTTTCCGCGACGGGCTGTTTTACCCTGACGAAGGCCATGTCGAGCCGCGCCGCGTGCTGCCGCAACTGCATACGCGCCTCACCGAAGCCGGCGGCACCATCCGCTTCAACAGCGACGCCAACCCTGAGGACTGCGACGGCATCGTGATCGATTGCCGCGGCCTCGCCGCGCGCGACACGCAGCCTGAGTTGCGCGGCGTCAAGGGCGAGATGATCATCGTCGAAACCGGCGAGATCGAATTTTCACGGCCGGTGCGGCTGATCCATCCGCGCTGGCCGCTTTACATCATTCCGCGCGCCGATCACCAGTTCATGATCGGCGCCACCACCATCGAGGCGGAAGACCGCGGCGTCAGCGTGCGCTCGGCGCTGGAGCTGCTGAGCGCCGCCTATGCGGTGCATCCGGCCTTTGCCGAAGCCCGCATCGTCGAATTCGGTTCTGGTTTGCGGCCGGCCTTCCCCGACAATCTGCCGCGCATCGCGGTGCAGGACGACAAAATCTCCGTCAACGGACTTTATCGGCACGGCTTCCTGCTGGCGCCGGCGCTGGCGGAACTGACGCTCGGCTATGTCGAGCGCGGCGTGATCGACAACGAGGTGATGCAATGCGCGTGATGGTCAATGGCGAGCCGCGGGAGATAGCGTCGGCACGTGTCGACGCGCTGCTCGGCGAACTCGAATATGAAGGCACCCATTTTGCGATCGCGCTGAACTTCGACGTGCTGCCGAAAAGCCGCTGGGCCGAGACGCCATTGAAGAGCGGCGACGAGATCGAGATCATCACCCCGCGGCAGGGAGGGTGAGGATGGTGCTGCACGAACATCTCCTCACGTCGTCCCCGCGCAGGCGGGGACCCATAACCCCTGGCGTGGATTGTGATGGAAGGTGTCTGCCCCATTGCCCAACAAGAGGCGACACGGCGTATGGGTCCCCGCCTTCGCGGGGACGACGAAACGAATCGTTGAGAGCTAACCCATGCTGAACTTCTACTCCAAAACCTTCTCCTCCCGCCTCTTGATCGGCAGTGCGCTGTATCCGTCGCCGGCGATCATGCAGGCGGCGATACGGGCTTCCGGCGCCGGCATCGTCACGGTGTCGCTGCGGCGCGAAGCCGCGGGCGGCAAGACCGGCGATGCGTTCTGGTCGCTGATCCGCGAGCTGGATGTGACGGTGCTGCCGAACACCGCCGGCTGCCGCAGCGTGCGCGAGGCCGTGACCACGGCAAAACTGGCGCGCGAATTGTTCGGGACGTCCTGGATCAAGCTCGAGGTGATCGCCGACAACGACACGCTGCAGCCCGACGTGGTCGGCCTGGTCGAAGCCGCCGGCATCCTGATCAAAGACGGCTTTGAGGTGTTTCCCTATTGCACCGAAGACCTCGGCGTCGCGATGCGGCTGGTCGATGCCGGGTGCAGGGTGGTGATGCCGTGGGCCGCGCCGATCGGCAGCGCCAAGGGCATCATCAACCGCGATGCATTGAAGCTGATGCGCGACCGCCTGCCCGATATCACTTTGGTGGTCGACGCCGGCATCGGCGCGCCCAGCCACGCCGCGCACGCGCTCGAACTCGGCTACGACGCCGTGCTGCTCAATACCGCTGTTGCCAAAGCCGCCGACCCCGTCGCGATGGCCAACGCGTTTCGCCTCGGCGTCGAGGCCGGTCGCTCCGCCTACGAAGCCGGGCTGATGGAAGCCCGCGATTTCGCCTCTCCTTCAACTCCAGTCATCGGGACACCCTTCTGGCATGCCGTATCCTGATCGGTTTTATCCAGTCGTCGACAGCGTCGCCTGGGTCGCGCGGCTGACCGCGCTTGGCGTCGGCACCGTGCAGTTGCGCGCCAAAGACTTGAATGAGTCGCAGGCGCTGCAGATCGTCACCGACGCGCTCGCCGTCACGTCAGGCACATCAACCAAATTGGTCGTCAATGACTACTGGCGCGCGGCGATCGTCGCGGGCGCCAAGCATCTGCATCTCGGCCAAGAAGATCTGGCCGACGCCGACCTCAAGGCAATCCGCGACGCCGGTCTCACGCTCGGCATCTCCACCCATGACGACGAGGAACTGGCGACCGCGTTGCGCGCCGATCCGGATTACATCGCGCTGGGGCCGATCTTTCCGACCACGCTGAAATCGATGCGCTTCGCGCCGCAGGGCATTCCCAAAATCACCGAATGGAAAAAACGCATCGGCGATATCCCGCTGGTTGCGATCGGCGGCATCAAGCTCGAACAGGCCCAAGCGATCTTCGCGGCCGGCGCCGATTCCATCGCCGTCGTCAGCGACGTCACCCAGAACGCCGACCCGGATGCGCGGGTCAAACATTGGCTTGGCGATTCCGCCAAAGCCGCCTGACTGAAGAAATACAACGGAGGATACACCATGAACATCCGCTCCAACCCCGACACCACGCTTCCCGCCGTCACCACCGGGCCGCTGCCGGCCTCGCGCAAAATCTGGGTCACCCCGGATGAAGCACCCGATGTGCGGGTGCCCTTGCGCGAGATCATCCTGAGCCCGGGCGCCGGCGAGCCGAATTTGCCTGTTTATGACACCTCCGGCCCCTACACCGATCCGGCCGTGACCATCGACGTCAATGCGGGCCTCAGCCGCGCGCGCATCGAATGGGTCAAGGAGCGCGGCGGCGTCGAGGAATATCAGGGCCGCGACATCAAGCCGGAAGACAATGGCAATGTCGGCGCCTCGCATGCCGCGAAATCGTTCACCGCGCATCACAAGCCGCTGCGCGGCCTCGACGGCCACAAGATCACGCAGCTTGAGTTCGCCCGCGCCGGGATCATCACCAAGGAGATGATCTATGTCGCGACCCGCGAGAATCTCGGGCGTAAACAACAATTGGAACGCGCCGAAGCCGCGCTGGCCGACGGCGAAAGCTTTGGCGCCTCGGTGCCCGCCTTTGTCACCCCGGAATTCGTCCGCAGCGAGATCGCAAGGGGACGCGCGATCATCCCCTGCAACATCAACCATGGCGAACTCGAGCCGATGATCATCGGCCGTAACTTCCTCACCAAGATCAATGCCAATATCGGCAACAGCGCCGTCACCTCGTCGGTCGAGGAAGAAGTCGACAAGATGGTGTGGGCGATCCGCTGGGGCGCCGACACCGTGATGGACCTCTCGACGGGGCGCAACATTCACACCACCCGCGAATGGATTTTGCGCAATGCGCCGATCCCGATCGGCACCGTGCCGATCTATCAGGCGCTGGAGAAGTGCGAAGGCGATCCGGTGAAACTGACCTGGGAGCTCTACAAGGACACGCTGATCGAGCAGTGCGAACAGGGCGTCGATTACTTCACCATCCACGCCGGCGTGCGGCTACCCTACATCCACCTCACCGCCAACCGCGTCACCGGCATCGTGTCGCGCGGCGGCTCGATCATGGCGAAGTGGTGCCTGGCGCATCACAAGGAAAGCTTCCTCTACACCCACTTTGAAGAGATTTGCGACCTGATGCGCAAATACGACGTGTCGTTCTCGCTCGGCGACGGCCTGCGTCCGGGCTCGATCGCCGACGCCAACGACCGCGCCCAGTTCGCCGAACTGGAAACGCTCGGCGAGCTCACCAAAGTGGCATGGGACAAGGGCTGCCAGGTGATGATCGAAGGCCCCGGCCATGTGCCGCTGCACAAGATCAAGATCAACATGGACAAGCAGCTCAAGGAGTGCGGCGAAGCGCCGTTCTATACCCTCGGGCCGCTGACCACCGACATCGCGCCGGGCTACGACCACATCACCTCGGGCATCGGTGCGGCCATGATCGGCTGGTTCGGCTGCGCGATGCTGTGTTATGTGACGCCGAAGGAGCATCTGGGTCTTCCGAACCGTGACGACGTCAAGGTCGGCGTCATCACCTACAAGATCGCGGCGCATGCGTCCGATCTCGGCAAGGGCCACCCGGCCGCGCAACTGCGCGACGACGCCTTGTCACGCGCCCGTTTCGATTTCCGCTGGGAGGACCAGTTCAACCTCGGCCTCGATCCGGAAACCGCGCGGCTCTATCACGACGAAACGCTACCCAAGGACGCCCACAAAGTCGCGCATTTCTGCTCGATGTGCGGCCCGAAGTTCTGTTCGATGAAAATCACCCAGGACGTCCGCGACTACGCCGCCACCCTGAACGACCCGACCACGGTCGGCCTCTCCATCTCAGGCACCATCGAAGACGGCATGGCGCAGATGAGCGCCAAGTTCAAGGAGATGGGGAGCAGTGTGTATCTCGATGCGGAGAAGGTGAAGGAGAGCAACAAGGTGTTGTGAGACACCTGCTGCGCGTCATGCCCGGGGCGCGCCCCCGGGCATCCATCGCAAATGCGAAAGGCCGGGCGAAAGCCCGGCTTTTTTGGCTGCAGTAAAAAACGAAAAGTTGCGGGGAGAATACATGAAAGTCTACATCGCGATATCCGGGGCTGATCATGGAGCACGCACAGATCGCTTCGCTCATTCGGCTACTCGCTATCTTTGATGATACTCGACGCGCATAACTATCGGTACAATTTCGCTGTGGAGGCGCCGCAACGAGAACTCCGCGTGTAGCATCATCCGCTATTTCGGATCCGCCCTATAATCACGGGTTATGTCTCCGCCTACCCAATCCGCCCTACAGACGAGTTCACGCAACATGACCAACACAGAAGCCACCTTTACCACAATATCAACGCTGGATGACTATCCAGAAACGGCAAGATTGCTCGGCACATTGACAGTGGCGTGGTCGCACGCAGAACGCGTTCTGTATTTGGCATTTTGGGCAGCGTCAGAAACGACCCAGCAGAAGGCATTCGAAATCTACGAGAACCTAGCAAATTTTCGAGCGCGATATGATTTAGCAGTTACGCTACTCAAGCAAGACCAAGCTAATCACCCCAAGCTCCCTGAACTTATTGCGAAGCTTCAGACGCTCATTCAGTGCTTCCAAATTCGAAACGAACTCGTTCACCGCACGTGGGTGAGAAGTAAGGATGGCAGCCTCGCCCTATTGGATCACCGCATAAATAAAAAAGTGCCCAAGCTGCATTCGATCAAAGATGACGAGATACGTGCTACCATCAAACTGATTAATGCGACATGCGACAACGTCATTTCAATCATTATGGAAATCTACCCAAGCGCATTTTCGCGTCCGAGCACGTAGCAAACTTAGCCCGGATGAGCGGAGCGATATCCGGGGCTGGCAGAAATCCCGCATCTCGCTAAGCTCATGCGGATTACAGCCACTTCACTGGAGTGCATCCCATGCCCATCCAACACTTCCCCCCACCCGCCGGCATCAAAGCCCCGCCGCTCTCCTTTGCGGCCCGCGTCGGTGATCTCCTCTTCATCTCCGGCATCCCCGGCTTCGACGCCAACGGCGGCCTGCCCGACGGCTTCGAAGCGCAGTTCGCCAATGTCGTCACCAACATCAGGCGCGTGCTGGATGAGGCCGGTGCCACCTTCCGCGATCTGGTCAAGGTCAACGTGCTGCTGACGCGCGCGTCCGATGTCGCCACGATGAATGCGCTTTATGCTGGAACATTCGGTCCGGCGCCCTATCCGGCTCGCACCACCTGCGTGGTGCAGGCGCTGCCCGATCCGAAGATGCTGATCGAGATCGAGGGCGTGGCGTCGCTGAAAGCGTAGAAACGCCGTCGTAGCCCGGATGAGCGGAGCGACATCCGGGGCTGCTGACGCGGTCTATCGCGAGGTTCTCCCGCATGTCGCTTCGCTCATGCGGGCTACGCGTATTCGGCGGCGTCAATCTCGCGCGAAACGAGCTATTACTTCAACGTAATCGCAAGCCCGCTGAGGTCGAGGTTCGCGATCAGTCCGAGCTGCTTGCCGCTTAATTCCAGGATCGCGCCGTTCTGGTTGGTCAGCACGATGCCGCGCACGCCGGCGCCGAGCGCAACGCCGGCGCCCGCCGCGCCGTAGATGCCGGCGATGTCCTGCGCCCGGTGGATATTTCGGACCCGCCCCTGCAGCGTGGTCTGGGAGCCACCGAACACGAGGCCATAGTCCAGCCCGCCGGCCGAGAGCCCGTAGGTCTGGCCGTGGAAGGTCATAACACCGCTGCCGGCGGAGCCGCCGAAGATCCAGCCCGCCTTGAAGATCACGAGCGTCACCGCCCCTTCGTCGGCCCGGGCGGCGGACGGCGCTGCGAGCACCGCCAGCGCGAACAGCACGGCGCGGGCCGCAGATGACAATCTCATGGGGGTTCTCCGGAGGATGTGAGAGGCAGATCGAATCGTGGCGGCAATGTAGCCGATGGACGGCACCGTTGAAATGTCCGCGAGGGTGCGGGGTGATCAAATCGAGGGGGGCGGCGTTGAAGGCGTGAATTGTAGGGTGGGTTAGTACTACTGAGTCAGAAGGTCGCAGACTTTTGGGGCTGAGTGTCTGTCCGAAGAGTTCA
>Ga0193716_1000549_pt1 | contig 22673 bp, 22 predicted proteins | sample U2c1metaG_FD_145901 | JGI IMG/M metagenome (GOLD analysis project Ga0193716, IMG submission 145901) | Soil microbial communities from a riparian zone of the East river system, Colorado, United States - U2c1 | ecosystem: Environmental > Terrestrial > Soil > Riparian zone | place: USA: East River...
CTGGGCCGGCGGCCGGCCGCCGTGCTTTCCGCGACCTCTGCAGCGTGGGCAGTGCCAACTGCAAACCACTGACATCGTTTGGCTTAATCGTTGTCCGAAATTCTGCAAATGGACTATCTCTAGTTGCATTGACGGAATGACTCTGCGGATGCTATAAAAATAGGGTTCGAAGCGGCAGCTCTTAGCCCACCGTAGTCTGTCGGGTCAGGCTTACGGCGTGGCTGCCAACCTGTGGGGCGCTTCACGGCCACAAAACGAGTTTAGGCGAAACCTTTTAAATGCAAGATATCGTTCACCAACTTGGCGAACTCTTCCTTCAGGCTGTGCCTACAGTCCTGATCATCTTCCTTTTTTACTTCATCTTACGGGCCATTTTCTTCAAGCCGTTGCTGCAAATCTTGGCCGAACGCGAAGCCCGTACAACGGGCGCCGAGAAGGCCGCTGAAGAAGCCCAGGCTGCTGCCGCCGCCAAGGTCCAGGAGTATGACAGCGCCCTCAAACAGGCCCGCGCCCAGGTTTACGCCGAGCAGGAAGCCGCTCGCAAAAAGCTTCTCGACGAGCGGGCGAGTAAGATCAAGGAAGTTCGCACAAAAGCTGCGGCTGACGTGGCCGCGGCAAAAGACCGCATCGCCGGCGAGCTGGCTGCAGCCCGAACCGATGTAGAAGCAACCGTTGCCGAACTTTCCCAAGAGATTGCGCGTCGCATCCTGGAAGCTCCGCGTCCTGGCGCACCCGCAGGAGGCGCACGATGATGCGCAAGAACAGAATTTTCCTTCTCGTCAGCATATTCTTTGTACTGCTGTTCGCAGCCACCCAGGTGGGCGCTGCCGAAGAGGCCGCGAACCCCAAGGCGGCACACTTCACGGAAATTTTCAAATGGATCAACTTCGCTATCGTTGTCGGGCTTGTGATTTGGATATTCGCTAAGCTCCTGCCTCCGAAATTCCGCAACGATGCAGCGATGATCAACGCTGCAATCGCGAAAGCGACTGCGGCCAAAGCGCTGGCCGACGCGCAGCTGCGGGATGCGCAAACCAAACTCGCGAACTTGCAGAAGGAAGTATTGGAATTGCGGGCGCTGGCGGAGCGGGAATCTGGTGACGAAGTCGAACGCATTCATTCCGCAACTCAGACCGAAGCGCAAAAAATCGCCGCTGCCGCGAAAGCTGAAATTGAAGCCACGGAACGCTCGGCACGCATTGAATTGAAAGCGTTGGCCGCAAAGTTGGCGGTTGATGGGGCCGAAACTCTTCTCGTCAAACAGCTCACGCCCCAAGCGCAAGAATCGCTCATAAATAATTTCGTCAAAACGCTTGACGGGAGACCCAATTGAAGTCAGCGAGTCTCCAATATGCCAATGCGCTGGCGGACATAGCGTTGGCACAGGGTGCTGCCGAGCCAGCGGCCAGGCAGCTGACGGATTTTGGCGCGGCTTATGCGGAGTCTGCCGAACTGCGCACCTTTCTCAGCAGTCCCAGCATTGCCACTCAGGCCAAGCATGGCGTGTTGGAAAAGATTGCAGCGCGTATCGGCGCCAGCAAAATCATTCGCAATTTTCTTCTGGTGATTGCCGACCATCATCGCGCCCATATCCTTCCTGAAATTATTACGGCATTCCAGCAAGTGATTCGGCAGCGGCAAGGTGTGGCGGAAGCGGAAATATCTTCGGCAGTGCAATTGAGCGACGCGCAAAAGTCGCAATTCGCCAGTTCCCTGGCGAAACTCACGGGCAAGAAAATCGAACCAAAATTCTCGCTAGACCCGGCTCTTTTGGGCGGAGCGGTCGTACGGATCGGCGACACAATTTACGATGGCTCGCTGCGCAGCCGATTGAATGGCATGCGCGCGCGCCTGGCAGGCGAATAAGAGGTCTTAGTAACGCTGGGTTTTCCTCCAGCGCGTTTTCAGGACTGGCACAAGGTTAGCGTTCAGCGACGGAGCAGGCATGGCCAACATCAAGGCAGACGAAATTAGCAAGATTCTGCGAGAGCAGATCGAGAATTACGAACAGACCGTTGCGGTCGACGAAGTGGGCGCAATCATCAGCGTCGGCGACGGCATCGCGCGGGTCCATGGCCTTGCAAAAGTTATGGCCGGTGAGATGCTCTCGTTCCCGCACAACGTATTCGGCATCGCCCTCAACCTCGAAGAAGAGGAAGTTGGCGTCGTGCTCCTCGGCGAATCCACCGAATTGAAGGAAGGCGACGTCGTCAAGCGCACGAACACGATTATGTCCGTGCCCGTGGGCGACGAATTGATTGGACGTGTTGTGAATCCGCTCGGCCAGCCTGTCGATGGCAAGGGCCCGATCACCGCCAAGCAGCGTAATCCGCTCGAGCGCATCGCTCCTGGCGTCTTGGATCGCCAACCTGTTCGCGAACCTTTGCAGACCGGTATCAAGGCCATTGACGCGATGATTCCCATCGGCCGCGGGCAGCGCGAATTGATTATCGGCGACCGTCAGACCGGTAAGACCGCCGTCATTCTCGACACCATCATCAATCAAAAGGGCAGCGGCGTTATCTGCATCTACTGCGGCATCGGCCAGAAGCGTTCCACAATGGCCCAGGTTGTGAAGACGCTTACCGACGCCGGGGCGATGGAATACACCATTGTCGTTGCCTCTTCGGCTGCGGAGCCTGCGTCACTGCAATACATCGCTCCCTATGCGGCCTGCGCGATGGGCGAGTTTTTCCGTGACAACAAGCGCCACGCCATTACCTTCTACGACGACCTTTCCAAGCACGCCCAGGCGTATCGCGAGATTTCTTTGCTGTTGCGCCGTCCTCCGGGACGCGAAGCGTTTCCAGGCGACGTCTTTTATCTCCACTCGCGCTTGTTGGAGCGCGCTGCGAAATTGAACGACAAGCTGGGAGCCGGTTCGCTCACCGCGCTTCCGGTCATTGAAACGCAGGCCGGTGACGTCTCTGCCTACATTCCGACCAACGTGATTTCCATCACCGATGGACAGATTTATCTGGAAGCCGACTTGTTCAATGCCGGTATTCGTCCGGCCATCAACGTCGGTATTTCGGTGAGCCGGGTCGGCGGTAACGCGCAGATCAAAGCCATGCGTCAGGTAGCCGGAACGTTGCGCCTGGACATGGCGCAGTTTCGGGAACTCGCGGCTTTCGCGCAATTCGGCGCCGACCAACTGGACAAGGTCACGCAAGGTCAGCTGGCTCGTGGCCAACGCCTGACAGAAATCCTGAAGCAGGATCAGTACGTTCCGCTCTCCGTTGAAAAGCAGGTGCTCAGCATTTTTGTAGCCACCAGCGGCGCGATTGACAACGTTCCCGTTCCGGAAGTTCGCCGCTTTGAAACTGAATTTCTGCAGTACATAGAAACCAGCAATCCTTCGATTCTGAAGAACATTGCCGAAAAGAAAGCGCTCGACGATTCAATCAAGGCCGACATCAAGAAAGCCCTTGATTCGTTCAAGGAACGTTTCACGGCTGCAGTTGCCGCAACGGCCAAGTAGTTTTGGGGAAACGGTAACAGACGAATAAAGATGCCCACACTTCTCGATTTCCGGCGCAGCATTCGCTCGGTGAAAAACACCCAGCAGATTACGCGCGCGATGAAGTTCATCTCGGCGGCCTACCTGCGCAAGGCCCAGGATGCGGCTTTTGCTGCGCGTCCATATGCAGAACAGTTGGCCCGCGTGCTGCGTTCCACAATGTCGCGCATCGACGAACCACAGCATCCGCTGATGGCCAAACGCGACGAACAGCGCATACTGGTCATTGTTCTTGCCGGCGAGCGCGGACTTGCAGGTGCGTTCAATGCCAATATTCTGAAGCGAGCTAACGAGTTTCTGCGGGCAAATTCCGGAAAGAAGATTTCTGTTGTCCCCGTCGGCAAGAAAAGTCGCGATACTCTCAAGCGAGCTGGTTTTCAGTTTGTTGCCGAGTATGTGAACGTTCTGGCCCGCGTGAAATTCTCTACAGCTCGGGAAATCGCGGCCTTGGTCAGCGATCTATACGCCGAGGAAAAAATCGACGCGGTGTACATTGTTTTCAGCGAATTCAAGACCGTGATGACCGCGAACCTGACCGTGAAAAAGCTTTTGCCGGTCGGGGCCATTGGCGACGCCAGTGAAAAAGTGGAAGAGAACCGCATTGATTACATCTATGAGCAGCCAGAAGAGCAAATACTGGGCAAGCTGCTTCCGCGCTACATTGAAACGCAGATCCTGAGCGCTATGCTGGAATCCTCCGCCGCGGAATACGCCGCCCGGATGACCGCTATGGAAGCTGCCACCAAGAACGCCGGCGACGTGATCGAAGCGCGTACGCTGCACATGAACAAAGTGCGCCAGGCGGCCATCACCAAAGAGATTATCGAGATTGTCAGCGGCGCCTCGTACGGCGCTTAGGAGACAGCATGGCAGAGAAATACGCAGGCGTCGGGCACATCGTTCAGATCATCGGACCGGTGCTCGACCTTCAATTTGAAAGCGGGCATCTTCCCGCGATTTACAACGCGGTGCGCGTCACCAGCGAGGGTTTCAGCGTTCCCGAGCCGATCGACGTCACCGTCGAAGTGCAGTCGCACCTCGGCGAAGGCCGCGTGCGCGCCGTCGCTATGGAACCGACCGAAGGCTTGGTTCGCGGCATGAAGGCATTCGACACCGGCGCTGGCATTTCCGTTCCTGTTGGCCGCGCAACGCTCGGCCGGGTAATGAACGTTCTCGGAAAACCGGTCGATCAGCTGGGACCGCTCACCAGCCCGACGAATTATCCGATTCACCGGCCCGCGCCTTTGCTAGTCGATCAGTCCACCACCCTTGAAATGTTCGAGACCGGAATCAAGGTCATCGACTTGATCCAGCCCTTTTTGAAGGGCGGAAAAATCGGCCTGTTCGGCGGAGCCGGCGTCGGCAAAACTGTTTTGATTCAGGAATTGATCAACAACGTCGCGATGCAACACGGCGGTGTGTCGGTTTTTGCAGGCGTCGGCGAACGCACGCGCGAAGGCAACGACCTTTGGCTGGAATTCCAGGAAGCCGGCGTAGTTGTTCCCGGCAATTCTGAGAAATCTCGCGCCGCGCTGATTTACGGCCAAATGACCGAGCCGCCCGGCGCCCGTCTCCGCGTGGGTCTAACCGGCCTTACCGTCGCCGAATATTTCCGCGACGAAGAACATCTCGACGTACTGCTCTTTATCGACAACATTTTCCGCTTCGTACAAGCCGGCTCGGAAGTTTCGGCGCTCCTTGGCCGCATGCCCAGCGCCGTCGGTTATCAGCCAAACCTCAATACCGAAATCGGCGAGCTCCAGGAACGCATCACCTCCACCAAGTCTGGTTCGATCACGTCGGTGCAGGCAATTTACGTCCCTGCTGACGATTACACCGACCCCGCTCCAGCCGCGACGTTTACCCACTTGGACGCTACGACAAACCTAAGCCGCCAAATCGTCGAACGCGGAATTTATCCGGCCGTCGATCCTCTCGCCAGTTACTCGCGCATTCTCGATCCGCGTATCGTCGGCGCCGAACACTACGCAGTGGCGCGTTCCGTGAAATCAATTCTGCAGCGCTACAAGGATTTACAGGACATCATCGCCATTCTCGGTATCGAAGAACTTTCCGATGAGGACAAGCGCACGGTCGCCCGCGCCCGTAAAATCGAAAAGTTCCTTTCGCAGCCAATGTTCGTCGCCGCGCAATTCACCGGCCTCGAAGGCAAGTACGTAAAAATCGCCGATACCGTACGCAGCTTCAAGGAAATCGTCGAAGGCAAATACGACGACATTCCCGAACAGGCTTTCTACATGGTGGGTACGATCGAGGAAGTACTGGCGAAGGCCGAAAAAATGAAAGTGAGCGCCTAAGCGGCAATGCTTCCTGAAGCCATCGAACTCATCATCGTCACGCCGGAGCGCCAGTTGCTCCGTCAGACGGTCACGGAAATTCAGGTTCCGGGAGCGGATGGCTTTCTTGGAATTTTGCCTGGTCATGCGCCGCTCATCACTGAACTCGGCATCGGCGAATTGACGTATCACACAAAGGATGGCAAACAGTCCGATCCCATCGCCATCCTGAGCGGCTTTGCAGAAGTTCTGCCCGACAAGGTAACCATTCTTGCAGAAACCGCGGAGCTCGCCGCAGAAATCGATCTCGAACGCGCCAGGAAAGCATTGGTCCGCGCCCAAGAACGCCTGGCTTCGGTTAGTCCCGAAATCGATTGGGATCGCGCCACCGTGGCCCTGTCCCGCGCGCTCGTGCGCGTCAAACTCGGGGAATATGTCCGCAAACGCGGCACCAGTGCTGTTGCTCACAACTAACCCAACGGGGGTTTTCTCTTGGACCGTCGCGCCGGCGACCTGCAAGCCGGCTTGGCATCCAATCCGGCAGGAGACCTAAGTGGATTCCATCACGGTGTACAGTACCAACTGGTGCCCTGATTGCCGGCGCGCAAAATCCTTCCTCAAAGAACGAGGGATTGCATTTTCAGAAGTAAATATTGAGGAAGATGAAGACGCTGAAGAAATCGTGATTCGCGCCAATAACGGCAAGCGAAAAGTTCCTACCATCAAATTCGGTGACCGCTTCTTTGCCTGCAGCCCCTTCAATTCCTCCCAGCTCGCTTGCGAGTTGGGCATCCCCCTTAATTCTTAATTCACCGCAAGACCGCGTGTCCAAACACCGGCCAGCTGCAAATCCTCATCCAGCAGCACGATATCCGCATCGGCGCCAACGCGGAGCGCGCCCTTCTTAAACTCAATCCCCAGCACCGTCGCCGGATTCAGCGTTAACATGCGCACCGCATCGCCGAGCGATGATCCCAGCTTCACGATATTGCGCAGCGCGCGGTCCAGGGTCAGGGTGCTTCCCGCCAATTTCCCGTCGAAATCGCGACAAACCCCTCCGCTCACAGTCACTTCGATTCCGCCCAACATATATTTTCCATCGGGCATTCCTGTAGCGGAAATTCCATCGCTAACCAGCACAACGCCGCTCGGCCCTTTGGCCTGAACCAGGAGGCGCATGGCCGCTTCATCCACATGAATGCCATCAGCGATCAGCTCGGCCGAGACTTCCGGCGATGTGAGAACTGCTCCGATCACGCCGGTATCGCGATGGGAAAACGGCCGCATCGCGTTGTAAACGTGGGTCGCGTGTTTTATTCCGTGGGCCATTCCCGCGCGCGCTTGTTCATACGTCGCATCGGTATGCCCCATGGAAACCACCATTCCTGCTTTGCGAGCGGCATCGATGCAAGGCATGGCGCCCAGCAATTCCGGAGCGATCGTAAGGATTTGTGCATTTCCTGCGGCCGCATGCAAGAGTGTTTCAAGAAGTTCCACGGTCGGCAGTTTCAGATCTTCAACCGGATGCACGCCACGGCGTACCGCACTTAAAAAAGGTCCTTCGAAATGGATTCCCAGAACCTCGGCTCGCGCCATTTCCGTTTCATGCTGTTCGGCAATAAATTTTGCAATTCCTTCCACGCTGCGAATCGTGTGCTCGCTGGCGGCGGTCACAGTTGTAGCGACGAGTGAAGTCGTTCCGTGTTTGGCAACCGTTTGCGCAACGACATTCATGGCCTCCGCCGTCGCCTCCATCACGTCCCGTCCACCGGCGCCGTGAATATGCACGTCCACAAAGCCCGGGATGGCAGTTTTGTCCTTGGCCGTAATTTCCTGCGCATCGGCAGGAGCGGTTATTCCAGAGCGCGGACCGACTGCTTCAATCACCCCTTCTCGAATCAGAATTCCTGCATCTGCGATTTCAGCGGTGGGGGTGATGGCGCGGCCAACCCGAAGAAGTAGAGTCGTCATAGGCACTTCAACATCCTAACGGAATTTTTCTATCCATCAAAACAGGACGGGCGAAGCTTGCGCTTCGCCCGTCCAGAATTAGATATCGGGAAACCTCGTTACATGCTCTTTGCCGCAGGAGCCATGCTGATGTCTGTCAGCTTGAGGTTTTCACCCGTCACGCTGCCCTTCACCGTCACGTGATGGCCAGAATGGGCCGCCACTTTGTCCTGATCATCGATCGCGTAGACCTTCTTGTCGGCATCGTTCACGAACACGTACTTTGCGCCATGCTCCTTGACGCATTTCGTCGTGCACTCTCCCTGCCCTTCCTTCGCGCCCTTCACACCGCAAGCGCTATCGGAAATATAGCCAGTCCATGAGCCGTCCGCTGCCAGCGCGAATGATCCCGCGAGCATCGTTGCTGCAACTGCCAATGCAAATCGTGATTTCATGACTTCCCCTCTCCTCAGACCTACAGCCAATTTAACGAGAACCGGGCCGCCGAGAAGCTTGTCACAGCCGACTGGCCATGTCCAGAACCTTGTTGTAACGAATACGTCTCGTTCCACGCGCAGAGCAGAGGGACATAAAAAAAAGGGGGCTCAATTGAGCCCCCCTTTTTGCCTTTCCTGGATTGCCGGTGGTCCCGCTTAAAAACGGCTGCAGTTATTTATTGACCGGAAGTTGCCGCACTGGCCGAGGCCGTTGCTCCGGACTTCGGTACGCTCAAATAACCAGAGGCGGTCGTCTTCGTGACTTTGTTGACCACCAGTTCGAGCGCCGTGCGAGTTCCGCCCGTGTAGAAGAAGATCGGCTCATTGACGGAGCGATTCTTCTTTTCAAAGTTCTTGTCGTCTGCCAGCACGTTGATTGTGTACTGGTTCTTTTTGGTGTTGGTATCCTTCAGTTCCACCTGAATCGTGCCAACCTTCTGCGTACCGGCCTTGCGCGTCACTGTGAACTCAAAATAATCGCGCTGACCCATACGGCGGAGTTGATCAATTTCATCATGGTTGCGAGCGATCAAAGTGCCCATTTCGCTGCGTGCCATCTGAATGCTGTTCTTGGTTGCGTCCAGGTCGCCCTTCACACCCGTCACGTCGCCGTTCAATTTGCTCACGTCGTCGGAACTGGCCTTGGTCGCCAGCTGTTGATTGACGTTTGATCCCAATTCATTCAGCTTCTTGTCGTAGGCAACGACAGCGGACTTGGACTGCTTGCGAGCAGCCATCAAATCGGCTTGCGTAACATTCAACTTGTTGGTCACGACCTTGAGGTCGCTTTCCAGTTGTTGATTTTCCTCTTCCGCTTTGGCCAAGCGTTGGCCCAGCGTGTCGTTCGCCTGCTTCACCGAAGCCTGCGTTGTCTCTTCAATCTTGTTTGCATGGTTGATGGCGCTGTAGCCGATGCCGATGCCGGCCAGAGAGGCAACACCCAGAACGGCAACCGCCAATCCTACCCAGCGCGGCGTCCCCGTCGTGCTTTGGTTGATCGGTTCCTGAAATTCGCTCATGGACTCAATTCTCCTTTTGGCGTTTCCGCCCTGCGTACAGGGAAAGGTGCAGATTCCTAGCCAAAGGGTGTCTCTGCTGTGGAAAACATCTAACTTGAAGCAATACATAGCATTAGACAGCGAAAAAACGGCCTTAAAGCGCCCTCTGAAAGGTACTAGTACCAGTAAAGATTACCCAGTTGTTACGCGTCTGGTAATTTTTGCAAAAATGGTTTCCCCACCGGATGCGCCCGGGCCGCCGTGAGGCGAGAAACAGCAATGAAAACTGGCTTCTTCGACGGAGCAGAGCTAAGGAGCTTATTATGAATCTGTTACAGATACCTGCTTAGGCAGCTTGCGGGGTTGCTTCGGTGTGGTTACCTTTGGCGGGTTCGAAATAGCGATCAAGCGTACTCATGGCGGCATCCAAAACCAGGTGACAATCCGAGCAGCCATTCAGATGGCGCTCGATTTCGGAGACGACGCTGGCGGATAGTCTTCCTTCTAAATACCAACAAATCAGATGGATAGTGTCCCTGCAGCTCATTTTCCCGCCCCCAAATAGCGGCCAACCTCGGGCGCTATTGGCGTATTCTAGGTGCATGTTCTTGACCAAAGACAGCGCTACCGGCGGCTGTTTTTAAGCGTTTTAGAAACAATAAGATACGCGCGCAGGACAGGAAGTGCAGCAAGGAAGCTATTTGCCGGACTGATAAAGATTACACCGTAGCTTCAACAGATGCGCAGAAAGTCGTCCGACTCACCTCTGGGGTACGATTGTCAGTGCTTTGAGCGTCTCGATGCGATCTTGCAGCGGAGGATGGGTGCTGAACAGCGAGGAAAACACCTCGCCCCCAAAGAAGGGCTTCACAATGCACAGGGCCGAGATGGACGGCGAAACCGCAGTCGTCGGAATACGCTGATTGTAAGCGCCCAGTTTTTGTAAAGCGCTGATCAATCCGTACGGCTGGCCGACCATTCGCGCCCCGGTCTCGTCGGCGGAATACTCCCGAGTTCTTGAAAGAAACAGCTGCAGCATGATGGCGGCAACCGGAGCCAGGAGAATCGCGAGCAGCGCCGTGAAACCTCCGCCACGATCGCGATCGTCACGGCCGCCTCCGAATCCTCCAAATAACATGGCAAACCGGCCCATCGAAGCCAGGTAGGTAATTGCTGCTGCAATCGTCGCGGCAATCGAGCTGGTCAAAATGTCGTAGTTCCGCACGTGAGAAAGCTCGTGCGCAATCACCCCTTCCAGTTCATCGTCGTTTAACAATTCAAGCAAGCCTTGCGTTACGGCCACAGAAGCATGGCGTGGGTTGCGGCCGGTCGCAAACGCGTTGGGTGCCGCCTGCGGAATAACGTAGAGCTTGGGCGCCGGCAATTGGGCTTTGGCTGCCAGCCGCTCCATCACCGCGTAGAGCCGAGGCACTTGCTCTCGAGTTACCGGCTGTGCATGGCTTGAGGACAGTGCAATTTTATCGGAGAAGAAATACGAAATGCCGTTCATCAGCCCGGCGATCGCCAGTGCGATTTTAAGTCCATTCTGTCCGCCGATGGCGCCGCCGGCCACCACCAAAAGCACACTCAGAGCGACGAGCAAGAATCCAGTTCGAAAGAGTTTCATTAGGCTTCCGCCACCTCAAGGCCAGACTGCAGCGGGAATCGGCAACATGGACCGACGCCCACTATCTCATTAGATTCACGCCGCGGCTGCGGGTTGTTTCGCACCCGCACGCTCGAATCGCATTGTAGCGCTGTCGCCCTCGCGCTCCACCCGGATGTGGTCCCCGGGAAGCACCTTCCCTTCAAGGATTTGCATCGCCAGCGGGTCTTGGATCAGCCTTTGGATCGTGCGTCGCAAAGGCCTGGCTCCGTAAGCCGGGTCATACCCTTCCCGCAGCAATAGTTCCTGCGCCGACGGCGCAAGTGCCAGCGTGATTTTGCGCTCGGAGAGCAGTTTTTCCACATTCTTGAGCATCATGCCAACGATGCGGCTCAGCTGTTCCTTGCCGAGCGGGTTGAAAATGATGATCTCGTCGATCCGGTTGATGAACTCGGGCCGGAAAGCAGCGCGCATCGCTTCCATGGCTTCCCGTCGCGCCAGCTCCGGATCCTTGTTGGAAAGTTCAAAGATCGCCGTCGAGCCCACGTTGCTGGTCATCACCAAAACCGTATTGCGGAAGTCCACGGTGCGGCCTTTCCCGTCCGTGAGCCTCCCATCTTCAAGAATCTGCAGCAACACATTGAACACGTCGGGATGCGCCTTTTCGATCTCATCGAAAAGAATCACCGAGTACGGATGCCGCCGCACCTGTTCTGTAAGCTGTCCGCCCTCTTCGTAGCCGACGTAGCCCGGCGGCGCTCCGATCAGCCGCGATACGCTGTGTTTCTCCATGTACTCGGACATGTCGATGCGGATGAGCAGCTTCTCGTCGTCGAAAAGAAATTCCGCGAGCGCTCGCGCAAGTTCAGTTTTTCCCACGCCGGTCGGTCCCAGGAAAATGAACGAACCAATCGGCCGCTTGGCGTCGGACAACCCGGCGCGGGAACGGCGAACCGCGTTGGCGATCTTGGCCAGAGCATCGTCTTGCCCAACGACGCGTTGCCGCAGCCGGTCCTCCATCTTCACTAGCTTCTGGACTTCGCCTTCCAGCAAACGCCCTGTAGGAATGCCCGTCCACTTGCCCACCAGCTTCGCGATATCTTCCTCGTCCACTTCCTCCTTTAGCATGGGAGCATCTTTTTGCAACGCGGAAAACTGCTCTTCCGCTTTTTTCAACTCCTGTTCGGCAGCGGAAATCTTGCCGTAGCGAATCTCGGCAACCTTGGCCAGATCTCCCGCCCGTTCGTATTTCTGTTCTTCCGCTTTCAGCTGGTCAATTTGCTCTTTCAACTTGCGGATTTTGCCGATCGCCTCTTTCTCCGCCTGCCAGCGCGCTTTGCGCCCGCTCGATTCTTCCTTGAGGGTGGCCAGCTCTTTTTCAATCTGGGTGCGCCGCTCTTTGGAATGCGCGTCTTTCTCTTTCAGGAGCGACTGCCGCTCAATTTCCAGCTGCATGATGCGCCGCTCGATCTCATCGATTTCCACGGGCAGGGAATCAATCTGCATCCGCAAACTTGCCGCGGCTTCGTCGATCAAATCGATCGCCTTGTCTGGCAAAAATCGGTCGGAAATGTAGCGGTGCGAAAGCGTGGCTGCCGCCAGGATCGCCGCGTCCTTGATCCGAACGCCGTGATGCACCTCATAGCGGTCCTTGAGCCCGCGCAAGATCGAAATGGTGTCCTCAACCGTCGGCTCGTTCACCAGCACGGGCTGAAACCTGCGTTCCAGCGCCGGATCCTTTTCGATATATTTCTTGTATTCATTCAGCGTCGTTGCGCCGATTGCCCGCAGCTCACCGCGAGCCAGCGCCGGCTTTAGAATGTTCGAAGCGTCCATCGTTCCCTCAGCCGCACCGGCGCCGACGAGGGTATGCAGTTCATCGATGAACAAAATGATTTGTCCATCGGCTTCGCCAATTTCTTTCAAAACCGCCTTCAGCCGCTCTTCAAATTCGCCGCGAAATTTTGCGCCGGCAACCAAGGCTGCCAGGTCGAGCGCCACCAGGCGCTTGGTTTTCAGAACATCCGGTACATCGCCGGAAACAATCCTCTGCGCCAAGCCTTCGACAATCGCCGTTTTTCCAACGCCTGGCTCGCCGATTAGCACTGGATTATTTTTCGTTCGGCGCGCGAGAATCTGCATTACACGCCGAATCTCTTCGTCGCGCCCAATCACGGGATCCAATTTCTGGCGCCGCGCCAATTCCGTCAGGTCGCGAGCGTATTTCTCGAGCGATGCGTAAGTCGATTCCGGAGTCTGCGAAGTGACGCGCTGTGTCCCGCGGACCCCCGTCAATGCTTGCAGAATCGCTTCGTGTGAAGCGCCCTGCTTCTTTAGCAGTTGTCCAGCAGGATCACGATCCATCGCCGCAATGGCCAAAAACAAATGTTCTGTTGAAACGTACTCGTCCTTGAAGCGGTCCGCTTCCTTGAAGGCGTTTTCCAGAACGTCGTTCAAGCTGCGCCCCATGTGTTGCTGCGCAAATCCCTGCACGCGCGGCAACCTGGCAATTTCGCGTTCCACTTCCTGTGCCAGTGCTTCACTGCGAATGCCGAGCCGCGCCAGGAGCGGCGACACCACTCCGTCGGGCTGCGCAATCAAGGCTTCAAGCAGGTGCAGCGGTTCAATCTGCTGATTTTCGTGCCGCGCCGCTACCTCTTGCGCGCTTTGCACCGCCTCTTGGGCTTTTACCGTCATTTTTTCGAATCGCAACATAGATGAATTCCTCGACTCTTGGGTTTTCGGAAGAAAAAAGGGCTAGCCCATAGCCAGCCCCTGGTCTCCTGCTGCAGTTGTCTTTCGGGCAGAATTACTTGCCGGCGGCAGCCGTCGCAGCGGCCGCGGTTTCCCGGCCGGCGCCGACCTGCACTTTGATCTGCTTGGGCTTCGCTTCCTCACGCTTCGGGATACTCAGCTTCAGCACTCCGTTCTGGTAATCCGCCTTGATGGCTTCTGATTTGACGGTGTTCGGGAGCGAGAAGCTACGGGCAAATGTTCCATAAGAACGTTCGACCCGCAGGTAGTTACTCTCCTTCACGGTCTTTTCAAATTTGCGCTCGCCGCGAATGGTCAAAATATTGTTCTCCACGCGGATGTCCAGCTCCTCCGGGTTCACATCCGGCAGATCGGCCTCGACGACCAGTGCGTGCTCGGTTTCGAGGATATCGACAGCAGGAGCCCAGCTCGTCAGGTTCGATTCCTGGCCGGCGCGCCCGAGCGCGTCGCCGAACGCCCGATTGATCTGTTCCTGCAAAGTGGTGGTCCCGTGAAAGGGTTCCCAGCGATTCAAATACTTCATTTTGCCTGTCCTCCTTGGTGATTATGAATGCATAATAAAATATGAGTGTATGTCTGTCAAGTATATTTTTAGCAGGCCTATGCTTCGTTTATGTTGTTTTATTACAGTCAGTTAGAGCACTTGACGGTTTGTCGAATAAGCGCCCACGGACTGGCGCGGGGCTCGCTGCTTTGCTGTTTTTGAATCTAACCCCTCTCCTTTCTCAAGTTTACCGCTCGTCTGCTAAACTGCCGAGGATGCGACCTGAAGATTTCGACTACCGCCTGCCGCCGGAGCAAATTGCGCAAAGACCGCTGCCATGTCGCGATAGCTCCCGCCTGCTGCTACTCGAGCGGTCCGCCCCGGGTCCCCAAGATCTTGCGTTTGCCCAATTCCCCGATTTGCTCCAGGGCCACGAACTGCTCGTGCTGAACAATGTGCGGGTGGTCCCGGCAAGACTTTTTGGCCGACGCGCCGGCATCGTCTCGGCAACGGCCGTTCCCTCCCGGAGAAACCAGCAGCCTACCGGGGCGATTGAGGTGGTTCTGACGCGCCAACGGGAACCTGGCACCTGGGAAGCGCTCGTTCGTCCTGGCCGCAAGATGCAAATTGGGGAACGCGTTTTTTTCGGAGAAAGGGAACTAAGCGCCGAAGTGCTGGCACGCGGCGAGCGCGGCTTACGGACTCTGCAGTTTACGACTCACGACGGGCACAGCATTTCTGAACATCTTGAACGCTTGGGGCACGTTCCGCTGCCCCCGTACATCGAGCGCTCCGATGAGCCCGCCGATCGCGAGCGATATCAAACCGTATTTGCCAAGCGTCCCGGAGCAATTGCAGCGCCCACTGCCGGTTTACACTTCACTTCCGAAATTCTTCAAAAACTCGAGCAGAAGGGCATTGAAATTTGCGAACTAACCCTGCATGTCGGTTTGGGAACGTTTCAGCCAATTCACAGTGAAACGCTCGAGGAACACGCGATGCACAGCGAGGCCTACGAAATTCCGGAAGATACCGCATCGCAAATTGCTGCGGCGCGCAATTCGGGACGGCCGATTGTAGCTGTTGGAACCACGGTCGTTCGGGCCTTGGAGGCCTCGGCTCTGGCCGCCGCACAGGCAAACTCCAGCCAGCTGCTGGCCGCAGGCCAGCGAGAAGCCACGCTTTTCATCATGCCTGGATTCCAATTTCGCGTTGTGGACGCGCTGCTGACAAATTTTCATTTGCCAAAATCCACGCTGCTGGCGCTGGTTTCCGCATTTGCAGGCCGCGAAAGAATTCTCGCCGCTTACAACCACGCGGTTCAGGCCGGCTATCGTTTCTACAGCTACGGCGATTGTATGTTTTTGCGTTAGAGAGCTGCCGGTGAGGTGATCACGAGCAGGGAAGCCGCCCAAGCCGGCAGCTCCCCGCTCGTCCAATCGAGAAAGGTCACAGAAGTTCTCCGCTTACTCGCTAAAAACAAATACGCGAGCCTGACCGGCGAACCGTACTTCTTTCACTTGTCCGTTGTCACTGAGCAATACGGCATCATATTGCGACTTGGAGTCGCGATCTTCCCAGCGTCCTTCGCTTTCGCCAACAACATTCTTGCCCTTTTGCACGGTGGCTTTGTTGCCATCGATTTGCAGGCGATACTCGCCAGCCTTCAAGTCGGCTTTGCCGAATTTTGCTGCTTGTCCAATATTGATGGTCTTGGTGATGGGTTTGGCGAACACGGGAACTGCGATCGCCACTGCGGCCAGTAGAGCGGCACTCCGAACAAACGAGGTAATTTTCATATGGGTCAACTTCCTTTCCGTCAGGATCGAGTCAGCCGTACAGCGGGCTGTCAGAATAGACAGAAGTTGACACCGGGCCCGCAGGCAAGTAACCTCGCCCGCAAGACACCTCGTTCTTCCTGGACTAACGGCCGGAAAGACTGCGTGTCATCGCCCCGCGGCTGCCACCGCGGGGTTTTTTCTTCTGATCCTGAAACCCTTCAAATTCAGCTGCACCCGTATAGACGAGTCCTGCCCTGCGAATGTTTCGTGGATTGCAGAAGATTTTTGCATCTTTAACCAGAGTGCTAACTATTTTCCCTTTCTATGTTTTCCGTGCGTTCCATAACCGCACAATTGTTCTCAATTATTCATAAAAATCGCTCCGGTTTTACGCGACCTTTTCCTGTTTTGTGCGTCAATGAGCTTTCGGAATCTTTCTTGTGCTTGTGTTTCTTGCGCCGTGCATCGGATGGCAGCTTCATCTATACTCTAGTGCACTCTTTGGACAGCATGAATGCGGATCCTCGTTCTAAGCGACATTCACGCCAACGTAACCGCTCTCGAGGCCGCACTCGCCGCTGCAGCCGATCGCTGGGACACCGCGGTCTGTCTGGGCGATGTTGTCGGGTATGGTCCGGACCCCAACGAAGTGACGGCAAAGGTTAGGAGCCTCGGCGCAGTTACAATCCGGGGAAATCATGACAAAGCGGTGGCCGGACTTTCGGCGACCGATGATTTCAATCCCGTGGCCAAAGCGGCGGTCGACTGGACGCGGGATACTCTCGAGTCCGATCATCTATCCTGGCTGAAAAATTTGCCGCAGGGACCGCACGAAACCAGCGGCACAGTTCTGGTGCATGGCGCATTTCAGGACGAAGACGAATATGTCTTCACGCCCGAGCAAGCTCTGGAAGGTCTTCTCGATTCCACTGCTCCGGTCACCTTTTTTGGGCACACCCATCATCAGGGCGGGTTCGCTTATCAGGATTCCACCCTCGAGGTCTTGCAGGTCCGCCCGCGTGTCACGGAAAATTGTTTCACGTTGCGGATTGAGCCGCTCAAACGTTATCTGCTGAATCCCGGGTCGATAGGACAGCCCCGCGACAGCGATCCGCGAGCCGCGTTTTCCATCGCCGATTTATCAAATCAAATCGTTGAGTTCTGGCGAGTACCTTACGACATTCATTCTGTACAGGGTCGGATGCGTACGGTGCACCTCCCGGATCCGCTCATCAATCGTCTCTCCGTAGGACGCTAGTCCATCCCCGGGGAATTCCGCCGGGCCTTGTTCCCTGCCGTTCTTCATGGTAATTCAAATGTATGACGGAGCTCTTGCACAACCATCCTCCCGAACCACCATCGGAAAAAAGCAATTCAGGAATTCTCATGCGAATTGTCGGAGCCGCCTTGGTGATTGCGATTGCGGCTACAATTTATTTTTGGCCAGCTGCGCAAAACAAAGTTCCGGCAAACGGCCGCAATTCGGATTCGCCGTTCGGCGTGGAAGAACAAGCCTATGCCGCAAGGCTCCGGCTGGAAAATCTAACCATGAGTCGCGCAGAAAATTTCCTGAATCAGGAAGTGACGACTCTTTCCATTGAGCTGGTAAATGGCGGAGATCGTTCGCTGCGCGCTCTGGAGCTGACCGCCGAATTCTCCGACGATCTGCGTCAGATTGTCCTGCGCGAGACCCGCCCCGTTCTCACTCCTGGAGCCGCTCGATTCGCTCCCGGTGACCGCCGTACGTTTGAGATTTCCTTTGAACACATCCCCACTTCCTGGAACATGCAACAGCCGACTCTGCGGGTTGCTGGAATGCAATTCGTCCCCAAAGAGTGATTGGATCCCTACGCCCATCCTCCCGTGAATCTGCAGGTCAGACGTACCGCGGAATTGCGAGGCTCGGAGCCGTCGACGAAAGCAGATTCCCGCCGCGCCGTTTCCTGGTGAAGCGTTCGCCTCCCGTCGCTTCGGTCGGCGTTGGCCGCAAGCGGGCGGGTGACGTCCGCCGGGACGAGTGCATGAGTCATCTTCGGGGAAAATTTTCAAGCCAGAAAAGAGCCCGTAAAAGGAGAGAAGCAGCTAGGGGGTTGCCCTAACTGCTTCCCGGGGTGTGTTCTCGAAGTGGTAAGTTATAAATTTAGATGTGCGCCAGCGAAAAAGGTTTCCTGGTTTCGAAAAAAAGTTGAATTTTGTCGGAAGTGGTTAGTAAAACAAATACTTACGCCACCGTTCGTCCCGGTGTCCGATGAGCTGCATGAGCTGTCTCGAGGTGTGCAGCGTAAAGGGCCGCGGACGTCGCGCCAGCTTGAACCCTGCCTCTTCTGGCGTTCGGTTGCCCTTGCTGTTGTTACAGCGATAGCAGCAGGCCACCAGATTCTCCCAGGACGATCTGCCGCCGCGCGAACGGGGAACCACGTGGTCCAGCGTCAATTCTGAGCTGGGAAAAATCTTCCCGCAGAACTGGCACATGTTGCGATCGCGCAGCAAAATATTCTTGCGAGAAAGCGCGCGATTCTGCTGCGGTATATGCCGGTAAGCCACCAGCCGAATTACCGAAGGAACTTTGTGGGACTGCGCAGCCGAGTGCACCTCTGAGCTGTGCATCTCTTCTGCCTGTGCCACTCCCTTGAGCAGCAGCACCATGGCCCGGCGCACTGCTGTTACGTTGATAGGCTCAAACGTGGCATTGAGCACCAATACCGGCTCTTGCATCAAAGACGCACGTCGCGCTGGGGTGAGAAGCGGAGATTGCGGATTGCCGCCGGCAAGGACCGTCTTGGGCACAAGCGGCCCGACCGCTTCGGGGGCATACCGTCCCCGGGGGCTAACCGCCTTGCGGCTAGCCAGAACATCGACCGGCTTGCGTCGACTTGCGCTCATCGCGCTTCCTTTGGCTAGGACGTTCCGGAGCTCCTCACGGGGTTCCGCGCGGATCGGGCCGCCGCCCTACACGACGGGTTTGGCTCCGGCATCACGCAGCGCCCTCGTTCCTGACTTAAGGGTGGCTCCAGTGGTCAGTACATCATCTACCAGTAAGACGCGTAGATTGTCAACTTGGCTGCTTGTACGTGTGGCAAAAGCGCCACGAACCGACTCCCGCCTTTGCTCGAGGTTTGGCACCCGGTTCCTTCTTCCGGGCCCCATGGGCCCCGGAAGAAGGAATCGGACCAGGCAGACCCAACTGCTTTGACAGCGGCTTGGTTTGGCAATCCGGGAAAATGGCGATGGGCCAGAGAAAAGAAAAAGCCTGTTTTGACTGTCTTTGCAGTTTGCAAAGTGCCAAAGCAGGGTACAGGCAAAAACGGGCTACGTGCGTGTGAACCCCCTTACAGCAGGCCTTTTTCCATTTTTTCCTGACAATTGATGCAATGCTTGGCCCAAGGCACCGCTTCGAGCCTTTTCTGCTGCAGCTCTTCTTGACAGTTGGCGCAAATACCAAATTCCTCGGTATTGAGCCTTTTAAGCGCGGCGTCAATTTGGTTCAGAATCTTGCGGTCGCCATTGGTAATCCCAAAGAGAAACTCCTTGGTGTAAGAGTTCGCCGCTTTGTCCGCCAAGTCCACCGTCTGGTCTTCGTCTGCGGTGCGGCCCTCTTCTTGAGTTCGCGCGATGGTCTTCATCAGCTCTTCGCGCCGTGTCTGCAGCTTCTTCTTGTAATACTCGATTCTTTTCTTGTCCATGGAAGTCCCGCCCCTATGTGGCTCTCCGGGGTCATCTAAAAACTCCGTAGTTTAGGCCGACTTCGCGTCTCTGTCAAGGTGGGACTGCAAAATGAGAACGTCCGGTTTGAGCAAAATAGAAATGTCCGCTGCACAAGGACCCCAGAAGAGCGCGAAACCAGTGGTCGTGCGCTGCCTGCCGTACAGAATTTACGGAACGATCGGAAGCAGGAGGGCCGACGGATGAGCCTTGTCGTGATAAATCACGTTGGTCGCTTTCACCATTCTGGTGGCCTGCGCCTGGCTCTCTCCTGTATTCATATTTCTGTCGAACCGCGGAAAGTTGCTGCTGGAAATTTCCACGCGCAGCTTGTGACCAACGAGAAAAACATTGCTCGTCGCCCACAGATCTACGGTAATCCGGTAGGTCTGTCCGGGATTCACCAGCTCCGGCTTTTCCTGGGAATCGCGATATCGCAACCGCAAAATTCCTTCCGTCAGATTTTGCGCAAATCCGTTGGGCCACACATCGACCAGTTTGGCCGTGAAATCGGTGTCGACGGCCGAACTGCTCACATACAATTGCGCAGTCACGGGACCGGTAACTTCCAGATTTTGGGTCAGTGCCGGGGTCGTAAAAATCAAAACATCAGATCGCCCTTCGGCTGGACGCTGGTCCTGCGGACCATTTCCAGGTAGGGGAGCGCCGCAGCACAGCGGGCCTCCAATTGTCGGCACAGGATCATGGGGATCATAGACAAATTCATCCGCTTTCTCCTGCCCCGGCGCGGCTGTGCCGAGCGATCCATTGCCTTCCAGTCCGTTCGCGCTTCCTCCTGAATGCAAATAGTAAGAAGTCGTTTTCGCGCGAGCCAACGGCCAATTATCTTCTTCCCGCCATTCATTTTTTCCCATTACAAAAATTTTCACCGGCTTTTCCTGGTCCACGCCGTTCGCTTGGCCCTTCAACAGCCAGTCGTACCAGCGCAGCACCGCTTCGTCCATATCGATGGGCGCTTTCGGTCCAAAGTCTACGGCGCCAATTTTCTGCTCGTCCGCTCCGCCGGCATGGCCGCCCAGGTACACCAGCAGCTTCTGCCCGTGCTTGGCAGCCTCGGTGCCTGCTTCGGTCTGCAGCGTCGCGTAGTTGTGCAGCGTTCCGCCGAGAAAAATGTCGTACCACGCGCCGAAGCTAAAAACCGGGACCTGAATTTGTCCGTAGTGATCTTGAATGGAAAGCGCTTTCCAATACGCATCAAAACTCGGATGCGCCAGCCAATCCGCAAAATAAGGCGCGACCCCATCAAGCGACGGCGCTTCGAGAAAAGAGTACGCCGTCAGAGGAAGCGTGTTTCGTCCGTTCCACGCCGCCGGCACACCGCCACTCACGCGCCGGCGCACCGTGTTTTCCACGAGCCCCGATGTCCACGATTCGTTGAACCATTGTTCAAACGCTCCGCCTTGATAGGTCCATCCATCGTGATAGTTCGCAGCGGTAACATTCGGAGAAATTCCCGCCAGATGCGGGGGCCGGGCAATCGCGGCAAGATACTGCGTTGCTCCGACGTAGGACCCTCCGAACATTCCGACTTTTCCGTTGGCATAGGGAAGCGCGGCCGCCCACTCCACCGTGTCGTAGCCATCGGCCGATTCATTTGTGAACGTGTACCACGCGCCTTCCGATTCGTATCGTCCGCGGACATCCTGGGCGATCACCACATAACCCCGGGCCGCCGCGCGCAACGCAAAGTCCATCTCGCTATGCTTGTCATACGGGGTGCGCACGAGAAGCACCGGGAATTTTCCGTCTTCTCTGGGCCGGTAAATATCCGCGCGCAACGTCACTCCATCGCGCATCTTCGCGGGCACATCGCGCTCCACGCGAATTTCGTGATTTTCCGCCGCCTGCAGTGCCATGGGGGCGGAGCTCAGGACCAGAAGCGACATGAGAAAAAATGCCAATCGTGGGTTTCTTCCGTTGCCGCCCTCGTCGATAAACCGCCGCTCCATGTCATTCTCCATTTGTGCTGGTCGCTGAATTCGTTCCGTTGGAAGTGTCGCAGGACAGACGCGGGGTTCCTGCTGGTGGCCATCGGAAAGCTGGACTGCTTTGGCAGTTCTGCAAATACCGGATTGTCATCGCCTCTGCAGTCTCGATGGCAATCCGGTTTTTGTTCCTGGTTGCGGATACTTATTTTGCCGGTGCCGCTTCCAGCCGTTCAATGACCAGCGCGTGGGAACCGCCGCGATCATAGAGTTTCCCTGTTGCTTTGACTCTGCCTCCTGCATATTCCAGCAGTTTCGCGTTCTGTCCGCTGGCCGGAGTTTTTTCGTCAATCGGCCAGTAGATCAACCCTTGGTCGGTCTGAATAACGAGCTGAGAACCAGCCTTGGCGCAAGCCAGCGCGCACTCGCGGCTGATGGGCTTGTCCAGATTTTTGGTGAATGAGCAGGCCGAGTCGATTACATAACCCTCGACGGTGACCGATTTTGCTTGCGACCACGCCACTAGCTCGGCGGCAATACCTGCCAATGCCACAACCAAAATCGCAGACAGCATCTTTTTGAACATTTTCTACCTCCTGTTAGGTTAACCCACTGCAAATTAGGCGAATCCTATCACTATCCCGGCAGCCGGGCAGTCGAATTTCTTGCCGGGGCCCGCTCCTGTCTGGAACCACGTGTGCGGCACCGCGCGGCTTGCTGCTCTTGCGCGTTCGAGCCGGGCCTGACTGTTTCCGTCGTCGCTCAGTCAAAATAGGTCATTGACGCCCGCTCCCCGCCGCCTGTGTCTAATAGCACATATATCTAACCATTGTTTTATCAGCAAGATACGCTTTCGCGAGTGATGCGCGAATGGCCATCTCCTTGCAACCTGTTCCATAGCCTTAGGAATCATCGTCCGAAGAAAAAAATCTGACTAGGAGTTTTGTCTCCCATGCGTTCTAAACAAAAGGGTTTCTCGCTTATCGAACTTCTGATCGTCGTGGCAATTATTTTGATCATCGCGGCAATCGCCATCCCGAACCTCCTCCGCTCCAAAATGGCAGCGAACGAGTCTTCGGCAGTTGGTTCACTCCGCTCCATCAACACAGCGGAAGTT